>Ga0070741_10001960_pt1 | contig 58031 bp, 47 predicted proteins | sample Coa_R1_4_FD_66440 | JGI IMG/M metagenome (GOLD analysis project Ga0070741, IMG submission 66440) | Surface soil microbial communities from Centralia Pennsylvania, which are recovering from an underground coalmine fire - Coalmine... | ecosystem: Environmental > Terrestrial > Soil > Unclassified ... | reverse complement strand
TTGCCTCTTCGAGAAGGCAAACGGTGATGCAAAAGCCGGTTTCCAGAGCGATTCTCTCTCAAACGTGTTCCTAGGTAGCAACTTGGGTTATCTATTCGCGTATTCGCATCGTTCGCCAAACGGGGTAGCGGATTCCTCTTTACCTTCGGGCACCTAACCCCCCGACCCCCTTCCCTCCCAGGGAAGGGGGTGACCCGACTTCTGTTCTCCCCTCTCCTTCGCAAGGAGAGGGGTTGGGGGTGAGGTCTCTCCCCTCTCCCGCAGCGTGGGAGAGGAGTGGCCGCAGGCCGGGGTGAGGGCCGCAACGACAAACGGAAGGGCTTAATTCTATTTATATAAGGAGCGTACCGATGGCCATTGTGACGGCAGCGCAGCGCGCGCAGTTGGACAAAGACGGATTTTTTATCCTGGAGGACTATTTTACGGCGGAAGAGATGGATCAACTGGCGGCGGTCATTGAAAAATATACCGAGGCGCACAACGCCCGCCTGCGCGAGAAGGGTACGGAAGGCATCTCCCGCGCCGACGAGATTCAGTTCACGGCGTTCCTGGCCGAGCATGACGACGCCATTCGCGCCTTTGCCACACAGGAGAAGATGGCCCTGCTGGCGGCGGAACTGCTGGGGCCGGATGTGCGCCTCTACTGGAACCAGTCGGTGTATAAGCATCCGGAAACGCCCCGCGATTTTCCCTGGCACCAGGACAACGGCTATACGCCCATCGATCCGGAGCAGTATCTTACCTGCTGGCTGGCCCTCAGCGATGCCACCCTGGAGAACGGCTGCATCTGGGTGCTGCCCGGCAGCCACAAGAACGGCACGCGGCCACACAAGGACAGTCCTATCGGCAAGGTGGGCTACGACGGCCCCGACCCCGGCGTCCCGGTTCCGCTTCGGAAGGGCAGCATGGCCGTCTTCTCCTCGCTGCTGCTGCACAAGAGCGGCCCAAACCGGACCGCCTCCGAAGTGCGCAAAGCCTATATCATGCAGTACTGCCACGCCCACACCCGACTGCGCTCCACCGGGGCTACGGTCGAGGATCGCATTCTGGTCGCCCATAACGGGGTGAAAGTTTGAGCGGGTGGTGGATTTAAGGAGGGTAGGTCGCCATGGCTCGGAAAATAACGGCGGAAGATTTGCTGCAAATTCGTACGGTGAGCGACCCGCAGATCGCCCCGGACGGCAAGCGCGTGGCCTGTGTGGTAAAGCATATTGACGCCGAGAAGAATAAGTATCGCGGCGAAATCTGGATGGTTCCGAGGGAGGGCGGGGAGCCGCGCCGCTTCACGGGCGGGGATTGGAGCGATAGCAGCCCGCGCTGGTCGCCCGATGGGACGCGCCTTGCTTTCCTCTCGGATAGGCAAAAGCCCAAGAGCCAGATTTACGTGATCGCGGCGGACGGCGGGGAGGCGCAGCCCCTGACGAAGCTGGAAGCAGAGGGCGGCATCCAGGGCCTTCGCTGGTCGCCCGACGGCACGCGGATCGCCTTCCTGTTCCGCGAGACGCCCGAAGCCTACCGCAAGGAGGTCACGGAAGAGCGCCAGAAGAAGGAGCTTCCGGCCCCGCCACGCGTGCATAAGCGCCTGTACTACCGGCTGGACGGCTTCGGCTACTATGACGACTCGTACTGGCAGGTCTGGGTGGCGGACGCCCGGACCGGCGAAGCCCGCCAACTGACCATCGGGGACTATAACTGCGGTGCGCCGGTCTGGTCGCCGGACGGCCAGACGCTTGCTTTCCTCTCCGACCGCCGCGACGACGCCGACATAGAGCCGGAGCGGGACGAGATATGGACGGTTCCGGTCGCGGGTGGTGAGCTGACGCGCATTCCCTCGCCGCCCGGCCCCAAAGGCGCGCTCGCCTGGTCACCGGATGGAAGGATGTTCGCCTACGTGGGCAATCCCGACCCGGAGGATCAATGGGGAACGAACAACCAGCGGCTGTTTGTCCTGTCTGCGGAGGGCGGCGAGGCGGCCCTGGACCTGACCGGCCCTACGGATAGGACGGTCGGCTATCTCACGCTCTCGGATGTTCATGATGTCGGCACGGGCGATCTGATCCAATGGTCTTCCGACAGCAGGCGGCTGTTTTTCCCCTTTAGCGCGCTAGGCAACTGCCAGCTCTACTTTGTCGAGGCGGACGGCAGCGGCGATCCGGTGCTGGTGACCGTTGAGGCCGAGATGGGCGATTTTGATGTCGCCTCGGATGACCGCACGTTCGCGGTGACGCTCGCCTCCTCCACGACGCCGCAGGAGCTCTACGTTTTCCAATGGCAGGACGGAACGGGGATAGAGGCTGAGGCCGGCAGGCGCTTTATTCGCACGTTCGAAATCACGAAGACTTCCTTCAATCGGGAATGGCGGAACGAGGTGCAGCTTGTCCATCCGGAGCGGTTGCGCATCCCGAACGGCGAGGGGGGCACGGTGCAGGGCTGGCTTCTCAGGCCGCCGGACTTCGACCCGACGCAGAAGTATCCGCTCGTCCTCTATGTGCATGGCGGCCCGCATATGCAGTACGGCAACACGCTCTTCCACGAGTTGCAGTGGTTAGCGGCGGAGGGTTACGTCGTCCTGTACACCAATCCGCGCGGCAGCAAGGGCTATGGCGAGGCGCACACAAAGGCCATCAAAGGCGATTGGGGCGGGGCGGACTTCCGCGACATCATGGCGGCGGCGGACTACGCTACCGGCCTGGACTATGTGAACGCCCACCGCACGGCCATCATGGGCGGCTCTTACGGCGGCTTTATGACGGCCTGGGCCGTCGGCCATACCGACCGCTTTACCTGCGCCATTGCGGATCGCCTCGTCGCTAATCTGCACAGCATGAGCGGCACGGACGATTTTCCCTGGCGGCATAGCGTCTATTTCAAGGGCAATGCCTGGGATGACCCTTCCGATCTGTGGCGCTGCTCGCCGCTAGCCTATGCGGGCCGCATCACGACGCCGCTGCTCCTGATCCATAGCGACGGCGACCTGCGCTGCCCGGTCGGGCAGGCGGAGGAGCTGTTCGCGGCCCTGCGCCTCCAGCGCAAGACGGTCGAGTTTGTGCGCTATCCGGCGGAGACTTCGCACGGCCTGTCTCGCAACGGCCCGCCCAACCTACGCCTCGACCGCCTGCGCCGCAATCTGGAATGGCTCAATCGCTGGCTCAAAGCAGAATAAGATAATATGGCCTCCCTGCAAATGCTTATCCCCTCTCCTGTTCTTGGAGGAGGGGATGGGGGTAGGGGCCTTTTTCACGATGGGAGATGGGGATGCTCACTCAGGAACAGAAAGCGTTTTTTAATGCGAACGGCTATCTTGTGCTCGAGAATGTCTGGTCGCAGGCGGAGTTGGCGGAGGCGCGGCGGCAGATGCGCGCGCTGCTGCGTGACCCGGATAGCGCGCGGCCCGGCGTGCAGTTTTCGTATGAGCCGCCCGAAGAGGCCGGCAAGTATCCAATAGATCCGGACAACCCGCGCCGCGTCTGGATGATCTTCGATACGCCGTTAGCGGGCGACTGGTGGTACAACAATATCCGCGACCCGCGCGTGGTGGACGCCATGGCCGATCTGCTCGGCCCCAACATCAACTTCCATAACGGCAAGGCGCGCATCAAGCCGCCGGGCTATCAGACCCATCAGATATGGCATCAAGACTGGCCCTATGAGCACCACACGTCGCCCGATCTCGCCGCCGCCCTCTTCTATCTGGATGATACCGATGTCGGCGCGGCGGCTACCGAGGTGATCCCCGGCAGCCACAAGCAGGGCGAGTGGCCGCACGACGAGCACAACGCCATCTCGGAAGAGCAGGTGAAGGAGTTCGGGAGAGAGCCTGTGCCGGTGGCCGTGCGCGCCGGCTCTGTCGCCATCATCCACGTCCTCATCGTCCATCGCGCCTCGCCCAATACGACCGACCGCAACCGCTCGGCCATTATCAACGAGTACAAGACGATGGAGACGCTGGATCGCTGGGGCAACAAGTGCGCCTTCGCCGAACTGCCTCTGCGCCGCAACGGCAAACCTATCTAACTCAAGTTGCTACCTTGCCTCTTCGAGAAGGCAAACGGTGATGCAAAAGCCGGTTTCCAGAGCGATTCTCTCTCAAACGTGTTCCTAGGTAGCAACTTGGGTTATCTAAATAAACACGGATGGGACGGATGACACGGATAGAACGGATAAGGGCCTGGAATCCGTGGTATCCGTTTGATCTGTCCCATCCGTGTTAAGGGGTTTTTGGCTTGTGATACGTCCTGACGACCGTTCGATATCGCTCTCCCGCCTCTGGCAGTTTCGACCCGAAGACCGTGATGACTGGCAGCCGCTGGCCGTCCCTGGCTGCTGGGAAAATCTCGGTCTGCCGCACGATTGGGAGGGGCCGGGCTGGTACCGGCGCACGGTGGAGATTCCTGAAGCGTGGCGGGGAGAAGGCCGACGGCTCTGGCTGCGCTTCGGGGCCGTCTCCTACGCCTGCACAGTCTGGGTCAACGGCGTGGAGGTCGGCGCGCACATCGGCGCGTGGGATGCTTTCACGCTGGAGGTGACGGAGGCGGTCGGCGACGCGGCGGAGGCAGAAATCCTGGTGCGGGTTATCAAGCCGGGCGGGCTGACCTACCCGACAAAACAGACGACCGCCGGATTCCTGCCCTACGTCTGGGGCTACCTGTTCGGCGGCATCTGGCAGGATGTGACCCTGGAGGTGACTGGCCCCGTCCGGCTTCCCGAAGGGCTGCGTCTGTTGGCGCGGCCCGATAACGGCATGGTCGTATTGCAACAGGACGAGGGGATGCTGCCCTACGATGAATCCGAGCGGTACGAGCTAGAGATTTTAGATGCGCAGGGACAGAAGATTCAGACAGGAGTAGGCTGGGCCGAGACGAACGCGCCGGAACCGACGGGGGAGATTGCCGACGGGGAACTGTGCGCTCTCGTGCCCACCGCCGAAAACTGGTCCTCCGAAACGCCAGCGCTATACACGGCGGTCGTGCGGCTCTACCATCATGGGAAACGGAGCGACGAGGGCCAGATACGCTTTGGTTTCCGGCAGGTGCGCGTGGAAGGCGACACGCCGCTCCTCAACGGCGTTCCCTTCTATCCGCGTATGCCGCTCTCCTGGGGCTGGTATCCCGAAACGCTGCACTGCAACCCGCCCGTCGAGATGATGCGCGCCGAACTGGAGAAGATCCGCGCGCTCGGCTACAACGGCGTCAAGTGCTGTCTGTGGGTTCCGCCGCCTGCCTATCTCGACCTGTGCGACGAGATGGGAATGCTGGTCTGGCTAGAACTGCCGCTCTGGCTGCCGGAGATGAGCGCCGAACAGCGCGAACATACGTTGCGGGAGTACGAGGCCATCGTGCGGCAGGTACGGCACCATCCGTGTATCGTTATCTGGACGCTCGGCTGTGAGTTGTCCGCCTCCTGCGGCGACGAATTTCTGCACAAGCTGTATGACCGTGTCAAGGAGTTGACCGAAAGTCCGCTCGTGCGCGACAACAGCGGCGGTGGAGAGTGCTACGGCGGCCTGCTCAAAGAGTACGCGGACTACTACGATTATCATTTCTACTGTGACCTGCCGTTCCTCCGCAACACTTTCGACTACTTCCTGCCGCGCTGGCGGCCCGCGCAGCCCTGGCTCTTCGGAGAGTTCTGCGACGCCGACGCCTTCCGCGATTTCGTCGCGCTGCGCGAGGCCAACGGCGGGGAACTGCCCTGGTGGGCCGTCGCCGATCCGCGCCGCAACCCGCAAGGCGCGCGCTGGGACATGAATATCACCGGGCAGTGGGCGCAGATGGAGCGGCACAACCTGTTCGCTCGGCGGGAGGAGTTAAAGGAGAGCCAGCGTCGGCAGACTCTGTTGCACCGTAAGTTCACGGTCGAACTGGTGCGCTCCTATCGGGAGATGTCCGGCTATGTTATCACGGGCCTGCGGGATACGCCCATCTCCATCGCCGGGATGTTCGACGACTTCGGTGATTTCCGTTACACACCGGAGGAGTTCCGCCGCTTCAACGCCGATACCGTTCTCTTTCTCGGCTGGCATCGGCGGCGCAACTGGGTTGCGGGCGGCGACCGCCCTTCCTATATTGACCACTGGAATCACTGGAGCGGCGACACGCTCCTGCCGCGTATCGGCATCTCGCACTATGGGTTAGAGAGCACAGTCGCCGAGGCCCGGTGGGAGTTGCGGGAAGCAAGCGGCAGGCGGATCGCAGCCGGGATCTTGGCGGAGGCTATAGGAAGTTCCCTGGTGTCCGGCGAAGTGCGGCAGTTGGGCCTGGTGGAACTGCAAGCGCCCACCGTTGCTGCGATGACGCGCCTGCTGCTGCGTGTTACCGTGCGGCTGGAGACAGGGGAGACAATAGAAAACGAGTGGCCGCTCTGGATCGTGCCGCGCCCGGACTGGAGCGCGCTGCCTGCCTGGGCCGCCTATGACCCGGACAACCGCCTGGCCGGATTGGAGCGGTACGGCGCGCAGTGGGAAAATCTGGACCAATCGCCTTCCGCTCCAGAACGGGGAACTTCCATGCTCGTCGCGTCGCGCTGGAGGCCGGAAATCGCGGACTTCCTGCGCAACGGCGGACGCGCCTTCGTCTTTGTGGATAGAGGCGGCGGGCTGCCGGTCGTCGAATGTCCCTTCTGGCGGGAGGCGATGAAGCTGTTTGAGCCACGCCCGTTCTGGAATGCGTTCCCGCACGAGGGCTTTACCGACCTCAACTTCTACGGCCTCGGCCCGGACTGCGCGCTCGACCCGGACGCCCTTGCCGCCGCTTTCCCGGAGGCCGCCTTCCGCCCGCTGCTGCGCCGGGTGGACGCCCGCACCTTCGCCGTGACCGACTACCTGACGGAAGCGGCCTTCCCCGGCGGCGGGCGACTCCTGCTCACCACGCTGCGGCCGCACGGTGGATTGGGCGATCAGCCGGACGGCCTGCTGCGGCACCTCGGCGGTGTGCATTTCCTCGCCTCTGCGCTCAAGTCGCTAGGGTGAAAATAGGCCCCCACCCCGGCCTTCGGCCACCCACTGCCAGGGGCGGGGCTACAACGGTTCGCCCCACTGCCAGGGTCGGCAAGGTTACGGCCCTTGCCTCCGCCTTGCGACACCTTGCGACACGGCTCTGCCTTGCCACACCCCTCCGCCTGGCGATCCCCAACAACAGGGGAGGGGAGAGTGTTTTCATGCTCGGTGGTGCGCCCCGCACATGGAGGGCTAGGGTGATAAGGAGAGACAGAGGCCCTTAGCCGCCCGCTATCCGCTCCAGACGCCAGTGCGTCTCAAAGGTCATGGCGTCGCCGGGATGGAGGGTCCGAATGGGGCTTAATAATTCCAGTTCCATATAGCGATCCGGATCGGGGTTCGACCAGATCTCCTGTCCGCAGCCGTCGTCCGGATAGTTCTGGCCCGGCTCATAGGCCGCCGAGACCGTCATCCGCAGGCCCGCTTTATCCTCAGCAATCCAGCCCTCCGGCGAGTCCGCGCCGATCTTGCCGGAACGCTTCGGATGCCGCCGAAACAGGACTTCTTTGCCCTCCACGCGCACCCTATCCGGGGCCGGCTCGCTGCCTTTAAAGATATAGTAGCCGCTCGGATTCCTACCTTTGTCGTAGAACGGTAGGCGTGCCACGTCCGGCGAATCCACCTGTGCCACCTCCCAGACGCCCCATTCCACGTCCTTATCCGCCGTGTTCTCCATCCTGTTGGTCAGCGTGACGCCCGTGCCCGTCGGATCGAGGGCGATCTCGCGGGTGAAGCGGACGCCGAACTGTTTGCTGGACTGCCCGGTAAGAAGCAGATGATTGTTGGGCAAGACGCGCACCGCCTGCGGGGCGCTATCAATGTCCGGGTCGGGCGGCCAGTTCCACCTCGATTGCGGGGCGTTCCAGAGCTTGTCGCCTCCGAAGTTGGGCCACTCTTTGGCGGCCTGCGCCGGGTCGGCTGTCTTACCGCGCAGTCTGGGGTTCTCCCAGAGCATATTCCGGCCACCGACGTAGCCGTAACGCATGATGCGCCCGATCTGGGGCACGACGACGAGCTCCACCGTCCCGTTCGAAAGCTGATAGGCCCCCGGCCAGCCGTGGTAGGTGATCTGCTTGACCGCCACTGCGCCTTCTGCGGCGCTTCCCAGGACAAGCACAAGCGCAGTGAGCAGGCAACTCCGCCCGATGGCTCTTGGCATGTTATGGCCTCCTTTTGGATTGAGTTTCGGGTTTAGCGCGGCGATTCCTGCGCAAAGGCGACAGGGTTTAGCCTGCCGCGAAACTCCTTGACGCGCGTACAGCCCTATGTTAGAATGACCTCGTACATGTACTTGGTCAAGATCATCCGGCAGCCTGCCTGTGAACTCCCCAGAAGGAGCCGCTGCCTCACGAGGAGGGTAACCATGTCTGAGATGCATGCGACCGGTCACGAAGCCCACGCCTGCTGCGGTCCCGGCTATGCCTCGCCTGCCGAGGCGATGCAGGCGGAGCGCGAAAAAGTACTCTACACGATTGCGCTCTACACAGGAACCGGGATCGAAGAGCCGGACTACCTGGCGACCGTAGATGTAGACCCCAGCTCCCCGACCTACTCCCAGGTCATTCACCGCACACCCATGCCTAACATCGGAGATGAGCTGCATCACTTCGGATGGAATGCCTGTAGCTCCTGCTACGGCGATGAGACCAAATCCCGCCGCTTCCTGGTCGTTCCCGGCCAGCGCTCCAGCCGCGTCCACATTATAGATACCGCCGATGAGCGCGCCCCCAAACTCCACAAGGTCATCGAGCCGGAGGAGGTCAAGTCTAAAGTCAACCTCACGGCCCCGCACACCGTCCACTGCCTGGCCGACGGCCATGTGATGCTCTCGATGCTGGGCGACAGCGAGGGCAACGGGCCGGGCGGTTTCCTGCTGCTGGACGATAAATTTGACATCGCGGGCCGCTGGGAACATAAGATGGACGGGATGCGCTTCAACTACGACTTCTGGTATCAGCCCCGTCACAACGTCATGGTTAGCAGCGAGTGGGGCGCGCCCAAGACCTACTATCCCGGCTTCGACCTCAACGATGTCGCTGCCGGGAAGTACGGTCATCAGATTCACTTCTGGGACTGGAACAATCACGAGATTATTAAGAGCGTGGACCTGGGCGAGGAGGGGATGATCCCGCTGGAAGTCCGCTTCCATCACAATCCGGACAGCACGCACGGATACGTCGCGGCAGCGCTCAGCAGCAATATGTGGCACTTCTCCAAGCAGGACGGAGGCGAGTGGCAGGCGGAAAAGGTCATTGATATACCGTCGGTGGAGGTCGAAGGCTGGCCGATCCCCGTCCCGTCGTTGATCACCGACCTGCTTCTCTCGATGGACGACCGCTACCTCTATTGCTCGAACTGGCTGCACGGCGACATCCGCCAGTACGACATCCGCGATCCCGCCCATCCGAAGTTGACGGGGCAGGTCTGGTGCGGCGGACTGCTCGGCAACGCGGGCACGGTGCAGGGCCATAAGCTGGAGGGCGGGCCGCAGATGCTCCAGCTTAGCCTGGACGGCAAGCGGCTCTACGTCACCAACTCGCTCTTCAGCACCTGGGACAACCAGTTCTATCCCGATATGGCCAAGTCCGGCTCTTACATGCTCCAGATTGATTGCGACACGGACAACGGCGGCCTGAAGATCAACGAGAACTTCTACGTGGACTTCGGCAAGGAGCCTGGCGGCCCGGCCCGCGCCCATGAGATGCGCTATCCCGGCGGTGACTGCACCTCCGACATCTGGATTTAGAATTCACCACCCGTAAAAAACCTTTCAACAGGATGAACAGGATGATTCAGGATTAAACAGGATTTCTAAAACCTACCTAACCAACCGAATACCTATGCCTCTTTTTCTCTTGGTTTCAAGACCTCTGTCTTGTGCCTTAATCCTGTAAATCCTGTTTATCCTGTTGAGGTCTTTAGTTTTTCCTCTGTGTCTCTGTGCCTCTAGCGCAGCGGGTGGTTTAAAAGGCATGAAGAAGCATCGAATCACGCTGGTCAACCGGGATAACCGGGTGGTGGAAGTGGCCGAGGGCGAATACCTCCTGGATGCCCTGGAGGATGCCGGGTTGCGCCTGCCCTATGGCTGTCGCTTCGGCGTCTGCGTGACCTGCGCGGCCCGCCTGCTGGAAGGGGAGGTAGACCAGTCGGAGGGAGAGGCGCTGAAACCGGCGCAGGTGGCGATGGGCTACGTGCTGCTCTGCATCGCCTACCCGCGCTCGGATTGCAAGTTCGAGGTCGGAGTCGAGTGCCAGGACGACCTGTATATCAACCCATTCAAAGGCCGGCGGTGAAGTTGGCGATAGAGAATCTTGTAATGAGCCTGCCTACGGGAACGATCACCTTCCTTCTCACTGACATCGAGGGCAGCACTAAACTCTGGGAGCAGCAACCGGAGCCGATGCGCCAGGCCCTTGCCCGCCACGACGCCCTCGCCGCCTTTATTGTCGAGCAGCACGAGGGTACGTTGGTCAAGAGTCGGGGAGAAGGGGGCAGTCTCTTTGCTGTCTTCGCCCGCGCCACCGATGCCGTCACTGCCGCCTGCGCTCTCCAGCAGGCGTTCTTGTCTGAACTGTGGCCCGCCGAGATGCCACTGCGCGTCCGCATGGCTGTCCATACCGGCGAGGCTGACCTGCGGGAGGGAGACTACTACGGCGCGCCAGTCAATCGCTGCGCTCGACTGCGAGCTATCGCACACGGTGGACAGGTTGTGATCTCCCGAACCACCTATGACCTGGTTCGAGACGCTCTGCCGGAGGGAGCGCATCTGCAAGATGCCGGAGAGCAGCGTCTGCGCGACCTGGCCCGACCCGAACAGGTGTTCCTGCTGCTGCATCCTGACCTTCCATCCGACTTCCCGCCTCTCAAGTCCTTAGATGCCCTGCCCAACAACCTGCCCCGGCAACTGAGCTCCTTCATTGGCAGAGAGCAGGAGATCGAGCAGGTCAAGCGCCTGCTGTCGACGACGTGTCTGCTGACCCTGACCGGCTCTGGGGGCTGCGGCAAGACCCGTCTCGCCCTTCAGGTGGCCGCCGACGTGCTGGAAGAGTACTCGGAAGGCGTCTGGCTGGTGGAGTTGGCCCCCCTATCCGACCCAGGGCTGGTTGCCCAGGCGGTGGCCTCGGCGCTGGGCGTTCGGGAAGAGCCGGGCCGCACGCTCCTTCTGACGCTCACCGACTATCTCAAGCCTCGGCGACTGCTCTTGGTGCTGGACAACTGCGAACACCTTCTGGCTGCCTGTGCTCACCTCGCCGACAGCCTGCTGCATGCCTGCCCGCATCTTCGCCTCCTGGCCAGCAGCCGTGAAGGGCTGGGGATCACCGGCGAGCAGACCTATCGCGTGCCCTCCTTGAGGATGCCCGACACGAATCGGCTGCCGCCGCTACCCCACCTGAGCCAGTACGAGGCGGTGCGTCTCTTCCTTGACCGGGCGATGGCGGTTGTGCCCACCTTTGCCGTGACCAACCAGAATGCGCCCGCGCTGGCGCAGGTGTGTCATCGCCTGGATGGGATTCCCCTGGCGATAGAGTTAGCGGCGGCGCGGATAAAGGCGTTGACGGTCGAACAGGTGACCCAGCGGCTGGATGACTGCTTCCGGCTGCTGACGGGGGGCAGCCGGACGGCCTTGCCGCGCCAGCAGACGCTTCGGGCGACCATAGATTGGAGTTACAACCTGCTCTCGGAGGCGGAACAGGCTCTGTTTGGCCGTCTGTCGGTCTTCGCGGGCGGCTGGACGCTGGAAGCAGCGGAGGCGGTCTGTTGCGGGGAGGGCATAGAAGCCTGGGAGGTACTGGACTTGCTGACCAGTCTGGTGGAGAAGTCGCTGGTGCTGGTGGAGGAGCAGAACGGGCAGGCGCGCTATCACCTGTTGGAGACGGTGCGGCAGTATGGAGGGGAGCGGTTGGAGGAGAGCGGCAAGGCGTCCCAGGTACGAGACAGGCACCGCGACTACTTTCTGGCACTGGCAGAGGCACCCAGTTCGAACCAGAAAGCATGGTTGGCCCGCCTGGAAGCTGAACACGACAACCTGAGAAGCGTCCTGGCCCGGTGCTTGGACGATGCCGACGCCCCCGAAGCCCTGTTAGGGTTGGTGATAAGGTTATTTTCTGCCCATGATCCATTTTCTGTGTTTAACTTCTGGTATCTGCGCGGCTATTGGAGCGAAGGACGGGAGTGGTTGGAACGAGCGCTGCAACGAAGCAGCGGCCTATCTGCTTCCCTGCGAGCCGAGGTGCTGCGTTCCACAGGGAGTATGGCGGGTTATCAGCAGGACTATGCGCGCGCGGAACCGCTCCTGGACGAGAGCGTGGCCTTATGGAGGGAACTCGGAGATAAGGGGGGGATGGCTGGTGGGCTGCAAGATCTGGGTTTTATGCATTGGCAGCAGAGCGACTATGCGCGCGCAACGCAGGCTTTGCAGGAGTGCCTGGCGATCTACAGGGAATTGGGAGACAAGATGGGGGTGGCTTGGACGCTGGCCTATCAGGGAGGCGTTTTCTATGATCAGGGCCACTACACGGAGGCACGCACCCTGTGTGAGGAAAGTATGACTTTGATAGAAGGGGATACCTGGGGACAGGCCCTCTGCCTGGAAACGCTAGGGAAAGTGGCGTTATCCCAGGCAGAACCTGCGCGCGCCAAGACGTTGTTGACGGAGAGCCTGCGCTTGCGCCAGGAACTGGGACATAAGTGGGGAATGGTCGAGTGCTTGAAAGCCTTTGCAGCCCTGGCAGCCCTGCAAGCACAGCCTGAGCGGGCAGCACGGCTCTACGGGGCAGCGGAGGTCTTGGGCGAGGCCAGCGGTATTCCGGTCGCGCCCAGCGTTCGTGCCCAGCATGACCGTGACTTGGCTGTTGTCCGGCAGGCACTTGGCGAACCTGCCTTCGCCACCGTCTTTGCCGCAGGTCGCACCCTCTCCCGGGAGCAGGCCATCGAGTACGCATTGGAGGGCTAAGAGACGGGTATTTTTAATGCTCGGGTACGGAAAACCCGCAAATGTTGGTGAAACTAGAATAAGGCTAGACACTCCCAGCCGTGTGGATCAATCTCACGCAGCCTGCTGCTGAGGAGATACGTCAACACCGTTGGGAGGGATTACCAGAATAAGAAACGCGAAAAGAAAGGAGATTGCCGTAATGCGAAGATATAGCTGGCGACGGGGCGTAGGCGGCGCGATGGTCCTGGCGGCCCTGCTTATCCCGGCTGCCGGCCTCATCGCCCGCGCCGGGGAGCCGCCCGCCCAGGCTGCGCCTCCTAACGGCGCTCCGGCGGAGTTGGAGGTCGGCATGATGGCCCCCGATTTCACCCTGCCCGACCAGGACGGCAAAGTTCACCACCTGGCCGACCTGCGCGGCAAAACGGTCGTGCTAGCCTTCTATCCCGCCGATAGCACCCCTGGATGAACGGCGGAAATGTGTTCCCTGCGGGATCACCTGCCTCAGCTCCAGCGCGAAGGAGCCATCGTGTTTGGCATCAGCGTGCAGGATGTGAAGTCCAAGCGCGCCTTTGCCGATAAGAACCATCTCAACTTCCCCATCCTGGCCGACGCCGACAAAAAGGTAAGCCAGGAATACGGCGTGCTGAATCAAAATGGATACGCCGACCGCGTTACCTTCATCGTCGGGCCGGACGGCCGGATCAAGAACATTGATCGTGCGATGCGCTTTGATCGCAGCCCCGAAGGCATTCTCAGCAGTCACGGCATCGCGCTGCTTATGGCCCTGAAGGGGGATTGGAAGGCTGAGATCGGCCAGCCGGTTCCCAGCTTCACCCTCAACGACGTCAACGGCAAGCCCGTCACCTCCACGGATGCCGGGCATAAGCTGACCGTGCTGATGTTTGTCTCCACCACCTGCCCGGTCTCTAACGCCTACAGCGCACGGATGGTGGAACTGGCCCAGCAGTATGGGCCGAAGGGCGTTCGCTTCCTGGGCATTAATGCCAATCAGGGAGAGACGCCCGCCCAGATCGCCGCAAACGCCAGGGCGCACGGCTTTCCGTTTCCAATCCTCAAAGATACGCGCAACGTGATCGCCGACCGCTTTGCGGCCCAGCACACGCCCGAAATCTGGGTGCTGGATGGGCGCGGCGTCGCCCGCTATCACGGCGCGATTGACGATAGCCAGGATGCTAGCCAGGTTAAGACCCACTACCTGGCCGACGCGCTTGACGCCCTGCTAGCGGGCAAGGAGCCGCCACAGACACAGACGCAGGCGTTCGGCTGCACGATCAAGCGGGCGCGCAAGTAGCGGGGCCAGGCTCCGCCAGGCAGCGACGACAAAAGGCCGACCTGAGACCAGGCCGGCCTTTTGTGTTCACCTTTCCTTCCTTGGTTTCCCCCGATCATAGGCCGCGGGGGTTATAATGGCGTGCTATTGAGAACGACCGGGCCTCTCAGGCAGGAGTCCGTTCCAATATCTGGGCCCAGGTGTTCTTGACTCGCTTGTAGCAGGCGACCCGCCCATCCAGGCTGGCAGGAAGAAAATCCTCTTGCTCCAGGTGGACTTCGCGGCCCCCCCCCACTTGTCGGTAGATTCCCGGCCGCACTTTCTCGCCGGCCAGGAACAGCTCTTCTCCAGTTGGATCGTGCTCAGATCGTTGCCACATAATGTACCTACTCCTCACGCGGTGTCTGCGTTTTCCGGCGCGCGGAAAACGCCAGTGCATCTTCTCGGCCTTTTCGCCGCTACGCCGGCTTTCAACGCCGGATCGATCCGGCCAGGAAATGCCGGTAGCGGAGCGACTGGGCACCCGCCAATTTCGGGGACAGTAAGCAAAGGAAATCCCGGTACAGCAAGAGATACCGTCGCTGTGAAACGCCCGAGGGTATACAGATAATTGCTAGGCGTAACTGTCCACAATCGCTTGGCAGAGTGTCGGCTGCGCGTGGTCTTGCCTTGCAGGTACAGGATGGGACTTCGAGCGAGACGATCATATTATAGAAAAACAGACCACCTCCTGTCAATAGTTTCAGCCCAAGGAGAGCAAAAAGTTTGAAAATTATTACGAAACGGAAGCGGATTAAGGATGCCTGTTCGCCTGCCGGAAAAGGAGCCGGGAACCGAACCTTCTCCGCAGGGCTATTCGGCGGGCAGCAGCCCTTCCTCGCCGGCCCAGTGCAGGACGTTTCGCCATTCCGGGGAGGGGATCAGGCCCTCCTGGGTGAGCCGCTGTACCAGCCCCGTCATGAAGTGCGTTACGTACTCCAGTGGCAGCGCCAGCTCGCGGGCGATCTCGCCGGGTGCGTAGCCTTCCTGCGAGAGCCTCAGGATGCGGCGCTGATCGGCGCTCAGCCCCTGAAGGATGCGCTCGGCAGCCTGCCGCTGGATGCGCTCTTGCTTTTTATGGCGAATGCGTGCTTTTGTCCTCAATGCCTCTCCTTTGCGTGTTGTCAGCGCGCCGATAGCCTGGAGCGAGGTATCAGACGGCAAGGACCTTCTGCAAGGCGTAGAGATAGGACTGCTCTGCGGACAGGATGCGGCCCTGCGCCCAGGCCGCCGCGCAGGCTTCCTCACCCAGACAGGCCCGCAGGCTCTCTTTGGCCTCCTCTTCTGCCGCGATCTCGTAGGGAGAGAGCTTCTCGCTCATCGCCTCCCGTAAGCCTTCCGCCGCGCCGAACAACTGCGCCGCCTCTTCGGCCTGGCCTCGCGCCAGGGCCAGGCGCCCGATTTCCTGGAGCAGCCCACTCTGGCCCTGCTTATGCCCTAGCTCCCGCCAGATCGCCAGCGCCTGCCGATAGAGTGCGGCGGCCTCGTCGTACTGGCCGTTCTGGCGGGCTATGTTGCCTCGATTGCCCAGCGAGAAGGCGATATGGGGCTTGTCTCCCAACTCCTGGAAGAGCGTCAGGCCCTGGTCATAGAGTGGGCCAGCCGTCGCAAAATCCTCCCGAATATAGGCGAGGTTGCCCAGGCTCATCAGGGCGTGGGCGATTCCCTGCTTGTTGCCCAATTCGCGGAAGAGGGCCAGGCTCTCTTCATGATAGGTCTGAGATGCCGCGTAGTCGCCCTGATCCCGCAGGATCACGCCCAGGTTGGTCAGGGCCAGCGCGATGCCGCCCTTGTCCCCTATGGCCCGGTGGAGGGCCAGGCTGCGCTCGGTGAGGGCGCGCGCCTCGGCATAATCGCCCAGATGCCAGGCCACCAACCCCAGATTGCTAAGCAGCAGGGCGAGGCCCGGCTTATTGCCCAATTCCTGGAACAGGGCCAGGCTTTCCTCGTAAAGCGCGCGCGCCGCCACATAGTCCTGCTGATCGGTGGCCAGCAGGCCCAGGCCGTTGAGGACGCTGGCGATGCCCTCTTTATCGCCAAGCGCGCGCCAGATACCCAGGCACTCCTCAAAATAGGCGCGTGCGCTCGTGTAGTCGCCCTGCCCCCAGGCCAGGGCCGCCAGCCCATAGAGCGCTTTGGCCCGCTGCGCCGTCCGCTCTGAAGCCGACGCCTGCGCGAGCGCGGCCTCCAGCCGTTCCCGGCCCTCGCTCAGATACCCGCGCACCCGCCAGAACCTCCAGAGCGCCCCGGCCAGTCGCAGGCCCGCCTCCGCGCCGGCGTCTTCTTCGGCCCGGCACCACTCCAGCGCCATCCGCAGGTTGTCGTGCTCCTGAGCGAGCCGATTGAGCCAAGCGACCTGATCCGGGCCGCGCAGTCTACGTTCCGCCCCCTCCGCCAGCGTCAGAAACCAATCCCGATGTCGGCAGCGCAGATCCCGGGCTTCCTCCGACTCCATCAGCCGGTCGCGGCTATACTGCCGTACGGTCTCCAGCAGGCGATAACGCGCCTCTGCCTCCGCGCTCTCCTCAACCAGGACCAGGGATTTATCCACCAGCCGGGACAGCAGATCCAGCACCGCCTCCGCCGCGACCGGCCCGCCCGCGTTCTCCCGGCTGCCTGCTTCTAATGGGGCCGCTGCGTGCTCCCCTGCGCCCATTGCTGCGGCGCGAGGGGGGGCATGAGAGGCATCCGCGCAGACCGCCTCCGCCGCCTCCAGCGTCCAGCCGCCCAGGAACACCGAAAGGCGTCTGAGCAGCGTGCGCTCGGCCTGCGAGAGCAGGTCATAGCTCCAATCAATGGTGGCCCGGAGCGTCTGCTGCCGGGGCAGCGCCGTGCGGCTGCCGCCGGTCAGGAGGCGGAAACGGTCATCCAGACGCTGGGCCAACTGTTCTGCGGAGAGCACTTTGACCCGCGCGGCTGCCAACTCTATCGCCAGCGGAATGCCGTCGAGCCGCACGCAGATCTGGGCCACTGCCGCCGCATTGCGCTCGGTGAGGGCGAAACTCGGCTGCGCTGTCACCGCGCGCTCGGCAAACAGGCGCACGGCCTCATTTTCGGCCAGGGCCTCCCGGGGCGGCAAGTGCAGGGCGTCGGGCAGCGCCAGCGAGGGCACACGCCAGGACCTCTCGCCGGGGATGCCCAGCGCCTCCCGGCTGGTCGCCAGAATGCGCAGTTTCGGGCAGGTTCGCAGCAGCGCTTCGGCCAGCTGAGCGCAGGCGGCCACCAGATGCTCGCAGTTATCCAGCAATAATAAGACCGATTTCGGGCGCAAAAAGTTGGCCAGAGTTTCGATGAGGGGGCGGCCTGGCTCCTCACGCGCGCGCACCGCTGCCGCCACCGTCTGTGGCACGAGCGCCGGGTCGGTAATGGCCGCCAGCTCCACCAGCCACACGCCCTCCGGATACTCTTCCAGCAGGTCGGCGGCGACCTGCAGCGCCAGGCGCGTCTTACCGCAGCCGCCGGAACCCGTCAGAGTCAGCAGGCGGGAGGCTGCCAGCATCCCCTTGACCGTAGCGATCTCGGTCTCGCGCCCGATAAAGCTGGTCAACTGCTGGGGCAGGTTGTTGGGGAGGGTATCGAGCGTGCGCAGGGCCGGAAACTCGGCGGGCAGCGTCGCGTGCAGCAAGAGGAAAATATGCTCCGGCTGCTGTAAGTCCTTGAGGCGGTGCAGGTGAAGATCGTAGAGGCGGACCTCTGACGGCAGGGAATCGCGCACCAGCTCACAGGTGGCCTGTGACATCAATATCTGCCCGCCGTTGCTGACCGCCAGCAGGCGGGCGACGCGGTTGAGCGCCGGCCCGAAGTAGTCGCCGTCGCGCTCTTCGGCCACGCCCGTGTGCAGAGCCATGCGCGCCCGCAGCGTCCCGATAGCGCCCCAGTCCTGGTCGTGGAGGGCGCATTGCGCGCCGACGGCGGCGGCAACGCCCTCCTGTGGGGTATCGAAGATGACGAAGAAGGCATCCCCGATGGTCTTGAAGACGTAGCCGTTGTTGGCTTCCATATGCTGTTGGAGGATGGCGTCGTACCGGGCCAGCGCCTCGCGCATCGCCTCGGGATGCTGCTCCCAAAGCCGGGCGCTATCCTCCACATCGGTAAACAGGAACGTAACGGTTCCGCGCGGTCGTTCGGGCATGGCGTGTTCCTCCGGCAATGCAGAGGAGTGGACGGATACACCAAACTTCTTCGACAGAGCGTCTTGCGTCTCCTGCAATATAGAGGGCCGGGTTTAACAGCCATTGTAAAGCTCAATTCCATGCAGGAAAGCGTCCCCTGGCCGGAGAATTTAGCCGCGCATAGCCTATCAGGGAGCCGCACGCTGCGGCGCTATGGGGGATCGCTATGGAAATATTAACTCCGGCTCAGGTGGAACAGTTTCACCGCAACGGATATCTGAAGTTCACCCGCGTTCTTGCTGAGGATCAGGTGCAGAGGCTGCGCGACGCCCTGGATCGGGTGATTCGGGAGGAGCAGGAGCGGGAGGATGACAGCGGCCGGCCGCCTGAGTTCGCCTATGGGCACGACCGCAGGGCCGACCTAAAGGCAGGCGGGCAGCGCCCGGCACGCGCCATTCACCAGTTTGTGAACATGTGGAAGGTGGTCCCGGAGTACCGCGAGGTCATCCACAACCCGAAGATCACCGGGGCCATCCGGGATTTGATGGGCGCTGACCGGATCCGACTCTGGCACGATCAGGTGATCTCCAAGCCGCCGGGCGACAACGCTCACTTTAGCTGCCATCATGACTTCTATTTCTGGCCCCTGGATCGGCCCACGATGATCACCTGCTGGCTGGCCCTCGATGATGCCACGGTCGCCAACGGCTGCATGCACGTCATCCCAGGCAGCCACCGCGACCCGCGCTTCCAACCGGTCGGCTGTGACCTGTCGGAAGACATCCACCTTTCGCCTGCGCCGCTGGGGCCGGGTGAGCCGGGCAGCCTGTATCAGGAGGTGCGGACGTGGGGCCCGGAGCGGGCCGTTCCGGTGGAGTTGAAGGCGGGCGAGTGCATGTTCCATCACTGCTTGAACTACCATATGACGCCGCAGAACGTCACCGACCGGCAGCGCCGAGCCTTTGTCATCATCTATATGCCGGACGGGACGCGCTATAATCACGCCCAATCGCCCAACCATCCCTGCACCAACTACCTGCACCTGGCCGACGGCACGCCGCTGACGCGCGATGAGTTTCCGATCTGTGGGGAGGGCACCGCCTCCGCATGACCCCGGCCACGCTTGCTCCGGCGCCTCGCTGGCGGCGCTTTGCGCTCGTCCTGTGCATGTTCCTGATCACGGCGACGGTGGGCTTCCTACAGCCGTTCGTGCCGCTCTACCTGGAGGCGGGAGGGCTGACCAGGGGGCAGATCGGCCTTGTCAGTGGGCTTGGCGCTGGATTAGCCCTGCTGGTGCAGCCGCTGTTGGGCCGCCTCTCCGACCTCCTGGATTCCCGCCGCCCGCTCATGGCTCTGGCGGCTCTCAGCGCCGGGCTGGCCTATCTCTCCTACCGCGCCGCACACGGCCTGGCCGCTTTCCTGCTGCTCTCCGCTATCGGCATCAACGGCGCCATGTATCTTAATGCGGTGGGAGGCGTGCTGGTGGGTCGGATGGTCGGCGGGACTGCCGGCGGCGGACGGACCTATGCGGGCTATCGGGTCTGGGGCTCGGTCGGCTATATTCTGGTGACGCTGCTGACCGGCTGGCTGGTCAGTCATGTGCGGGGGCCGGGCGCCGCCCTGAGCCGGGAGGTGCTGAACCCGGTCTTTGCCTATGGCCCGCTGCTGTTTTTCGCCATCGCCGCCGCGGCCCTCTTCGTCCCCGACCGCAAGAACGCGCTCGCGGCCCCGCTCCAGGCGCATTCCCCCTCCCGACAGCGTCAGCCGCTGCCGCACAATCTGCGCGCCTTTCTGCTGGCATTCTGCCTGTATCAGTTCGCGCTGTATGGCGCCTCAGCCTTCCTGAGCCTGTACCTGAAATCGCTCCACGCCTCGCCGCTCTGGATCACGGGGACGTTTGCCGCCGGCGTCGTCTGTGAGGTGCTGGTGATGACGCGCGTGGGCCGCTTCACCGACACCTATGGGCGTCGTCCTGCGCTGGCCCTCGCCTTTCTGGTAATGCCTCTGCGCCTGCTTTTCTATATTCCGGCCACCGGCCCGCTCTGGGTGCTGCTGGTGCAGACGCTGCATGGGCTCAACTTCGGCATCATGGGCGCTATCGCCGTCGTCTTCGTCAACGATTCGGCCACCGAGTGGGAGCGGGGCGCTGCCCAGGCCCGCCTGGCGGCGGCTGGTGGACTGGCGACCGCGCTTGGCCCGGCCGTATGCGGCTGGATAGCGGGGCATTTCGGCATGGGATGGATGTTTGCGGCGATGTCGGCCATGGGTGCAGTCGCGGCGGGCGTCTTTCTGACGCAGGTGCAGGAGTCGCATCCGTCCCCGTCCTCGCTTGTGGCGCGCGGCCCTGCCTGCCTGCACCCACTGCTGCGCCTCCTCTGCGCGCCTCCGACCCGGAACCTCTCTGCGGGCGGTTGAAACCGCAGCAACAAAAGCACGCAGTCCCCCTACGGACACTCCAGCCCTCACCCCCGGCCCCTCTCCCGACGCTGCGGGAGAGGGGAGGATGGAGTCCGCGCAGGCGGACTTCGTGCCTTGGTTGCCGCGAATTTATTCGCCCGGACGGCAATCCCTAAAGGAATGGGCTGTAAGGCCGGGCGACCAGTCTCAACGGGGACGCCCGTTTTGCAGGGGGTAGGGCGTCCTATCGGGATCGGCGATGCCCAACAGCCGGTAGGCGGCGGCGCGCAAGATCGGCTCGCACTCCGGCGCAAACATCAGCGTGCCGTAGTATTTATGGGCATCGTCAACCTCATAACCTCCGCGCGCATATTCGGCGGCGGTCGGCACATAGTTCCAGCAGCCGTTGGTGTAGCCCAGCGAAAGCACCGGCGCGGCAGATTGCGCCGAGAAATCCTGCTGGTACTGTACAAACATCTCGGCGGGAAAGCCCAGCAGGTGAACGCCGCCCAGCGTCAGCCTCTGAATAGTGAACGGCTGCTTCTCGGCGAAATCGGAACGTAAGGCGTATTCCCGCGCCGCTTTGGCCCAGGCCAGCCGCCCCTCGTCGAAGAGAATGCGGCCCGCGGGAGCGTTGGCGGCGCGATCATTTTCCAGGGTCGCCTCCCATTGCGCTATCTGCCGCTCGCACTCCTCCAGGGCCGGCGGGGGCAGCAGCGGCAGTTCCACCGTCTCCTCCACCGCTTCCAGCGTCTCGTCCAGACGGCCATGCGCGTTCCAGCGGGCGGTGTGCGCGGCATCAGCGATGGCACGCCCGTTGGCGTTTACAGCCTCCCAGGTGCCGCGCCGGAGCGGATTGATGTCGCCGCAGCAGCCTTGCAGGCAGAACGGCAGCGCTTCCTCTGCGATGCCGCTCTCCACCCCCTCGGCGCGAAACCGTTTTTTGAGGTGGGCGACGGCGCCGCCGGGCCAATCGGCGGTGATATGCAGGTTCTCGCCGCCCATCGTGGTAGGATGGCAGGCGTGGCAGAACAGTAGCGCGAAGGTACGCCCGTCCGCCCCGTTGACGCAGAGGGCCTGCACGATGGGCGCAATGGGACCGCCATAGTCCGCGCCCAGGATAACGCGTCCATCCGGGAGGGTCTGACGCCGATTGACGCCGATCTGGGCGGAGGTCTCGCCATAGGTCAGATGAGCGGGCTGGAGGCTCTCCGCCGCCTGTTTTGCTACCCCGATGAGCTTGCGCGCCAGGATATCTACATAAGCGCCATCGCGCGTGCCCATCGCCCGGTAGCTGCGCACGCTGGGGCCGCCGTGCGTGTGCGTGCAATGGAGCATTACGGCTTCCGGCGCGACGCCCGCCTGCGAGGCAATGCCCTCCCGAATGCGCTTGACCAGGTCTTCATCCAGGGCGATCAGGTCCATTGCCAGCAGTACGACCCGCCGCTGCCCGTTGTCCAGCGCCAGGGCGCGGGCGTAGAGCTCATCGTGGATGCCGACGGCTCCCGTCGGGCGTCCGGCGTAACCGCTCATCCAGACACCGGGCGGCGGCGTGATATTGGTCTCACAGACACCGGCATACAATGGCATGCTCGCAATGCTCCTTTCCAGAACTCGAAAAACCTCCAACAGGATTTACAGGATTAAGGCTCGAGAGAGAAGCCTTGAAACTAAGAGGAACAGAGGCATAGGGACTTCGGTTGGTTGGGTTTTAGAAATCCTGTTCATCCTGTTGAAAATTAGGTTTTAGCGGGATAGCGGCTGGCGGGAGACGGTGATCTGGCCGATTTTGTTGGCGTACTGCTCCGTGAAATAGACTGTGCTATTGGCGGCAGCAAAGACATCCTCCGGGCCGCTATTGGGCGTGGGTATGGCGAAATCCAGTACGGTGGTGGTTCCGGCAAGAACCAGGCCGATCTTGCTGGCCTGAAACTCGGTGAACCAGACGTTGCCGCTCCGATCAATGGTGATGCCTGACGGAAGGGCGTTAGGCGTGGGCAGCGACAACTCCTGCCAGGAGTTGTTGACCGGGTTCAAGATGGCGATGGCGTTGCCGACCTGCTCCGTGACCCAGACACGGCCTTGCGTGTCTACGGCCAGGTTGGTGGGAAGCACGCCCGGACGCGGCAGTGCGAACTCGCGAAACTGCCCGCTGGCATAGCGGCCGATGCGGTTATCGTTGATCTCGACGAACCAGACGGCCCCAAAGGCGTCGAGCGTGATCCCATCCAGACCGTTGCGCGGCCCCGGCAGGGCTATTTCGGTGATCTGGTTGGCCGCCGGATCGATGCGGGCCAGGCGGCCGGTGCCCATGCCGCCCTCATAGCCCTCGGTGAACCAGACCGTGCCATCGGGGGCCACTGCCAGATCGCCCGGGTCGGCATGGGGCGTGGGAACGGGGATTTCCGTCACCTGCCCCGTCGCCATCTCAATGCGAACGACCTTGTTTCCGGCGGTCTCCGTCACCCAAACCCGCCCATGCGCGCTATCTACGGCAATACCGTCCATTTCGCTGTTGGGGGTCGGCACGGCAAACCCCGTGTAGGTCCCCGTCGGCGACATGCGCCCGACCTCATTGGAATGATGCTCGGCAAACCAGATGTTTCCCTGGTCGTCGCCTCGCAGGTCGTCCGGCCAGGAGCCCGGAATCGTCGCGGTCGGGTCATTGCTGCCTACCGGCACCGGAAACTCGCGAAAATGAGCGACGTACTGGGATATTCCGCTCGTGTTGCCTCGTCCGCCACCGCAGCCTGCCAGCCCCAGAACGGTAAGTAGACAGGCAAGAGGCAGCGTTCTATACAGGTCGAAGCGCGCCGGCAGGACAGAATGCGCGGCGAGGGCAAACGGCAAAGCTGGCAGTCCATGCCTCCTCTGCGGCTTGCGTGAGGTTTTGCTGCCTTTGCTGTCTCCTCCAGTGATATGAAAAGTGGACATGATCCCTTTCTCAGCGCAGCCGGTTTGCTGTGTTTCCCGCATGCGGCAGTGTCCCTAGCCTTACAGGGTAGGCTTCTGCTTTCTGGCTGCCAGCGCCTTCCGAACGGTTTCGGAGAGACGCTCCCCCATCAGGTCATCGCCCGCCGCCAGAATCTCGCCGGTATCGCCGTCCACCAGAAAGGCGCTCGGTATCCAGTTGATGAAATAGAGCTGGGCGATGTCGGCCTCCCACTTCTTTCCGTCGTAGACCTCCGGCCAGGGCATGTTGTTCGCCTTGAGAAAGGCGGCCAGTTGCGCGGCGGCATTGGCCTCGTCCAGGCTGATCCCCAGCACCTCCAGACCCTGCGCGTGGAACGTCTCATAGGTTTTTTTCAGGTTGGGCCGTTCCGCCGCGCAATCGCCGCACCAACTGGCCCAGAAGTAGAGCAGCACCAGCTTGCCTTTGTAGCTGACGGGGAACTTTACCGTCTGGCCATCGAGCGTCTTCTTCTCAAATGGAACGGCCTTCTGGCCGGGCCGCAGATCGGGCGGCGGCGGAATTTCCGGCACGCTGCGCTGGGACTTGCGGAGAGTGAGCGTGTCGCCGGAGGCGCTCACGTCCGTGATCTCGTAGGTCATGCCCCGAATGTTGAACGGCTGCCCGATGTCAAACGACTCGCCGCGCGCATCAAAGACGCCGTTGCCGTTGACGTCAATCAGCAACAAGACGCCCGACGTTCCGCCCGCCGTGTTGCCGCGAAAATCGCCGGTCGCCGCCGTATCGGCCAGCCGGATCGGGTACGTCTTGCCGCCAAGCGTCACCTCGCCTTCATAGCCGCTTTCGACGGAAACGAGCAGCACGTCCTTGCGCGCCACCTGGCTCTCCTCCGACCGTTCATAGTGGTACAGAGTGAAGGCAAGATGCAGCGGGATCGCCGCCTCGCCATAGCAGACCGAGACCGTCGCGCTGCTGTTATAGAGCGTCGGGCTTCCGGCATTTTGCCCCTTCGACTCCTGCCGGGTCCATTCCAGGGCCGGGTCATCGGTCAGGTCGCCGTTGGCGTTAGCGTCCACGAACAGGCGCGGCGCTCTGCCGTCCGGCGCGTCTACGACGACGGCCACAGAGGTCGGGTGTTCCTTCGGGCCGAGGGTAAGCACCTGATACTGAGGGGCCGTCAGGTCGGCGGGAAGCTTTTGTAAGGAGTCGGGCAGAGCATCGGTCAAGATCAGCCGTTTGCCGTAGGGAAGGCGCTGTTTTGACTTCTCCCAGACGGAGGGAACCGGCTTGAGCTTGACGACATCGGCGCGGAGAGAGGCGCCGAGCAACAGCGCGGCGGCTGTCAGCCCGGGCCAGAGTAGGTGTGTAGACTTCATGACGATTTTCCTTGCTTGTGAGGGCGGGGGGCAGCCGTGATGTCACAGGAGCGCGCAGACCAGGTGGGGCGTATGGCAACCATGCACCGGGTAAGCCTCACTCTGCGCCTCCTCTGCTTCCTATCTGAGATGTTGCTATCGCCGGCAGGGGAGAAGCGCCGCGAATGCGCAGCAATTCCGGCACGGTAACGCACCGGTAGCCGCGCGCCCGCAAGCCTTCCAGAATCAGCGGCAGCGCCTGCACGGTCTTTTCCCGCGTGCTATCCGCGCCGTCGTGCATCAGGAGGATGCTGCCGGGCCGAACAAGCCGCAGGGCGCGCGCCGCCATCGCCTGGGGCGTGCGCGCCTCGCGGTGCTCGACGGCGAAGGTCCAGAGGATGAGATGGTCTCCACGACGACGCACCTCGCGGAAGATGGTCGGATTCCAATCGCCGCGCGGCGGGCGGAAGAGATAGCTATGTCGGCCCAGCACGGCCTCCAGGCAGGAGTCGCACTGAGCGATCTCCTGGGCCACTTCCCATCCCGGCTTGCGATCCAGATAGGGATGCGAGTAAGTATGATTGCCGATGACGTTCCCCTGCGCGGCCACGGCGCGGGCCAGCGCCGGGTAAGCCTGCACCTGCCTGCCGACCTCAAAAAACGTCGCCCGCGCTCCGTACCGGCGCAGGATCGCCAGGATGCGCGGCGTGTAGCGCGGGTCGGGGCCGTCGTCGAAGGTGAGCGCGACGCACTTCTGCCCCGTGTCCGCCTTCCAGAGAACGAGGCCGGAGTGGCCCTCACGCCACCACTCCACGAACGTGAAGCCGTGCCAGGAGAGCGCACTGGCGGCCAGGCTCAGCCCGCCGAGCGTCAGGCTCAGGAGCAAGAGGGCTTTGATCAGTTGGATGTGGTGTCGGCGTTTCATGGTCAGGAGAAATACGGTAGTGTACCCATAGAGAGTTGATACTTCGTCGCCGATGACCTTATCAACTCTGTAGAGGGACACTACCAGAAATACGGGTAGACTGTATTGTAGCGCAAAACCACTATTCATGCAAGCGCCATTCCAGGATTGACCTAACCCCGTCCCTCTTCCCTACCAGGGAAGGGGGTGACCCGGCTTCTGCTCTCCCCTCTCCTTGCGAAGAAGAGGAGCCAGAACCGGGATGCGGGCCAGAGGAGCGAGGCATCATGTTCACTGTTGAGGAAGCGCTAGAGGCGATTTTGAGGAGCGCGCGGCGGCTGCCGTCGGAGCGCGTGCCGTTGCTGGAGTCGCTGGGCCGCGTGCTGGCCGAAGACATCGCCGCCGATATCAACGTGCCACCTTTTGATAACTCGGCGGTAGACGGCTATGCCGTGCGCGCCGCCGATACCGCCGGGGCCACGCCCGAGGCGCCGGTCCTCCTGCGGACGCTGGCCGACGTGCCTGCCGGGGAACTGGCGCGGGAGACGGTGACAGAGGGCACAGCGGCGCGCGTCATGACAGGTGCGCCGATGCCGCCCGGCGCTGACGCGATGGTGATGGTGGAGGACACGCGCCCGGCGGGAGCGGGACAGGTCGCCATTCTGGAGGCCGCCCAGCCCAACCAGCATATCCGCCAGGCGGGGGAGGACGTGCGGCGCGGCGAGGTTGTGCTGCGGGCAGGAGCGTGCATTCGCGCCGCCGAGATCGCCATGCTGGCGACGATGGGCCGCGCCTCCGTGCCGACCGTGCGCCCGCCGCGCGTCGCCGTCATCTCCACCGGCGACGAGGTTGTGGATATTGAAGAGGGCGTGGCGCCGCCGCCCGGCAAAATTCGCGACAGCAACCGCTATGCGCTGGCGGCGCTGGTGCGCGAGGCCGGGGCCGTCCTCCACTCCATCACCCACATCCCCGACGATCTGGCCGCAACCGAAGCCGCGCTACGCGCCTGCGCCGACCCGGTCGGCGGGGCGGATGTCCTTGTGACGGCGGGAGGCGTCTCGGTGGGCGACCGCGACTTCGTCAAGCCCGCGCTGGAGAGGCTGGGACGGCTGGACCTCTGGAGGGTGGCGATGAAGCCGGGCAAGCCGCTGGCCTTCGGCAGCATTGGGAAGGCGCTCTTCTTCGGCCTGCCCGGCAACCCGGTCTCCGCCATGGTGACCTTCGAGCTTTTCGTGCGCCCGGCGCTCTGGAAGATGGCGGGCCGGGACGAGTCGGAATTGGCGCGGCCGCAGGTGCAGGCGGTCGTCCTGGAGGATGTGCCCCACGCGCCCGGACGCCGTGAATATGTCCGCGCCGTCACAGCGACCGAGGGCGGGCGGTTTGTCACGCGGCCCACGGGCGCGCAAGGGTCCGGCATTCTCCACTCGATGACCCGCGCCAACTCCCTGCTCATCGTGCCGCAGGATTCGCCGGGTATTCCGGCGGGCGAGACCGCCACCGTCCTCCTGCTGGAGCCTTAGAACTGCGCCAACAGAACCGGGGCGGCCATTCCCATCAAATCAGGAGCAGTGGCAGACGCGCGGGAGGATAGGGCGCAAACAAAACCGGGGTGGCCATCCAGGCCACCCCGTATGCAAACGGAGCGAGAACGCAAAGCGCGCTCAGTGGCGAGGAAGTTCATTCGGGTTGAGATGGCGCAGCTTCTTGAGGGCGCGCAGCTCGATCTGGCGGACGCGCTCGCGGGTGACCCGCAGGCGCAGGCCCACCTCTTCCAGCGTCCGCGCATAACCGTCGTCCAGGCCGAAGCGCATCCGCAGTACCTCCTTCTCGCGCCCGGTCAGCTTGTTCAAGACCTCATCAATCTGCTCACGCCGGATCAGGTTCAGCGTCGCCTCCGAGGGCGAGATGGCCGTCTGTGACTGGATGAAATCGGCCAACTGGCTGTTGTCCTTCTCGCCGACGGGCGTTTCCAGGGAGAGCGGCTCCAGGGCGATCCGCATGATCTCGTTGACGCGATCCACCGACACTTCCAACTCGCGCGCGATCTCCTCGACGGTCGGTTCGCGATGGAGCTGCTGGCGCAGGCGACCGGAGGCTTTGACGAGCTTGTGGATGATCTCGGCGACGTAGACGGGGATGCGGATGGTGCGGCCCTGGTTGATGATGGCGCGGGCGATGGCGCGGCGGATCCACCAGGTAGCGTAGGTGCTGAAGCGATAGCCTTTGTCGGGGTCAAACTTTTCGACGGCGCGGATCAGGCCGATGTTGCCTTCCTGAATCAGGTCAGGCAGAGGAATGCCGCGCACGCTGTACTTCTTGGCGATGGAGACGACAAGCCGCAGGTTGGCTTCCGTCAGCTTATCTTTGGCCTGCTTATCGCCGCGCTGGACGGCGCGGGCCAGCCGGATCTCTTCCTCGGCGGTGAGCAGCTGCGCCCCACGCGCCCGGCTCATCCAGAGCTGGAGGCTCTCGTCATGGCGGGGATGCTCCTCTTCATCGGCCAGGAGGCTAGCCCGAGAGACCGGCTCCATCTCCTCATCCTCGGCTTCGGTCAACGCCGAAGCGCTCAAAACTTCCTCCTGAAGGGCGACGCTGCCGGCGGCGATGTCGCTGTCATAGAGATGCAGCAGGTCGTCGTTTGGTTCCTTCTCGAAGGTCTCGTCCACATCCTCTTCCGGCAGTTCCGGTCGGAACGTGCCGACACCCAAATGGGGATCGCGGGACTTCTCCCGGCCCGGCTGTCTCTCCAGAATAGCATTCTTGCTACTCATTAAGATACCCCTCTCTTTCCACGCAAATCAGGGCGGAATCGGTGGCGCCATTGTCCTTCGCTGCGACTATGTTCCTTTTTTCACAGGCCCAGTCCCGCATCAGCGCTAAATCCGGTGGAATGCCAGGCGGTTTTGGTTTCGCATCGGCTCCTCTATCTGCCTGGGGAGGCTTGTTGGCGAGACGAAAGCCATTTCCGTACATCCTGATGGGCATCAACCGCTACATGCCTGGGCGGTTTGGCTTCGTTTTCCCAATCCCTGCGACGACTGCGGGGAGTCAACCGTGTCGCCCAGGGCAACGAGCGCACAAAAGACAGGCTGGAAAAACACCAACGGGGCGTGCTATTTTGTTCTTTTGTTCACAAAGTCGTCTGCGACAGGTTGGAAAAATTGCTGTATGTGCGTATTATAAGGCACCCTTTCTCGTTTGTCAAGCGGTTTGGCGCCACGTATGCCCCATTTATACATAAAAAGTTTTCGGCGTGCGCGTCTCTTCATGTAGAGGCATTTTTCGCTTGTAATCGCTAAATGCGCCTACAGAGTGCCTGCCAATACGCCCGGCCTTCCCCCGAAGCCGGCCAGCCCGCGCAGGTCGGCGACGAGGGCGCGCAAGGTCTCCAGCGTATAATCGAGCGCCTCTTCTGTCGTCGCGCGGCCCAACGTCAGCCGCAGCGCCCCGCGCGCCAGCTCTTCCGGCATTCCAAGCGCCAGCAGAACATGCGAGGGCGCGGGAGAACCGGTGGTGCAGGCTGAGCCTGCCGCCGCACAGATGCCCGCCGCATCCAGCGCCAGCAGCATCGGCTCGCCCTCTACGCCCTCCACGCAGAAATGGAGGTTGTTGGGCAGACGCTCCGTTCGGCTGCCGCTGATATGAACGCCGGGAATCGCCGTCCTCAACCGCTCCAGGAACCGATCCCGCAGCGCCGAGAGACGCTGCGCTTCCGAGTCCATCTCGGCACGCGCCCGTTCCGTAGCTTTTCCCAAACCTACGATTCCGGGTACGTTTAGAGTTCCACCTCGACGCCCTTTTTCTTGTTCCCCGCCCGCTTGGAAACGCGCCAGGGGCGTCCCGCGCCGTACATAGAGCGCACCGACGCCTTTGGGGCCATAGAGCTTGTGCGCCGACAGGCTCAACAGATCGATGCGCATGGCGCGCACGTCCAGGGGCAGCTTCCCGAAGGTCTGTACGGCGTCGGTATGAAACAGGACGCTGCGCTCTCGGCAGATCGCGCCGATTTCGGCGATGGGCTCTACTGTGCCGATCTCGTTGTTGGCGTGCATCACGGAGACCAGCAGGGTATCCGGGCGAATGCGGCGGGCGACCTCCGCCGGGGCGACCCGGCCCTCGGCGTCCAACGGCAGAAACTCTACCTCGAAGCCCTGTCGCGCCAGCAGCTCCAGCGGCTCCAGCACGGCATGATGCTCGATGGGCGTCGTCAGGATATGGCGACCGCGCGCACTATTGGCCTCAGCCACACCGCGCAGCGCCATATTGTCCGACTCCGTGCCGCCCGAGGTAAAGACGATCTCTTCCGGCGAGGCGTTGAGCGTCTCGGCCACGATCTCGCGCGCGTTCTCCACCGCCTCCCGCGCCGCCATGCCCAGGCTATACAGCGTGGCCGGATTGCCGTAGTACTCGCTAAAATAGGGCAGCATCGCCTCCAGCACTTCGGGCGCTACGGGCGTTGTTGCCGCATGATCCAGGTATATGGGAAATTCGATTGCCATCCTATCTATAAATACGTAAACCGCTTCAACAGAATTTGACAGGATTTACAGGCTGAAGATAAAAGCCATTTAGACAGGATTAACGGGATTAACCGGATTTCAACAACTCAGAGAAGCAAGGCTCGCTTGTCTTTTCCTAATCCTGTAAATCCTGTTCATCCTGTCTTAAAGGTTTTTTAAGGGGCGGGCTTGAGAGTGAGCGAGCGCAGGTTCATCACGGCGCCGTGCGGCATGGAGAGCGGCTTCACGCGCACGATCTGGCCCCCGACAGAGAGGCGCACTGTGCCGGGCAGACTCTCCGACCGGAATGCCGCCCAATCGCCTGTGCTTAAGACCGTTCCCTCGACGCCCGCTTGCGCGCCCTCGACCTGTACGCGATAAGTGCTGCCCGCATTCTCTGGCGTACAGGCGTAATTGATCTCTACGGTGTAATCGCCCGCTTTCGGTACTGCCAGCGTCCACTCCACTGTATCGTTGCTGTCTGTCCAGAAGCCGATGTTGGGAATGTTGTCTTTAGTTTCAAGCTGGGCGGCAGTGCCCCGGATGGTGGCATCCGCCGCAGACAGGGTGAAGCTGCCATCCCGGTTGGGAGCGATGCTGCTGGCAATTTCCTCCACTTCGGGCGGCCCGGCCAATTCCAGCTTGATAACCGTGGCAACGGGGTCAAGCCTGCTGGGCTTGCTGATGGCAAAGCCTGGATTCTCGTGGAGCAGGCTGAAGGAGAGGCGCTCCCTACCATCGAGCGCGCGGGCCTCCTTAACGCCGGTTTTCAAGCCGGGAAGGATCAGCCCGTTCTCCGGCCAGTGGAACACCTGGAGATAGAGCGTGTTGCCTTTTTGGGTGCAGCGGCCCTCGAAAGGCAGCTTGCGGAAGGGGCTTTTCGTCGTGCCGTAGATGCTTTCGCTGTTTACCCGCATCCACTGGCCGATCCGTGCCAGGCGATCCAGCGACTCCGGGGGAAACTCGCCCAGTTCCGTCGGCCCCACGTTGAGCAGGAAGTTGCCGCCCTTGCTGGCAATATCGCAGAGCTTGTGGATGAGGTCTTCGGCGGACTTAAAGTTGTGGTCGTTTCTGGAATAGCCCCAGGTATCGTTCATCGTCATGCAGGTCTCCCAGAGCCGTCCGCCCGGCAGGGCGTTGGCCGGGATCGTCTGCTCCGGGGTAGAGTAGTCTTCCGGCAGGTGGTTGCGGTCGTTGATGAGGATGTTGGGCTGCAAGGAGCGGATGAGCGCGTTGACCTCCTGGGAGTGCAGCTCGTCCGCGTTGTGCTCCCAGCCGCCGTCAAACCAGAGGATGCCGATGGGGCCGTAGTTGGTGAGCAGCTCGCGCAACTGGCCCTTCATATACTCGATATAGCGGTCGAGGCTGGCGCCCTCTGCGGGACGGTTGGCGCCTTCCCACGGGCGGCGCGGCAGGTAATCCGGATGGTGCCAGTCCATGATGGAGTGGTAGAAGCAGAGCTTGATCCCCTGCCGGCGGCACTCGGCGGCCAGCGCCTTCATGGGGTCGCGCTTATACGGGGTCGCCTTGACGATGGTGTAGTCGGTCAGCTTGCTATCGAACATGCAGAAGCCGTCGTGGTGCTTGCTGGTGATGACGATATACTTCATCCCGGCGTTTTTGGCGGCCTGGACCCATTTCCGGGCGTCGAAGCGAACCGGGTTGAATTGGCCGGCGAACTTCTCGTAATCGCGCACTTGAAGGTGTTCGCCATTGGGAGAAGTGTGGTTCGAGAAGTACCATTCGGCGATGCCCTGCGACGAGTCGGCAGGCACGGCGTAGATGCCCCAGTGGATAAACATGCCGAACTTCGCCTCCCGCCACCATTGCGTCCGCTTGGCGAACTGCTCAGGGGTTTCCCTGTACCCAGGCGTGTCCTGCGGGACAGGCTGCTGAGCAAGGCTGAGTGCAGAAGCGAAGGCCAGAAGCGCAAGTGAGAGGACGGTACGCTTAACCAGGCGGAACAGAGCGGGCCAAGCCATGGATTTTTATCCTTTCCGGCGTTGTCTACGATTTGGGAAATTGGGTATTGCTATTCTATTCCCTTTCCACCCGCCCATCTCCTACCCTGTCTCAACATCTTGCAGACGCCCACATTCGACAGCAGGAAGCGTCGCGATGCTGACCCGGCATTACCCCGTCCGCCTAATAGGAGAGAGTACTCATCTAGAGCGAGGAACGATGCCTGGCCGCTTCCACTACCCGGCGGATCGCCCAGATGACCAGCGGCGGGTCCTCCAGATGGATGTGATGCCCACTCTTGGCGGCGACGTACCAGCGGCTATTGCTGGAGAGGCTCGCCAGGTCTGCTGACTTCGCCTGGGCCTCCTTCTTCCAGTCTTCCGCGGTCATGCCGATGGTTGCCAGGAGCTTGGGGTCTGGGGTCCAGTCCTGAGTGCCGGCGCGCAGAGAGATCAGTGGTCTGTCTCCGAGCGGATGCTCCACTTTCTTTCGAGCCTCATAGAGAGCCTGGAACTCCTCGCCCATATAGCTATCCGATTCGGCAGCAAGCTTCGGATGCGAGCGCGCCCAGAGTTCAAGCTGCTGGATTGCAGGCGGCAGGCGATCAAAGGGCGGCTCGATCCTGGGAGGACCCATCTGCTTCTGGAACGCCTCCCAGCCACGGACCTGCTCCTGGGTGGGAGGCTTGGGCGGACTGGTCTGCATTGTCTGGATCGGGGGGATGGGACGGCCTTGACTGGATTCCCGTATACGGACGAGCTTCGCTACAAAGTGACCGTTCTCCATATGTCCCAGACTCAGGATCGTGTTCTCATGCGTGCTGTCCACGAGCACTATCCCGACCACCTCGTCCGGATATTGATCGGTATACAAGCGCGCGAGCAGCCCGCCATAGGAGGCGCCCACCAGGACAAAAGGCGGACGGAGAGCGGCCCGTTCCAGCAGGAGATGCAACTCATAGACCTCTTGCCGCATCGTGCGCGGGACCGGACCCAGATCGCTCCATGCCTCGCCCGCCCGGTCGTACGAGCAGACGCGCGTGAAGGAAGCAACTCCGGGTTGGACCAGGCTCCAGACAAAGGAGTAATCGCCCATCCCTGAGAGTAAGACGACTGTGGGGCTGCCGGTCCCCGTGATATGGATGTGAAGGCGGTAGCCCCCAATGTCCACCAACCGTCCGAGCGGCTTGGGAGCCGCCTGTGCCGTCGCGTCGGGGCCATCCGCCGCCGTGGACGCGCCGACCGGCAGCAGCGCTAAGCAAGAGAGGACCCCCAACAGTATCCGCCAGAGTACCCGATGCATGGCTTCCTCCATCCATATCGAATAGGTGTTGCCTGTAGGGTATCATACCGGATGGCCGTCCGTCTTGTCTGTGCTTAGCATCTCCTGGTTCGTGTATTGCATTTTCCGAAGTGCTTGGCGTACTCTGTCGGGCTCCGTCCAGTATAGCGTCGGAAGACCCTGGCAAAGTGGCTCTGATCGGCAAAGCCCGCCTCCAGCGCTATCTCAATGAGGGGTCGATCCGATCCGAGGAGCTCACGGCAAGCAAATTCGATACGAAGCTGGCGTACGAAGTCTCCGATGGTGCAGTGGTAGTGCTGCCGGAAAGCCCGCGCCAGATGCGAGGGGTGAACATCCACTACCCGGCTGATCTCCTCCAGGGAGAGATTCTCATCAAATCGTTCCCGGAGGAGGTCATGCGTCCGTCGCAGCCAGCGCGGAGGGGTCGAGTCCGTGGAACCCATTTGTGCGCGAACGATTTCGGCGATGAGCTCGAGCGTGAGCCCTTCTAGAGCAAGTACGGAGGCAGCGTCGGTCTGCTGGAAGTTTCGGAATGCTTGATCCGCGATCCACGCTGCCATGCCCCCATCACAGTACAGCCTATCGCGGAGCGTCGTGCCGCGCTCCTGCAAGTGTACCCACTTCGCCGGCAGGATCTCGATGTGAAAGCAGGCGCCCCCGGATGGAGACCAGATATTTGCGTGCGTGTCTCCGGCGGGATGAAACATCAGACTGGAGCGCGCCGCCTGCCGTTCGCCTCCGTTAACTGTGTCCAGACAGGCCCCATCCAGAACGAGGTAGAAGAAGGCGCTCTCATGGGCATGCGGGGGGATAGCCCGGCTTGCCTCGTATCGGGATTCAGAGAAGAGGAAGTCGCCGACCTGCCGCTGTCGGTAGTTGTGCCCGTAATAGGTGCCGCTCGGGAGCATCCGATGCATGGCAGTTCCTCCTATGACGGCTCACTCCGTGCGAACAGCTTGTTGGCCTCCGCTGAGGGCATCATCCTCTCCAGGAACGCACGGTAGGTTCCGCTGTCCCGCAGCTCCTCGGCGATCCGTTGCGTGAGTGCCATCGTCGCCCGACTCGGCCCCGCGCCCATGCTGACACGCCGAACGCCCAGCCGTTCTAACTCGTTAACAGGGGGCACGCCAGGCACGGCCAGGATGTTGACCGGCCCCTGGATGGCCTGGACAAGCCTGCCGATGGTGTCGGCATCCGTGACCAGGATGGGGAAGGCGCAGTCGGCTCCTGCGGCCAGGTAAGCGTTCGCGCGCTCAACGGCCTCCTCGAAGCGGACGGCAGGCTCCAGGGGCACGAGATAGGCGTCAGTGCGGGCGTTGATCACCAGCGGCACATCCATCTCCTTACCAAGCGCGCGGACGGCTTGAATCCGCTCGACCTGATCGGAAATGGGTAACAGTCGCTTCTCGCCGCCCTTTTCGCTATCCTCCAGGTTGATTCCAATCGCGCCCGCCTCCAGCACGCCGCGCACCGTCTCTACGACCTCGTCCACCGTTGCGCCAAAGCCTGCCTCGATGTCGGCGGTCACGGGAATGCGGACGGTCTGGGCTATGCGGCGCACCACGAAGAGCATCTCCTCGCGCGGGATATACTGCCCATCGGGGTAGCCCAGGGAGTTGGCGACACCGGCGCTGGTAGTGCCGACCGCCGGGAAGCCGGCCTCCTCGAAGAGGCGGGCGCTGGCGGCGTCCCAGGCGTTGGGCAGGACGAGGATGGCCGGGCCGTTATGGAGTTGGCGAAAGCGGTCGGCCTTCGCTTGTTGGCTGGTCGGTGTCGGCATTCGTTCTCCTTTGCCTCCTCAAGTTGGAAAAGCAAATGTTGACAGATCGAGACTATTCTTCGGACGGCGGCCCGATCTGTGGAACGTCCTCAAAAGGCGGGTACTCATCGGGCTTGGCGCGGCTCCCACGTTTGTAAGTAATGCGGCGGCTGACCTCGCCCGTCTCCTTGTCGTAAGTGAGCCAGGCGCCCTCCTTCGTCCCGTCTGCCGAATTGCCCCGGATGGGATTGTAGTAGCCCTCCCACTGCTTGTTGCCATTCTCGTAGTAGCAGACGTAGTAGCCCGTGTACTTGCCATCCACGAAGGTCGCCTCGCTCTTCTTGTTGCCGTTGGGCCAGTATTGAACCCAGCGACCCTCCTTCTTGCCCTTGCGATAGGTCCCTTCGCTCATTTTGTTGCCGTTGGCAAAGTAGGATACCCAGAGGCCATGCTTCTTTCCATCTACGTACTCGCCATCACGCATCCACATCTCTCCCTTACACTTATAGAAACGGAAGAATTCTGGCAGGCGCTTCGCTCTGTCCTTATACCAAGTCCGAGGGAATACTTATCGTATGGCTACCTCAAGGTGCAGCGCATATGGGAAGAAATTCACCGGATTGGATATTAGCGGCGAAGGGCTTCCGCGTTCTCCTGCGGGGAGGGCGGCTCGGCGCGGCAGCCCATGTATTTTGCCAGGAAGGCTTCCGCTGCCGCCGCGAACGTCAGGTTGTTCTCCGGGCGGGCGAAGCCGTGCCCCTCGTCCGGGAAGACCAGATACTCTACCGGCTTACCGTTCTTGCGCATGGCTTCCACGATCTGGTCGCTTTCGGCCTGCTTGACGCGCGGGTCGTTGGCGCCCTGGGCAATTAACAGCGGCGCGCGAATCTGGTCGGCCTTGTGGAGCGGCGAGCGCGACTTCAGGAACTCCGGCTCGGTCTCCAGGTCGCCGACCCGCTTCTTAAACATGGCCCGCATCGGCGTCCAGTAAGGCGGAATGGTCTCCATGAGCGTCACCAGGTTGGAGGGACCGACAATATCCACGCCGCAGGCGAACTCGTCGGGCGTGAAGGCCAGACCGACCAGGGTCGCATAGCCGCCGTAGCTGCCGCCCATAATGCAGACTCTGTTCGGGTCGGCGTAGCCCTGCTGCACTGCCCAGCGCTTACCGTCAATCAGGTCGTCGTGCATGGCGGCGCCCCATTGGCGGTCTCCGGCGTTCAGGAAGGCTTTGCCGTAGCCGGTCGAGCCCCGGAAGTTGATCTGAAGCACCGCAAAGCCGCGATTGGCAAGCCACTGCACGAAGGGGTGAAAGCCCCAGACATCGCGTCCCCACGGCCCGCCATGCACAAACAGCACCATCGGCAAGTTGGGCGGCTCCACGCCGACCGGCAGCGTCAGGTAGCCGTGAATGGTCATGCCGTCGCGCGCCGTGAAGGAGATGGGCTGCATCTTCGCCAGTTGGTATTTTTCCAGGGCGGGGCGGTCGCTGAAGAGCAGCGTCGCCTTCCGCGTGGCGCGATCATAGGCGTAGTAGTAGGTCGGGCCGTCGTCCAGAAGATAGGCGACGATCCAGGTCTTGTCAGCCAGGTCGCGGCTGACCACGCTAAAGTCGCCGTCGTGTACCTGCTGGAGCGCCTCAAAATCGGGCCGCAGCGATTCATCCACAAGCTGCCACTCGCGCCGCGCCCGGACAAACCGCACGGCCTGGAGCGCATGGGTGTCGGGATGCATCAATGTCCCGCTGACATCATACTGCGGATCTTCGGCAACGACCTTGCTTTCATTGGTGGCGGGGTCTACTTCCAGTAGGCGCGCGGCATTGGCGTCCACGCTGGAGATCAACCACGCGCGCCGATTGTCCGGCGAGAATCCTGCCACGCCGCCGAACGTCTCCTCCGGGCCCCATTTCTGGAACGTGCGCCAGGGCGCAGTGGGCTCGTCACGGAGGCGCAGCTCCGTGCCGCCGTCGGGCAGTTGTACCTGCGCAACGCGCACCTGTAAGGCGTTGTCCACGACCCAGTTGACGACATCCCCTGGATTTTCCGTATCCATCTCCACCGCGCCGTTCTTGAGGTTGATGCGGTAGACATCGTGGAAGCGGTTGTCGCGCAGGTTGAGGGCCGCCAGCATCTGGTCGGGGAAATGCGGGTCCACGGCAACGGGCCGAGCCTGGATGCCGCTAAAAGGGGTCAGGTCGCGGGTGATATGCGTCTGTAGGTTGGTCTGGTAGAGATGAAAGTTCTCGTCGCCATCGTGATCCTGCATGTAGAGAATGTGCTGGCTGTCTCCCTGCCAGAGGAACATATGGATGCCGCGTTTCCTGTCTGAGGTAATCACGCGGTCGTCTTCCTGGCCGAGGGTACGCACCCAGACGTTGAGCACGCCTTTATCCGGGGCCAGGTAGGCCAGATTCTTGCCGTCCGGGGAGATCTGCGGCTGTGACTTTTCCGGATTGCCAAACAGGACTTCGCGCGGGATCAAAGGGGGTAGTCCCATCGATGCCTCCTTTTTTAACCTAAACCCCCCGTCCCCCACTGCAAGGGTCGGTGCTGCGCACGCTCGCGCCACTGCCAGGGTCGGGCCTACAATGGTTCGCGCCTCCACCTTGCCACAGCCCTCCGCCTTGCGACACCTTGCGACCCTCCGAGGGAAGGGGATGACCCGGCCTCTCCCCTCCCCTAGAATTGGGGGAGGGGTCGGGGGTGGGGGCCGCCTCCCCTCTCCCGACGCTGCGGGAGAGGGGTTGGGGGTGAGGGCTTCTTCCTGGTTATGCGGTGACGGCTTCGGGTTCGAGCGGGTTGGGAGCGGGGACGAGGCCGACAACGCCCGCGTCCGAGACCGAATGGCCCTCCGCCTCCAGCACGGCGCGCAGGGACGTGAGGGCCACCTCCACCTGCTCGCGGTCCGGCTCGCGGGTCGTCAGGTATTGCGACCACATGCCCGGCGCCAGCACGGCCATGACGAGCGCGTTCCGGCGGAACTTGCCTGCGAATTTGATGACCTCATAGGCGATCCCGGCGACCAGGGGCACTATGGCCAGGTGCATGGGGAAGCGTATCCAGAGGGGCGGGCGCGGCAGGAACGCAAAGACGATCAGGTTGATCACCAGCACGATGAAGATAAAGCTGGTGCCGCAGCGCGGGTGAATGCGGGAGGCGTTCAGGGCGTTGTCGGGCGTGAGCGGCAGGCCCGCCTCCAGGGTATTGATGGCCTTGTGCTCCGCGCCGTGGTACTGAAAAACGCGCTGGATCTGAGGCATGAGCGAGATGAGTCCAATATAGCCAAAAAAGATCGCCATACGGATCAGGCCATCCACGATGTTGAGCCAGAGGGTCTGGTTATAGGTAATGCTAAAGAGGCCGATTTTCTTGCCCAACTGGGTCAGCACCGTGGGCAGCAGCACGAACAGGGCGATGCCGAAGACGAAGCTAAAAGCGATGGTGCCGCCGATGGCAATATCGTTGATGTTACCGCTTTTGGGCATCTGTTCCGGCACGAGGACGGGCGGGCCGTTAACGATGGAGGCGGCGGCGACCTCGCCCTCTTCCGCAAGGGTCTCGCGCAGCCGGTCGGAAGCAGGAGGGATCTGGTTGGCCTGGGCCTTCTGCTGCTCGGCTTCCATCTGGACGTTGGAGGCGAAGGCCAGGGCGCGCGTGCCCAGGGCCATGGCATCAATGAGGGCCAGCGTGCCGCGCAGGAAGGGCCTGTTTAGCCATTTGAGCCTGCCGATGATGCTCTTGTCCACTTCCTCACGTTTCGTAACGACGGAGCCATCCGGCTTGCGGCAGGCGACGGCGAAGTAGTGAGGACTGCGCATCATCACGCCCTCAATGACGGCCTGTCCTCCATATTGCAGGAACGCAGTATTGGTCCCTGCCGCGCGGGGGGCGTTATCGCGCTTAGCGTCCATCAAGTTTTCTCCTCAGGTCGAAGGCAGCAGTTATACGAAGGGCGCGTCTCCTTCCTGCATACAAGGTCTTGAATGACCGGCGGCAAGGAAACGCGCCCAGAAACCGGAAGGCAGCACCGAAGCGCCCGTTGCTTTCTTGCGCTACTCCGTTGCGGAGGGGCGCAGCGCGAGGGCAGCCCCCGCTATTTCTGCTTCATCTTGTACTTCTGGAGGAACTTCTCGACACGCCCCTCGGTGTCCACGATCTTCTGCTTGCCCGTGTAGAACGGATGACACTGCGAGCAGATTTCGACGCGGATCATATCGCGCGTGGAGCGGGTCTCAAACGTGTTGCCACACTGGCACACGACGCGCGCGGTCTTATATTCTGGATGGATTCCCTGCTTCATGCTCTCCTCGCTTTCCTTACTGCTATCAGTATATTATATACGATTCTGCGTTCCTTTTCAACCGCAACGATGCCATTTTCTTGCCGGGTTGGAGTCTAGATAGACTTCACCCCCGGCCCCTCTCCTTCACAAGGAGAGGGGAGCCTCTCTTACTCCCGGGTTCTTCCATTCTCCCTTCTACCCTCATCCCCGTCCCTTCTCCCTTGCAGGGAGAAGGGGAGCAGAAGCCAACTCTACCTCTCCCCTCTCCTTGCGAAGGAGAGGGGTGGCCGCAGGCCGGGGTGAGGTCTCTCCCCTCTCCCGACGCTGCGGGAGAGGGGGAGGGGTGAGGGCTTCTGGAATGAGGGCAAGAACGGAACAGCCCGGGGTCTGGCCGCCCTGCTAGATTCCGGACTCCAACTGCTGTTTGAGGAGATACTGAGACATCGCGTCGGTAAACTCGCGGGCCAATGCTGGAACGGTTTTCTGCTGGGCAGCAGCGTCGTCCTGGGTCAGGATGGTGAAGCCGCGCGCCAGAACGCGAGTCTGGTCCGGGCTGGTCTTGATCTCAAACGGCTGGAGGTTGGCATCCACCAGGCTGTTGAGGCGTGTTGCGATGCGCTCGCCCCGCTCCTGGGCGCTCAGTCCGTCGGCGGCAGCCACACGGCAGAGCACGATATCGCGTATCCGTATCTCGGCCAGTTCCGCGCCGCTTTTGGCGTCTTTGGTCAGGGTGACGGTCGGCCTGAGCCTGGGATCGACCTCGCTGAGGTGAATTGGGATATTCAACTCTTCCAGGAGCTTTTTTGCGGCTTCGGCGCGCTCGGGGCCGGGCGGGTGCGTGCGGAAGATGCCCAGCTCGACCGGGCCGCGCTGCTGTTCTCGCACCGCCAGGCGCAGCATGAAGCTATAGAGCCCGACCGGATTGTAGCGCGTGTGCGTCAGCAGGCGAATCCCCGTCTGGTCGGCGTCCTTTTCGGCCTCAATGCCGTAGGTGTTGATTTTGGCGATGGTATAGAGTTGAGAGCCGAGCATAATGCCCTGCGCGTCGTTGGCGTTGCCCCGGGCGCCAAGCACGACGGCCAGAGTGATCAGCTTAAGCGGCAGCAGCACACGATCAATCTTGTTCTGCTCGCGGAGGAGCTTGAGCATGTGATGGTGGGCGGCGTGGGCGATCTCGTGGGCCAGAACGCCGGCCAGCTCATCGTCCGAGTGGGCGAAGTCCAGCAAGCCTTTGTCAACGTAGATGAATCCGCCGGGCAGGGAATAGGCGTTGACATCCTTATCATCTACGATCTTAAAGGTGTAGTTGAACTTCTTGAGCTTGGAGTCGCCCCAGAGCGCCGGAATGGCCTCTTTGTTGGCGACGGCGGCGATCTCCTGCCCGATACGGTTGACGCGCTCAACCAGGGCCGCATCGGTGACAAATTTGACCTGTTTATCGTTCTCTTCCGCACTTTCGCGGCCCAGCCGGACTTCCGGGTCTTCGGTGAGGACGGGCGCGGCGGTTTTGTCCTTAGCATCCGTCGTTTTGCCGGCGCTTGTCCCCTGATCGGCGCAGGCAGGGCGCGGCCCAACGAGCGCGCCTGCGGCCAGAACCAGAGCCAGGGCCAGGGGCCATCCCAGGGAGCGCACCCGTTGCCGAGTTGTCTTTCGCGCTCTATGGGTCGACCGTGAACCGGATAGTTTGCAGGACATCATTGCCAGTGCATCGCCTTTCTCCCACGGCTCGATAGGCGCAACGGCTCGACAAGGGCCGTTGGCAACTCGGAACCGGGGACGACAAACACTCCCAACCAGGGCCAGCAAGGGCCCGTCCACACCCATTTGTGACTTCTATCGCTATTATATCACAGCCTCTACGTCTGTGGTAGAAGGGCCTAAACCCTATCCCCTATTCTCTGTCACAGCCTCTACGTTTGGGGCAGGAGGTCTTCGGTTTGACCGTCTTCCCAGGTTAGCTTCGCATCCAGGATGCCTTCGGTCAACAGGAATCGCAGGGCTTTGGCCCCGGTGATGTCGGAGCCGGTGCCGTCGGGCGCGAGGCCCAGGCTGATCCAGCAGCCCTCCAGGGAGTCGGGGCGCATGCAGGTAACGGAGATACGCCGTCCCAGCGCCACGATCTCCAGGGTGCAGGGAAACAACTCCGTGCGCTGGAGGGTCTTCTGGCCGGTGACGGTACCGACGTAGCGCGAGAGCGTGGCGCGCACGATTCCGTTGCCCGTTCCCTCTGGCGCTTCAATGGAGACGGACAGGCTCTCGATATCCATCTGCGAGACGGCCTGGTCGTTAAGGAACAGGTAATAGGTCATCGGGGTGAGGCTGGTGACGATGACCTGCACCAGTCCGCCGCCCTGGATTTTAGCGACCTCATGGGCCGCACGGTAAGGTGGGGCAGAGCCGTTCGGACTCTGCGGATGTCTGCCGAACACGGCGGCTCCTTTCTCGTTCCCTGTTCAAAGAGAGTAGCCGCCCACCCGTAAACGAGTGGGCTTGCCGCCCCCAGATCGGTACTTGCGGGCCGGCAAAGCTCAGTAGCTCGTGTAGCGCACGTATTTGGGTCGGAAGAGGCGGCTGATCAGCCACAGCACAAAGGCGAAGACGATCAGGCCAATGAAGAAATGGCCCCAGTTGAAGCCGCCCGGGTACCAATACCCGCCGTCGTAGACGGGCGGATAGAAGTAGAACGCGGGATGGAACGGCGTCCAATAGTACCAGGGCGGGGCGGGAGTCCAGTAAAAGCTGAAGTGGTTGATGCCCCCGTAAGAGCGGACGGGCGCGGTGATGCCCCGGTAGGTATACGTGTTTGAAGAGCGCGTATAGCCGCCGGAGGAGCCAAACGAGCCGCTGCGTCCAAAGGAGCCGCCAAACGAGCGGTTTCCGCCAAAGGAGCCACTGGAGCGGCTCCTGCCGAACAAGCTGCCGCCGCCAAAGGAGCCGCCTCCCCCATAGGAGCGCGTGCCGCCAAACGAGCCGCCGGAGGAGCGTCCGCCTCCAAAGGAGCCGCCACCGAAGGAGCCGCCCCCGCCAAAGGAACGACCGCCCCCAAAACTGCCGCCCCCTCCGAACGAACCGCCCCCGAAAGAGCGCCCGCCGCCAAATGAGCCCCCGCCAAATCTGCCGCGCTGGGCGTAGGCGGAGTCGATGTTCATCGCCAGCAGCGCGGCCAGTAGGCCCACGAGGACAAGCCGGGCCAGACGAGGCAGCCAGGAATTGACACACGGTTTCATGTTACGTTAATCCTCAAGCGCATGCGCAGGGTCGCGTTCCTCTGCAAGAAGGAACGGGAAGCGAGGTGCGACTCACAGGATGTTGTACGTAGCCACTTCGTCTGCGGAAAGCCAGTGGGGCCTATAGAGCGTGATATAGGCTTTGACGATGTTATCCGCCGCGTTAATGTCTACGTACACATCCATGACGTTATTTGTGACATCCCGGCCATTGTACCACACGCGGGTAAACTCAAACGCGAAACCAGGGTGCGTGTTCTCTATGACAATGGAGTGGCCGGGAAAATTCATCTCCAGCCGTCCGGGGAAAATACCGATCTCTTCATTAGGATTATATTGCGGGCGAATGATGGCGGTAATTTCGCCGCCGGTGTTGATGCCGCCCATGGCCGGCTCGCCGAACTCATTCCGACCCGCATGCAATTCCACGAAAAGCTGGGTCGCCAGGACTTCTTCGCCGTTATTGTAGAGCGTGGTAGTATCCCAATCGCCTCCGGTACTGAATACCACATTATTCATGGCTGCTGTTCCCTTTCTTTAGATAGAAGTGCTTGCGCTAGGGCAGATTGCCGCCGCCTGCTGTGGGCATGGCGTTCGGGCTGCCGCCGCGCGATGGGCCGTTGGCGGATTGGCCGGTCATTTGGCCGATGACATGGATAAGCCGGTCATAGTCTATAGGCAGGAAGAAGGTCAGGGTCATCTCCTGGCCATCGCATTTCTGGGTGCCGGCGATGCCGCCGTTGGTCGGGCCAAACATCTGCACGATATCGTCTACGGAGACGGAGGAAGAGCCGGACGGCTTGCCCATCGAGCGCGCCAGAGTAGGCCGCAGCGCATTCATGATGCCGGGCAGGTTGACCAGCAGCACGTCCTGCGCGCCCTGAGGGAGCATGGCGCGCATCTGCGCATAGGCCGGGTCGTCGGCCAGGGAGTTTGCGCCGCGATTGTAGGCCGCCAGCGCGCGGTCCAGCCTCTTCTGCGAAGAGGCCAGCAGAACGGCCTGGCCGACCTGGGCGTAAACTACCGACTTTCTTTTTGGCCCACTTTTCTATCGGCGGTTTGGGTTGCGGAGCGGGACCGCTTAGCACCATTCCTGCCTCTGGCGCGCTCATAGTAATATCGGAGACGTGCTTTTTGCGCTTAAAGCGCTCCATGGCCCGTTTCGCCCGGTCCAGCCTCTCGTTTTCCGAGTCGAGTTGCTTGGTGGCATGTTTCAAGGCTTTGCCTACAGCATGACTCTGGTCGGTGGAGGGCATTCCAGCCTGTGGCAGCCAGCCGCCTGTCCGGAGGGCAGCGGAACACGATAGACTGCATCCAATCCCTTGTCATGCACTGCCGCGCCCACCGCCATCCAGCGCGTGTTTGGAAGCGGGTTGACGCCCCGCGACTTGCCGGCCTCCTGCATTTTGGAGAGCGCCCTCGGCGAGACGAAGACCATCAGGTTGGCGTCGGCGGGCAGCGCGGCGCGGGCCTGCTGATACTCCGGCAGCGACACGACCGGCTTCGCTTCGCCTTTCCGTACCTGCTCGACTCGGGTCAGCGCTCCCGGCTTCTGCGAGACGACCAGGTAGTTGGAGAGTATCGCGGCGCAGGAGTTCTCCTTTTTAAGCTGATAGTAGTCCAGGCCGTCCTGGGTGCTCTTCTGCCCGTATTTCGCCAGGACGTTAGCAGCTTTTCCGGGATCTTTCAGGGCACAGAATAGCACGAAGTCCGGGCCGCTGCCCGGCCCGCCGGTATTCAGCGCGGCGAAGGCAAAGCTTTTGGCGCAGAGGGGACGAATCTCTTTGGCGACGGGCGAGTTCTGCATCATGCTCGTCACCATGTCGTCAAAGCCGGTATCTACCTTCTCGCGCTTGAAGGCGTCGTCGATCCGTCTAAAGACGAGCACCTGCTGCGGCGAGGCGTTCGTGTCCAGTGTCACGACCCGCATGGCGTCGCCGGGTATCATCTGGACGGCAGCCTCGCCTAGACGGTTGAAGAAGTAGCGGTAGGCCACGATGCCGCCCGCAATGACCAGCAATAGTATCAGCAAGACAGGCCAGCGGCTGTCCCCAAAGGGATGCGACGGCTGGGCAGGGGAGGATGACATGGAGTGCGTGAGTCCTTTCCTCAGAAGGAAGGCGGGCCAGCCGATTTAACGGCGGCGCCCGCCGAAGGAGCCTCCAAACGAGCGCCTTCCACCAAAGGAACCGCCGCCGAAGGAACCGCCGCCCCCGCCATAGGAGCGCGTCCCCCCAAAGGAGCCGCCGCTTGCGGAGGAGCGCCCGCCGCCGAACAAGCCGCCGCTGCCAAAACGGCGTCCGCCGGAAGTGCCGCCGAAAGTGCTGCCGCCAAAGGAACTGCGCCCTCCGCCAAACGAACTGCCGGAACCGGACGAGCTGCCGAAGCTGCTGCCTGTGCTGCTTCCAGAGCCGAAGGAGCCTCCAAACGAGCGTCTGCCGCCACCAGAGGAGCCGCCGAAGGAACCGCCGCCACCAAAGGAGCGTGTCCCGCCAAAGGAACTGCTGGAAGGGGGGCTTGTACTGCGGAAGGAGCCGCCGAAACTACCGGAAGCGCTGCCGCCAAAACGCCGGGTTCCGAATGTGCTGCCGCCGCCAAAGGTGGCGTTGCGGCGTCCCATTCCGAACGATCCGGTCAAGCCCGTCGCGCCGAAGGTCCCGCCTGTGCCAAAGCCGCGATTCGGGTGAAAGGAGCCGGTCTGGCGGCTCATGCGGCCTGCGCCGAACGAGCCGGTGCGTGTCGTCGTGTAGTTGTTATAGACGACACGGTTGCGGATATAGCCGGGGTGCGAGGTGTAATACGTCCGATAGCTGACGTAATTGGGGTAGCGTGTTCCGCCGATATTGATGCTGAAGCCGGGCATCCAGACAAAGGAGGCCGCAAACGGGCGATAGCTCCACATGCCGCCGTAGGTGACCATGCCGGGATACCAGCCCATCGCCACGTAATCTCCCCAGGTGGGGGCCAGGCTGACGTACATCGGGCGCGTATACGGGTAGTTGTCCGGGATGGGGTACCAGCGAGCGCCCTGGGCCGCCGCGTTCTCCAGGAAGTCGCCGGGGCGCAAGTAGAGAACGGGCGCATCCCCCTCGTTGACAAAGTACATGGTCGAGCCGTAGGTGCGCCCGAATTTCATGACGTAGAGGTTCTGGTTAGCAAACGGCACGACGATGGTTTCGCCGGTGGCCGCGTAGATCTGGTAGCCGCCCTGGTCGAAGACGACGCGCTGCACGGGAACCTGCTGGCCCTGCGGCACATCCAGCCAGGAATAGACGCCCGCGTTTGGGGGCGGGGCCATCGGAACCTGTCCCTGCGCTATCCCGCCGCCGACGGGCGGGGCCATCGTGACGGGCTGAGGGCGGGCGCAGCCGGAAAGTCCCCAGAGTCCGACCGCAGCGATTGCGGCAAAAAGAGCCATTCGTTTCATGCCTGTCTCCTGTTCGCTCTAAATGAGGCTTCCTGCAAGCAACGCGGTCGGTGGCAGGGAAGCCGTCTGCATCGAGACATAGCCAATGTTCGCTTTTTGCTCGCCAATTCCTGCTTTTTCGCGTCTGGCTACCGGCCAGACGTTGACGCCGCGCCTGCAAAAGCCGTACAATAAGGGCCGTCGGAAGGCAAGCCAGGCGAACGGCGTCCCCGGCAGGGAAGGAAGACAGACGGCAATGGCAGTTTTTACGATTGCGGGGCTGACGCTCAAGGAGGCGGTGCGGCGGCGAACGCTCTGGGGAGCGCTGCTGATGGGGCTGCTGGTGCTGGGCCTCTCGCTGCTGCTGCTGCGCATTCGCGTCAGTTTACAGCATGCGATGGTCGTGCGTCACCGCGATCTGGCCTGGTTTGCGACAGAGTATGCCCTGGCGACCAGCTTCATCGCAACGTTCTGCCTGTCGGCTATCAAATCCCTGAGCGCGCTCTTCGCGATCCTGCTGGCCGGAGGAGCCGTATCCAGCGAGATCGAGCGCGGGCTGCTGGCGGTCATCCTGCCCAAGCCGATCACCCGCTGGCAGGTGCTGCTCGGCAAATGGATCGGATTGAACGTCATTCTTTGCGGCAGCGTGCTGGTGTGGACGGCGATGGTCTGGGCCTCGCTCTCCTGGCAGACGCACCGGGATTTGATGCCCCTGCTGGATGCGGGGGTATACCTGTGCCTGTTCCCCGTGCTGGTTTCGACGCTGGCCCTGACTCTGTCAACCTTCGCTCCGCGCCTGTTCGGGACATCGCTGGCCTTCACCCTGGGCGCGTTCGCCTGGTTTGACGGGATCTTCTATGCGCTCGGAAACACGTTCGATGTCCACTCCCTGCGCGTTCTGGCGCGGTTCGCCGGGCTGGTCGTGCCGCAGGGCTATGTCGGCTGGTGGGTGGAGGGCCTGACGGAGCAGGTGATTATGACGCCGCCGCAGCGGTTTACCTGGAGCTCTCCTCTGTTCTTGAGACAGTGGGGCGCCGATCACCTGAACTTCGCGCACCTGGATGCCGTCTACGTCGCCCTGTATATTGTGGCCGTGTTTCTCCTCGGCGCCCTCATCTTTCAGCGCCGGGATATTCCGGCTTGAGGTTTTGTATGCCTGTGTCCACAACATCGCCGCCACCGCCCATCAAGCCGCGCAGCGCGCCGCCGCTGGAGGCCCTGCGCGACCGACTGCCCCCGCCGGTTCTGCTGCGCCTGGGCCTGCTGCGCCGCCATCTAGGCCGCTTCGTGCCCGACGCGGTCTGGCATAACTGGTGCTGGGATGCTGCGGCGGGAATCTGCTCCGGCATCTACCAGGGCTGCGTGTGGACGTTTGCCTTGCAGTTGGCGCGCGGCAAGCTGCACGCCACCGGCTTTCAGATGGGGCTGGCTACCGCTGCCCCCGCCATCGGCTACCTGTTTGCGATCCTGTGGGCGCGGCAGATGGAGGGCCGATCCAAGCTGCCCTTCGTCACCTTGACCTGGGTGCTCTCGCGCGGCCTGTTTTTGCTGACGCCGCTGCTGGTGCGCGGGCCGGCCAGCCGGGAGATGTTTATCCTGCTCATCTGCGCCACGCCCATCCTCTTCTCCGTCTCCACGCCGGCCTATACCGCCGTAATGAAAGAGATCTACCCGGACGAGCACCGGGGCCGGCTGATGAGCTACGTGCGCGTGGGGATGGTCGCCGCAATGCTGCTGACGGCCCGCGTCATGGGCTACTGGCTGGAGCATGGCGGGCTGGATTTTCGCTGGATGTTCGCTCTCGGCGGCCTCTTCGGCGTCGGCACGGCGTTTGCATTTAGCCGCCTGCGGCTGCTGCCCGTGCTGCACGCCACCGCGCCGCCGCCCGTCGGGGCGTTCCTGCGGGAGACGTTCGGCATACTGCGCCATAACCGGGGCTACCGCTGGTTCACGGCCAGCGTGTTTATTGCCGGCTTCGGTAACCTGGTCGCCAACACCTTCTATCCCATCTATCAGGTAGACCGCTTCCATATCCTGCCGACCCAGATCGCCACGCTGCAAAATATTGCGGGCGGACTCTCGCTGGTGAGCCTGTTTTTCTGGGGCTGGTATATGGATCGGTACGGCTCGCTGGCGGCGGTTTTGCTCTCCAGCCTGCTCATCTGCCTGACGCCGCTCATCTATGCGTTTGCCCCCGATGTGACCTGGCTCTATCTGGCGGCGGCGGCCAGCGGCGCGGCCAGCTTCGGCATTGACCTGGGCTACCTCAATACCACGCTGATGTTCGCCGAGCCGGGCCGCGCGGCCCAGTATCAGGCGCTGCACTCCACCTTCTTTGGCCTGCGCGGCACACTGGCGCCGCTGCTGGCCATGCCGCTGTTCCTGGCGCTGAGCAAAGATTGGACGCATTCCTTCCTGACCTGCCTGGGCATCATGCTGGTGGGGGCAACGTTTCAGATGCTCTCAATGCGCTCCTATCGGCGCGCGCAGGCTGAGATCCGCAGGCAGGAATAGCGTCCTCCTTTGCCGTAACTGGCATTATGAAAGAGTCCCTTGCCGGGCGAAAGGCCCGGACACGCCGGACCCCTCGGTTTGTATGGAGGAGTTGCGCCATGTCACACCCCGCACGTATCCCCGCCTTGTGGAAACGCGCGCTTTCCGGCCTTCTGCTGGGAGCCGCGCTCCTGCTATCCGGCAGGCCCGTCCTTGCCGATGATGTGAAGACCCATTTTGATAAGGGCATCGCCCTCTACAACCAGAACAAGCCCGGCGAGGCGCTGGAGGAGTTTGCCGCCGCCCGTAAGCTGGCCCCCAATGATGCCACGATCCTCAACTGGATCGGCTTTATCGAGCTGCAGCAGCAGCGATTCACGGAGGCTCTGGAGCCGCTGGAGCAGGCGGTCGCGCTCGACCCCAACTCGGCGGACGCCCACACCAACCTGGGCAACGTCTACGATGGCTTGAAACGCTACACGGACGCCGTGCGCGAGTTCCAGACTGTGGCGAAGCTGCGGCCCAACGCCCCGGATTCCTACTATAACCTGGGCAGCGTCTACTACAAGATGAAGCGCCTGCCTGACGCCATCGCAGCCTATCGGCGCGCGGTGGCCCTCAAGCCCGACGACCCCTACGCCCATCTGAATCTGGGCTTTGTGCTGCAGGCTTCCGGCAACGCTGCCGGCGCTGTGGCCGCCTACCAGAAGGCGACGCAACTGCTGCCCAGCCAGGCGGATTTCTGGTTTAACCTGGGGCTGGCATCGCAGGAACTGGCGCGCAAGACGGGACGGAGCAAAGCGGCGGCGGAAAAAGCTGCGAACGAGGCGCGGGCCGCCTTCACACGGGCCGTACAATTGGCCCCGAACAATTATCGGATGCGAGAGGTCTACGGGGAGGCGCTGGCGGGCATGGGCCGCAATGCCGAAGCTGCCGCGCAGTTTGAGAAAGCCGCGCGGCTCGACCCCAAACAGTTTGATCCGGCCTATAACCTGGGCTATGTGCTGGCGCGGCAGGGCCAGTTGGAAAAGGCGGCGGCAGCGTACCAGCGGGCGCTGACGATCCATCCGCAGAGTCGGGAAGCCCTCAATAACCTGGGCCTGATCCAGTTTCAACTCAAGCAGTATGATCAGGCGGCCAAAACCTTCGAGGCGCTAACCAAACTGGCGCCTAACGATCTGTCGCACTGGATCAACCTCAGCTCCAGCCTACAGCGCAAAGGGGATGCGGAGGGAGCGGTGGCGGCGCTGGAGGCGGCACTCCGGCAGAACGGGCATGGGCCGCGTGTTGCGGAGGTGCACTGCGCGCTGGCGAGCCATTATTTCCGCAAGGGCGATGCCGATAGTCTGACACGCGCTCAAGAGGAGTATGCGCGCGCGCTGCAAGAGGCGCCGGACAACCCCGAGGCCCTCAACGGCCTGGGACTGGTGGCGCAGAAACAGAACAAGCTGGACGAGGCGATCAACTATTTCAAGCGCGCCGTCGCCGTCAATCCGCGCTACGCGGATGCGCTCAATAACCTGGGCGTCGCCTACGAGTTCCAGGGCAACACGGAACAGGCCGTCGCCTGCTATCGAAAGGCTCTACAGGCCGACCCCGGCAACGCGCTGGCCCGTAAGAACCTCAGCCGCTTCGAGAAATCCTCCAACCCCGCCAGACCTGCCAGAACTCCCAGCGGCTAAAAACAACAACCTCAACAGGATGAACAGGATGATTCAGGATTAAACAGGATTTCTAAAACCTACCTAACCAACCGAGTACCTATGCCTCTGTTCCTCTTAGATTCAAGGCTTCTGTCTTAATCCGGTAATCCCTCCCAACGGTGTGGACGTATCTCCTCAGCAGCAGGCTGCGTGAGATTGATCTACACGGCTGGGAGTGTCTACCCTTAATCCTGTAAATCCTGCAAAATCCTGTTCATCCTATTGGAATCTTTCACACTGGGTGCGTCAGGTTAGGGAAGCGGGGCGTGTAGTCTGGGAAGACGGCGTCCAGGTGCGGATTGCGCAGGCGGCGCGTGAGGACTTCGGCCAGCACGTCGCGGTAGTCGGTGGTGACGCGCAGGTCGCCGGGGCCCTCCAGTTGGAAGTCGGCCAGGCCGGGCCACGCCGCATAGACCTTGCCGCCCGTGATGCCCCCACCCAGCGCCAGCATGCAACTGGCACGCCCGTGATCGGTGCCCAGGCCGCTATTTTCGTAAGCTCGCCGCCCGAACTCGGTCATCACGACGGTGGTGACGTGGGCCAGGTGCGGCCCCAGGTCGGCGGCGAAGGCAGCCAGCGCTCGGCCCAGGTCGCCCAGGCGGGCTGGCTGCCAGCCGGAGTCGCGCCCCTGCGCCACGTGCGTATCCCAGCCGCCAAAATCCAGGCAGGCGACCTCCAAGCCGACGTCCCCTTTGATCAGGCACGCCACCTGCCGGAAGCCGTTTCCGATCTCGTTGTTGGGATAGACGACGCCGGGCGCGGGCCGGTAGTGGGCAGGATCCAATCGCTTCACCGCCTCCAGCGCCGCCAGGGTTTCCCGTCCGGCGTTCGTTAGGATGTCAGGAGCGGCGTGCGGCGGCGTATCGCCATAGAGGGCGCGCAGGGTCTCCGTGAGGGCTTCCGCGCGGGCGGGCGGCGGGGCATGGAAGACTTTGCCGCCGCTGCCGGTCGGCAGGGCGCTGGGAGCGACGAGCCGGAAATCGGTGAGTGCCGTGAGCGCGGCGGCATGCGTGGCACCGCGCAGCGAGTCGGGCATGGTTTCGGAGATGGCGACGGCCCGCAGGGGCGAGTCGTGTTCGGTGGCGGTAGAGGCCAGGTGGCGGGCCAGCCAGCCGCTCGCGGTGCCGGTCTGCTGGGCGAGGCCGCGTTCCATGGTCGCCATTGCCTCAAAGTGGGAGCGCGTCTGGTCGCCGGAGCCGACGGCATGAACGGCGGCGAACTGTTCGGCCTGGTAGAGAGGCAGCAGCGGCGCGAGGGCCGGATGCAGCCCGAAAAAGCCGTCCAGATCGAGGACTCGCGCAGCGGTGGGCTCCCTGCGGTCGTTGGGGCGGGCCAGAGCCAGGGTAGGGCGCAGGCGGTAGTAGCCGTCATCGCCGTGCGGGACCACGATATTGAGGCCGTCCGCGCCGCCGCGCAGAAAGAGCACTACCAGCGCATCGCCGCCGGTCTGACGCGGGCGCGGCCCCAGGGTGACGCTGGCCAGCGCCGATAGCCCGCGCCCGACGCCGTTGGCCGCGCCTGCTGCCGCCGCAAGGGCCGCCCCGGTTACGATCTGACGCCGCGTGAGTTTCCTGCCCATCTGCCTCCTCCTTGTCTCTCCTTCTATCTGCCTTCTACGAACCGGCGTCCCCCCGGTTTCACTGATCCTCTGCCCTTCTTCTGGTTTCATTTCGGGCGGCTCAAGCCGCAGCAACAAAGGCACGAAGTCGGCCTTCCGACTCTTTTCTCCCCTCCCCTGTTCTTGGGGATCGCTAAGCGGAGGGCTATCGCAAGGCGGAGCCGTGTCGCGAGGCGGAGGGCCGAACCATGGCAGCCCCGACCCTGGCAGTGGGGGACGGGGTTAGGTCAAGAAGGGCCGGGGGTGAGGGCCGCAACCGGAGAGAAGCGCCCGATCCCCTTCATTCGCCGTGCCGCATGGGCGCAGGGCGGATGCGCAGAAACAGCCAGTAGGATACCGGCGAACTGCCGTAGATCGGCTCTAACGAGGCCGGAAACGCCGAGAACGTCACCGAGGCTCCAATGCCCATCTGGTAGGTGCGGTTGGGCGTGAAGTCGTGGACCGCGCCCAGCGTGAACTGTCCGATCTCGAACTTCTTATCCGCCGGCAATAGATTCAGCTCCTCGCCGGGTTTTTGCACGTACTCCAGCCGACCGAAGATCGTGTTGCGATTGGCCAGGTTGAGGCTCGACTCCAGCAGCAAGGAATCGGCGTTGGTGCGATGGATGTTATTGCGTCCCCAGACGAAGGTGGTCGCCCAGAAACCCCCGTCCCGGCGCGGTGCGACATACACCGCCGAGGCGGTGGTACGGCGCAAGTCGTCCTCGGGATGCAGCTGCTCCGGGCTGTGCAGGTAGCCGTAGGAGGCTTGCAGGCTCCAGTTCCGGCCCGGATTGTAGGTCAGGCGTCCCGAATAGGAGTCGAAGCGCATCGGGTCAATGTTCCAGCGGTGCTCGTCCGGCTCGCGGCCCGTGAAGATCGAGCCTTCTAATTGGAGGTTGCGAACCCATCCTCCGACCGTAAGCACGCCGGGCGTGATGTGGGTGCTGTCCTGCCAGTGGTGGGAGATCGGGGCCGCCGGGTTGTCCATCGCGGAGAGGCGGTGCGGATAGGCAGGCGGGCCGAGCGCCGGCTCTCCAACCGCCGCCAGATAGACGACGGCGCCGCTGTTGCTGCCGATGGGGTGCCGATACCGCGCCGCCAACTCCATGAAGAAGTCGTGCGGGTGCTGCCGATCCACCAGCGGCTTGCCGGCATAGCTCTCACCCGTCTGGAACAGCAGCGGATAGCCGGCGGGCGTCACCGTCAGCGGCTCCAGGCTGAGCATGGCCCGCAGCATTAGCTCGTCGCTGCGCACCGGACGCCGCGCCATCAGCATCGCCCAGTTGATCGAGTTATACTGGTAATCGCCGCGCGGGCCGTCCTGCCGGTCGTAGGCCAGGAAGGCGTTATAGTGGGCCATCAGCGACCAGCGGCCCGACTGCCAGTGATAGGCATACATCGGCGTGCTAGCCGGCTGCCAGGCCGTTCCCGATGCCTCCTGCGTCTCCGGGACGCCGGCAAACTCCATCATCCCGTGCATCCCGTGCGGCCCACCCATCTGCATCGGGTTCATCTTCATCTCCTGGGCCGTCAACCCGGAGAGGCGTCCGATGCCCGCATACCAGCCATCATAGCACTGCGCGCAGATGCCCTCGCCCTTCTGGCCCAGCAGCGCCTGCCGCCCGCAGGGGCAGCTCGCCTCGTAGGCGCACTCGTCGCAGCCGCCATGCCCGACGCAGCAGACATAGCGTCCCTCCTGAACCAGCGTGCGCTTTGCGTGGTTCAGGGTTTCGCGCGCCTGCGCCAGTTCCGGCGGCGGAGGCGCAGCTTCGCCCTCCTTCTTCTGATGCGGCGAGGCCAGCAGCGTCACGCTCTTGGGATGAACGCCGGGGAACGCGCCCCGTCCCTGCTGCCACGCGCCCAGGCACTCGCCGCAGACGCCCTTGCCCTGCGCCAGGCTCACGCCGCACTGGCACGAGCCGTTCTCCTTGGCGCAGAGGTCGCAGCCCGCCACCTTCGAGCCGGCAGGCGCCTTGATGCAGCAGGCGTATTTGCTCTGCGCGAGCAGTTGCGTCTTGGCCGCGTCCATCTGCCGACGAGCGGCCTCCAGCTCGGGCCTGGCCTTTGTCGGGGGCAGGTGTTTGGTCTTCTCGTCCTCATGGGCGGCCCCGCAGATCGCCGCGCCTGCCATCGCCAGGATCAGGAAGAGCGTCAGGACTCTCCCATACCGTCTTCTTCCCATCATGGCTTGCCCTCACGCTCCCTAGCCGCCACGACAAACGTGGCCGTCAGCACCTGGCCGCGACGCTGAAACTGGAGCCAACCTCGGTAGGCGCCCGGCTTGGGGAAGCGCGCCTGGAAGGTCAGGGCGCCGTTCTGACCGCTGGCCGGTTCCGTCTCGTCGGGATGGCAGTGAACGAAGGTCGCGCCGTCCTGGTGGATCAGGATCAGATGCGCCATCGCGCCCAGATACGGCTCCAGGTCGGTGATCGGCTCATTGGTCTTTGCGTCTTGCAACGCAAAGGCGAGCGGAATCGTGCGCCCGGACGGCAGCGCCGCCGTGTCCGTTTGCAGCGTGACCCGCACGCCGCCTACCGGCTCCATCAATACGGCAGGCTTGAGAGTCGGCACACCGGCTGCCGGCATCCCCTCCACCTTCAGCGGCTGCATCAGCACCTGCGAGCCGGCGCCGTGGGGCGCCACGTCGGCAAACAGGCGGTACTCGCCGCCCGTCGGGAAGGTGAAGCGCAGGGCGAACTTGCCGTCCAGGCCCAACTCAGGGTGCTCGTGCGCAAAGAAGCTCAGGTCCCGCGACACGATAATGAAGTGGATCTTCTTCTCATGGACGGTATCGAAATCCGTGACCGGCTGCCTGGTGTCGCGGCTGCGGATAAGGATGGTCAGGTCTACCGGCTGCCCGGCGCGCACTGTCTTCGGAGCCGGGACGACTTCCAGCGTGTAGGGCCGGGGTTTCGGGGGACGCTTCTTGACCGCATCAGCGTCATCCACCGGAACCTGAAAGGAGACGGTGAACGGCTTGTCGTCCGGCGGGGTGATGTTCAGGTCTAGATGATACTCGCCGCCGTGCGGGAAGTAGACGACCACGCCGTAGTCGCCGGGTACGCCCTCGCTGTGCGTCTTGGGCGTCTGCGCCGGCATGGAGGGCATGGAGGGCATGGTGAGGCGCGCGCTGACTTTAGCCTTCACCACCGGGGGCGCGCCCTGAACGGGATCGTCCTGGCTGGTATCGGTGACGCGGAACTCGATATCGGTCTCTTCGTCGGCATAGAGTCCCTCCGCCGGGATACGTAATTCAACGGCATATTTGCCGGCCTTCTGCGTGGGATGGGGCGCGGCCTGCTGTGCCCAAGCGGAGACGCCCGACAGAAGCATAGCCACGCTGAGGGCCACAAAAGCATAGATGTTTCGGGGAAACATAGATATTCCTTTCCAGGGTCAAGTGATGCTATTGGCTCGGCAGCATCAGTCTGGCCGAGTCAGACTCATCCCTGGAAAGGCGGGGCGCGCGGTGGGGAGGGAGCAAAGGCGAGGCCGCGCGGGGCGGCCAGCAAAGCCGTTTCCCGCAGAACGGGATGCTCCGGCGCGGCAATGCGCCAAAACGGACACACGGCGGGAACGGCAGGAAGAACCAGGCGCACGCCCTGCGACGGCGGGGCCGACTCAGAAGGGGACGGGTTTATAAGGCAGGAGCATTCCATCCCGCCTGGATGGGCCGGCGATGCTGGAGCCGTCGGGGATGCAAGGGGGCAATGGCAGGACTGCCCTGCCGCCGCGCAGCAGGACTTTGCCGGAGCGGAGGGCGGTATCGCATGGCAGGAGGCGTATGCTGGCGCGCGCCCGGCCAGGATGCAGAGCGCCGCCATCAGCCACAGGGCCAGATTAAATTTTTTCTGCCACGCGAATTGCATAGATCCTATTATGCCCTACTTTGGCGCACAAGCGGAAGGAATATTCAGCTTTTTAACGGAAATGCGCCCGGATTGGTTCCCGACTCCCAGGTTTCAAGCGCCTGTGAAGCCTTCTGGCAGCCCACCCGTGAGCGAGTGGCTATCATGCGAGCATATCAGCGGCGCCAGTTCATCAGGATCGCGGAGAGAACCGCCAGCGCGATCCCGAGCCGAGAGCGGTAGTTCAAGCGCTCTTTCCAGAGCCAGACGGAAAGGAGGGTATTGAAGGAGACGGTCAGCGCGCTGCTGATGGGAAAGACGAGAATGGCCGGGAGCAGGGCCAGCGCCTTTAATGTCGCCTCCAACTGGAGCAGATTGGAAAGCCCTATCAGGCTTCCCACCGGCCAGGCCAGCCGTCCCCAGGCGCGCGCCTCTCTGACGACGGCGATCCCGATAACCAGGGTCGCAGTCGCAAACAGCGCAGCGGAGTAGGCGAGCCGATCCGTCGGGCGGGCGTAGACCTCAAACGCCTTCATGGCGACGCCGGAGCCGCCGGTGATCAAAAAGAGCGAAAGCAGGGCGGCGGTGGCCTTGCGCAGCGGAATGCGCGGGCCGTCAGGGACGGCGCGAGAGCCGGAGAGAAGCCAGAGGGAGGGGAGGGCGGCGGCGATCCCGAAACCTTGCCCGAGGTCGGGCCGCTCCTGGAAGATCAGTATGGAGGCGAGCGTCGGCACCAGCACCGAAAGCTGGAGGACGGCCACGGTGATGCTGATGCCGCTGGCTTGCAGGGCGGTCTCCATGCTGAGCAGGGAAAGCGCGTAGGTGAGGCCGTTCGCCACGCCCAGCCCGAGGCTGATGCCCTGCGGCGTGGGCGGACGCAGCAGCGCGATGCCTAGCCCACTCAGAAGCGCGGCCACCAGGTAGTTGACCAGCGCAGCGGGGAGTATCTGCCCGTCGCGCGCCTGGGCCAGTTTCAGGAGCTGGGCGAAGCTGAGATTGAAGAGGATGCGCAAGAAAAGAAAGATCACGGCTGCGGCTACCCTATCGAAGGGGTCTCAACTGCGCGTGATCTCTTCGCCAGACGCTCTCTTCTTTCCTGCGGCAAACCGGGCGCTTTTCACGGCACGGAGGGAATTCCCTGCATCAGATGCCGGGTCAGCAGCAGCACGCCCACGCCCAGAACCAGCATCAGGATCATCAGGAAGAGATAAGCCCGGGTGGAGGCACGGCGGTAGGCGACCGGATCGGACCAGCCACATTGGGAGCAGCGCGAGGTATCGTTGGCAAGCGGCGCGCCGCATTCAGGACAGTTTTGCACAGGGGTATTCACTCCTAGCCTTCCTTTCTCCCCTCTATTCTAGCGCAGAGCCCGTGCGTTTCGTTCCCATCCTCCCGCGCCATCTGCCCCCACATAAAAAAGCCCCTGTCCAGCCTGGACAGAGGCAACCAAACGAACGAAAAAAAGAACCGCGTGAGTTGCATTTGCCAGACGCCAGCGCATTGGCGAAGGTTCCGTGATCTCAAGAGCAGCTTACCAGGCGCCCGGCAGATTACTCACTTTAGGCCTACTCTTCCAGATCCTCCAGGGAGGGCTTGTGCAGCGTGACGCGCACCGAGTCCTCCACAAAGGTCGTGATGGCCTCCTCCTGCCGCAGCACCTCAATCTGCTTATTTAATTCGGCGATCTTGGCCTTTAAGCTGGCGCGCTCCGATTCACCGGCGGCACGCTCCAGGTCGCGCTCAAAGGCGGCACGACGCTGCTCCAGGGCGGCGCGCATCAGGCGCAGCTCACGGGCGCGGGGATGCTCGCCCAGGAACTCCTCAATGATCTGCTCCTCATCCGGAGCCGCGTTCTCATCCTCTCCATAGGGACGCATCGGTGCTCTCCCTTTCTTCACTGCCGTACACTTTTTGGAAGGAGGGCGTAGAGGTTGCCGCATTGGGTACTCTAGTGCTTACCACAGACACTGGAGAACCTAAAATGAGCGACAACCTCACCCGTTATTGTGC
>Ga0070741_10001959_pt1 | contig 58056 bp, 50 predicted proteins | sample Coa_R1_4_FD_66440 | JGI IMG/M metagenome (GOLD analysis project Ga0070741, IMG submission 66440) | Surface soil microbial communities from Centralia Pennsylvania, which are recovering from an underground coalmine fire - Coalmine... | ecosystem: Environmental > Terrestrial > Soil > Unclassified ... | reverse complement strand
GTGCCGCAGCCGGTCGGGGTGCCGGTAGCGAACCCGGTGGCCGTGCCGGTCGACGTGCCCGCGCCGGTCGCCAACCCGGTGGCTGTGCCGGTGAGCGTGCCACAGCCGGTGGCCGTGCCGCAGCCGGTCGGGGTGCCGGTAGCGAACCCGGTGGCCGTGCCGGTCGACGTGCCCGCGCCGGTCGCCAACCCGGTGGCTGTGCCGGTGAGCGTGCCACAGCCGGTTCCGGTGTCGCAGCCAGTGCCGGTGCCGGTCGCCAACCCGGTGGCCGTGCCGGTGAACGTGCCGCAGCCGGTCGCCAATCCGGTGGCGGTGCCCGTGCCCGTCCCACAGCCAGTGGCGAACCCGATCCCGGTGCCGGTGCCGAACCCTGTCGCCGTGCCGGTCGACGTGCCGGTGGCTGTCCCGGTGCCGCGCCCCGTCGAGGTGGACGTGCCGATCCGCGTCGCGCGGCCGGTCGAGGTGCCCGTGGACGTGCCGCGCTACGTGGCGCGCCCGGTGGATGTCGAGGTGCCGGTGGAGGTGAGGCGCTACGTTCCGGTGCAGGTCGACGTACCGGTGCAGGTGCCGAACCCCGTCGCCGTGCCGGTGGACGTGCCGCAGCCCGTCGCCAATCCGGTCGCGGTGCCGGTGAACATGCCGGTGCCGGTGGCGAACCCGGTCGCCGCGCCCGTGCCCGTGCCGCAGCCGGTCCCGGCCCCCGTGCCGGTGGCGCAGCCGGTCGGCGTGCCGGTGGCGAACCCGGTGCCGGTCCCGGTGAACGTGGCCGCGCCCGTTCCGAACCCGGTGCCGGTCCCGGCAGGCGTCCCGGTGCCGGTGCCCTCGTTCCCGTTCCCGGTGCCGACCGGGCAATAGCGCCCGCTGCGGCTCGCGGCGGCGCACCGGCGCCTTCCGCGAGAAGGCGATCAGCCAAAGAGGGGAGCCCTGCTCAGGGGGCTCCCCTCTTCGCTTCCGGGCCAATCGCTTTAGCGCTCCTCGAGCAGTTGGCGCACCACCGCGGCGTCCAGCGGCAGCTCCACGAGTTTCTGGCGGCCCCGCTCGCCGCGGACGAGCGCAACCTCCCGGGGGCGTAGCCCCAGGCGCGTGGCCAGCAGCGCCAGCAGCGCCGCGTTCGCGCGCCCCGCCACGGGCGGGGCCGTCACCCACGCCTCTAGCGCGCCGTCTTCTCGCAGCGCCACTCGCTCGCGCGCCGCGCGCGGATGCACGTGGACGGTATAGCGCATGGGCGTCTCCCTCGTGATCGGCCGCCCCGTGTTTGAAGCGTGTGCCCAAGGGGCGAACGTGTCAGATACAACCAGCCGAATGAGGCTACACGGGGCGGGAGGACGCCCATGTTATAATTTCCGCGCGATCGGCGCGCGAGTGCTGCTGCCCCGTGCTCCCCAGGGCCGTGCCTGCCGGCGAGTCGTGCCGGGCGGCGTCCCCAGTGTGGTCTCTCGACGGCCGGCGGTTGATCCGGATGCATCCATGGAGGGTGGCTACCCGTGTACCAGGCGCCGCGCGGCACGCAGGACATCCTGCCCGACGATGCCGCCTACTGGGACTACGTCGAGACGGCCGCCCGCCGCCAGGCAGCGCTCTACGGCTATGCCGAGATCCGCACGCCGACCTTCGAGGACACGGGGCTCTTCCTGCGCAGCGTGGGCGGCGGTACCGACATCGTCGAGAAGGAGATGTATTCCTTCCAGGACAAGGGCGGCGGCGACCTGACCCTCCGTCCCGAGGGCACGGCCTCCGTCGTCCGCGCGTACCTGGAGCACGGGATGGCCTCGCGGCCGCAGCCGGTGCGGCTGTTCACGTTCGTGAACTGCTTCCGCTACGACCGGCCGCAGCGCGGCCGCTACCGCGAGTTCCACCAGTGGGACTGCGAGGCGATCGGCGAGATGGACCCGCTGGTGGATGCCGAGATGATCGCGCTCTTGTGGCGCTTCTACGAGGCACTGGGCCTGCGCGTGCTCACGCTGCAGCTCAACAGCATTGGTGACGCGAACTGCCGGCCGGCGTACCTGGAGCAGCTCAAGGCGTACTATCGCGGCCGCGTGGACGCGCTGTGTGGCGATTGCCGCCGCCGCCTGGAAACGAACCCGCTGCGCCTGCTCGACTGCAAGGTCCCTACCTGCCAGCCGGCGATCGCGGGCGCGCCGCGGCTGCTCGACGCGCTGTGCGCCGCGTGCGCCGAGCACTTCGCGGCCGTGCAGCGCTACCTGGGCGACCTGGGGATCGGCTTCGTCGTAAACACGCGGCTCGTGCGCGGCCTGGACTACTATACGAAGACGGTGTTCGAGGTCTGGCCGGCCGAGGTGGGCGCGCAATCGGCGCTCGGCGGCGGCGGGCGCTACGACGGTCTGGCGGAGCAGCTTGGCGGCCGGCCCACGCCGGCCATCGGCTTCGCCACGGGCATCGAGCGCATTATCCTGAACCTAAAGCAGCAAGAAGTGCCCGTGCCGCCCGCTGCGCCGCCACGCGCGTTCGTGGTCACGGCCGGCGAGGCCGCCCGCGAGCGGGCCGTCGCGCTGGCCGACGCGCTGCGCCGGGCCGGGGTGCCGGCGCTGGTGGCGACGGGCAACCGGTCCTTCCGCGCCCAGATGCGCCAGGCCGAGGGCAAGGGCGTGCCGTGGGCCATCATTGTCGGTGAGGACGAGCTGGCGCGGGCGGAAGCGAAGCTGAAGAACATGGCGACCGGCGCCGAGGAGTTCGTGCCCTTCGACGCGGTGCCCGCGCGGCTGGCCGCCGAGTAGCCGCCGCGCTGGACGCCCGCGCGGCCCAAGTAGCCGACGAGTAAGAACTGTCCCTGGAGAGTCCTCGTGGTAACGACCGAAGACACGCTGCTGCAGCGCCTGGACGACATGGCGCGGCGCTACACCGCGCTCACCGAGGAGATGAGCCAGCCGGAGGTGCTGAGCGACGCGCGCCGCATGCGGGCACTCGGGCGCGAGCAGGCTGAGCTGCAAGAGCCGGTCGCCGTGTACCAGGAGCTCCAGGGCGTCGAGGCGCAGCTTGCCGAGGCGCGCGCGCTGCTAGCAGACGGCGCCGACGCGGAGCTGCGCGAGCTGGCGCAGGAGGAGGCCGAGACTCTCAGCCGCCGCCGCGCCGACCTGCTGGCGCAGCTCACGGAACTTTTGCGTCCGCGCGACCCGAACGACACGCGCGACGTGATCATGGAGATCCGCGCGGGCACCGGCGGCGAGGAGGCGAGCTTGTTCGCCGCCGACCTATTCCGCATGTACGTGCGCTACGCGGAGGCGCGCCGCTGGAAGGTCGAGGTGCTGAACACCAGCGAGACCGACCTGGGCGGCTACAAGGAGGTCGTGTTCGAGATAGCGGGCCGCGGCGCCTACAGCCGCTTGAAGTACGAGAGCGGCGTGCACCGCGTGCAGCGCGTGCCAGCCACCGAGGCGAGCGGCCGTATCCACACTTCGACGGCCACGGTGGCGGTGCTACCCGAGGTGGACGAGGTCGAGATCGAGATCAACGAGGCCGACCTGCGCATAGACGTGTTCCGCTCCAGCGGCCACGGCGGCCAGAGCGTCAACACCACCGACTCGGCGGTGCGCATCACCCACCTGCCGACCGGCCTCGTCGTCACCTGCCAGGACGAGAAGTCGCAGCTCAAGAACAAGGTGCGCGCGATGTCGGTGCTGCGCGCGCGGCTGTACGACATGGAGCAGCAGCGCGCCCACGCCGAGCAGGCCGAGGCGCGCCGCGCGCAGGTCGGCACGGGCGAGCGCGCCGAGAAGATCCGCACCTACAACTTCCCGCAGAACCGCGTCACCGACCACCGCATCGGCCTGACGCTCCACAACCTCGACCGCCTGATGGCCGGCGACCTCGACCCGCTCATCGAGCCGCTGATCGTCGCCAACGGCGGCACGAGCGCGTAGCGACGGCCCGATGGCATCGCCAGTCCGCTCCGTCACGCCCTCGGCGTCCCCGGCGTCGCCGGTCCCGTCGTCAACCCTGGAAGCTGGCATGACGACCGGCGCCGCGCTCGCCTCGGCCACACGGGCGCTACGGGCCGCGGGCGTGCCCTTGCCCGAGCTGGACGCGCTCCTGCTCGCGGCGCACGCGCTCGGCCTGGGCAAGGCCAGCCTGCTGGCGCACCCCGAGCGGGCGCTGACCGCCGCCGAGGCCGCGCGGCTCGACGCTCTCGTGACCCGGCGGGCCGACCGTGTGCCGCTCGCCTACCTGCTGGGCGAGCGCGAGTTCTACGGCCGGGACTTCCGCGTGACGCCCGACGTGCTGGTGCCCCGCCCGGAGACGGAGCTGTTGGTCGAGGTCGCCATGGAGTGGCTGCGGGAGCGCCCGGCGACCGGGTGGGCGGCGGACGTGGGGACCGGTAGCGGCACGCTCGCCGTGACGCTCGCCGCCGAGCGGCCCGGGCTGCGCGTCGTGGCGACCGATCGCTCGCCGGCGGCGCTCGCCGTGGCCGCGGTGAACGCCGCCCGACACGCTGTCGCCGCGCGGACGCACCTCGTCTGCACCGACTTGCTGGGCGGCGTCGCCGGCCCGCTCGGTCTCGTCGTCGCCAATCTACCCTACATCCCGAGCGACGCTATCGCCGGCCTGATGCTCGAGGTCGCCCGCCACGAGCCGCGTCTGGCGCTCGACGGTGGCCCCGATGGGCTCGCGCCCATTCGCCGCTTGCTCGCGCAGGCGCCGGCGCGCCTAGCGCCCGGCGGCCTGCTCCTGCTGGAGATCGGCGGCGACCAGGGCCCCGCCGTCCGCGCCGAGGCCGCGCGGCTGCTTCCCGGCGCGGACATCGCCGTCTTGAAGGACCTCGCGGGCCACGACCGCGTGCTGCGAGCAAGGATGTCTCCATGAGCCAGGACGTATCGCCTCCAAGCCAGCAGCCGCCTGAGCAGTCGGGGCAAGGCGCTCCGCGCTCGCCCGTGCGCTTCGCCTGGCCCGCGGACCGGGCGGGGCAGGCGCTCGTTCTGGTGGCCGCGGTGCAGGCGCTGCGCCGCGGCGATCTGGTCGTCCTGCCGACGGACACCGTGTACGGCCTCGCCGCCCACCCCGACCTGCCCGGCGCCATCGCCCGCGTCTACGCCGTCAAGGAGCGGCCGGCCGAGAAGGCGCTGCCGCTGCTAGTGGAGAGCGCGGCCCAGGCGGCCGCCGTCTGCGAGGTGTCGCCGCTCGCGGAGCAGCTCATGGCGCGCTTCTGGCCTGGCGGGCTGACGCTCGTGCTGGCCGCGCGCCGCCAGGAGGGCACGCTGGCGCTCCGCATGCCCGACCACCCGGTGCCGCTGGCGCTCATTCGGGCGCTTGGCGCGCCGCTGGCCACCACCAGCGCGAACCGCTCGGGCCAGCCGAGCTGCACCACTGCGGCGGCCGTGCAGGCGCAGCTCCCCACCGGCTACGCCGTCCTGATTGACGCCGGCCCGTCGCCCGGCGGCCGCGACTCCACCGTGCTCGACCTGACCAGTAGCCCGCCGCGCGTCCTACGCCCCGGCGCCATCGCCGCCGCCGACCTGGCCGCTATCACGGGGCCGCTAGCAGAGGCATAGCCTTCTGCGGCAAGTGCCGCCTGTCTTGACCGGGCAGCGGGGACGCCACCGGCCGCGAGGCGGCGGCTGGGTCTATACTAAGCGCAGGTTAATGCGTGGGTGTTCGGCAGACGGAAGGCCAGGCGCGGAGGCGATAGCCCGGATTGGACACCGGCGGAGGAGTCCGGCGATATCGGCCGATTCAGAAGCTGCTACCTGCGAGCGGTGGCGAGGGACGGCGAGATGGAGCGCGCACAGCTAGTCGCGCGGCTGCAGCAGATCCTCGGGCCGGATGGCGTCGTGCACCGGCCCGACGAGCTGGCGATCTACGAGTACGACGGCGCGTTCGACGTACACGAGCCGTCGGTCGTGGCCCTGCCCACGCGCCCCGAGCAGGTCGTCGAGATCGTGCGGCTGGCGAACGAGGCCGCGGTGCCCATCGTGCCGCGCGGCGCCGGCACGGGGCTCTCGGGCGGGGCGGTGGCGAAGCGCGGCGGCATCCAGGTCGCCATGACGCGCATGAACCGCATCCTCGATCTCGACTACCGCAACCGCCGCGCGCTCGTCGAGCCGGGCGTCATCAACCTCGACCTCTCGACGGCCACCATGCCGCACGGCTACTACTACGTCCCCGATCCCTCCAGCCAGAAGGCCTGCACCATTGGCGGCAACGTGGCCGAGAACTCCGGTGGACCGCACTGCCTGGCCTACGGCGTGACGACCAACCACGTGCTGGCGCTGGAAGTGGTGCTGCCCAGCGGGGAGCTGATCTGGACCGGCGGCCCAGGCCTGGACACGGCCGGCTACGACCTCACGGGCGTGATCGTCGGCTCGGAGGGCACGCTCGGTATCGTTACCAAGGCGCTCGTGCGGCTGACGCGCCAGCCGGAGGCGGTGCGCGTGCTGCTCGCGCAGTTCGATGGGGTGGTGGACGCCTCCAACACGGTGTCCGCCGTCATCGGCCAGGGCATCGTGCCGGCGGCGATGGAGATGATGGACCAGCTCGTCTGCCAGGCGGTCGAGGAGGCGTACCACGTTGGCTTCCCGCCCGACGTGGGCGCGGTGCTGCTGATCGAGGTGGACGGGCTGGGCGAGGGGCTGGACCAGGCCATCGAGCGCATCGCCGCGATCTGTCGCGGCAATGGGGCGCGCAGCGTGCGGGTGGCGGCCACCGCCGAGGAGCGCGCCGCCCTGTGGAACGCGCGCAAGATGGCGTTCGGCGCGATGGGGCGGCTGGCGCCCAGCTACTACATGCAGGACGGCGTGGTGCCGCGCACGAAGCTGCCCGCCACGCTGGCGCGGGTCGAGGAGGTCAGCCGCGACTACGACCTGCGCATCGCCAACGTCTTCCACGCGGGCGACGGCAACCTGCACCCGCTGATCCTGTTCGACCGCCGCGACCAGGGCGCCGTCGAGCGCGTGCTGCGCGCCGGCGTGGAGATCCTGCAGACCTGCATTGACATGGGCGGCACGATCTCCGGCGAGCACGGCATCGGCCTGGAGAAGAAGGAGCAGATGGCGCTCATCTTCACGGCCGACGACCTGGCGGCGATGGCGCGGCTGAAAGCCAGCTTCAACCCGCGCGACCTGTTCAACCCCGACAAGATCTTCCCCAGCCGCGTGTCGTGCGCCGAGGTGCGCGAGGTGCGCCAGGACAGCCGGCACGCGGCGCTGCTCGCCGAACATGGCCACTGAAGCCCAGGGGGCGGTGGCCGCGCTCCAGCAGCAGCTCGTCGGCGCCGTCGGCGCCGACTGGGTATACGCCGATGAGCGCCGCGGCGCCTATCGCGTGGACGACCTCACGCCGGGACTGGTCGCCGCGCCCGGCAGCGCGGAGGAGGTGGCGGCGGCGCTGGCGCTCGCGAACGAGGCCGGCGCGGCCGTGATCCCCTGGGGCGGCGGCAGCGCGATGGCCCTCGGCTACCCGCCCCGCGCCGCCGACCTGGCGCTCGATCTGCGCCGGCTAAGCCAGGTGCTCGCCTACGAGCCGGCCGACCTCACGCTATCGGTCCAGGCGGGGGTCAGCTTCGCCGCGCTCGACGCGGTGCTCGCCGCGCACGGACAGCGCCTGGCGCTCGACTGCCCGCGGCCCAGCGCGGCGACGCTCGGCGGGCTGGTCGCCGCCAACCTCGCCGGCCCGCGGCGCTACCGCTATGGCACCGCCCGTGACATGCTGATCGGCGTGCGCGCGGCCCATCCTGATGGCTCGCTTACGCGCGGCGGCGGCATGGTCGTAAAGAACGTCTCCGGCTACGACATGATGAAGCTCTACGTCGGCTCGCTCGGCACGCTCGCCGTGATCGTGGAGCTGAACTTCAAGCTGGCGCCGCGCCCGCCGGCCGAGGGCACGGCCGTGCTGGCGTTCGCCTCGCTGGACGCCGCCCTCGCCGCCGCGGAATCGCTGCTCGCCTCCCAGCTCCTGCCCAGCGCCGTCGTGGTGCTGGATAGCGCGGTGGCGAGCGGCCTGGGCGTGCTGCTGCCGGCCGCCGGCCCGGCCGGCGCGGCGCTTGCCGCTCGCTTCGAGGGCCTCGCGGTGGCGACCGAGCGCCAGGCGCGCGCCGTCTGCGAGCGCGCCGTCGCCTGGAGCGCGGCCGAGGCGCGCATGCTACCGGACGACGCCGCGGCGGCGTTCTGGGACGGCCTGCTCGCCTTCCAGGCGCTCGACGTCGCTCCTCACAACAGCGCGCTGCTGAAGCTGAGCGTGCTGCCCACCGACCTGCCCGTCGTCATGGCGGGCGTGGCCGAGGTGGCCGGCCAGGTGGACCTGCGCTGCCTGCAGTTCGCCGACGCGGGCTCTGGTATCATCTACCTGCGCGTGGGCCAGCCCGAGGACAGCCTGCCCGCCGTGTTCGCCTGGGCGCTCTGGGCCTTGCAGACGGAGCTGGTGCGCCGCTGGGGCCAGTCGGTGGTGCTGTCGTGCCCCTCCGTGGCGAAGGAGAACCTGCCGCTGTGGGGCCGCGAGCCGGCGGGACTCGTGGTGATGCGCGAGCTGAAGGCGCGCTTCGATCCCGGCGGCATCCTGAACCCCGGGCGCTACGTGGGCCGCATTTAAGCGGGGGGCCGCGGTTGGTCTACTATCGCCGCCGTGAGCGGCGGGCCACAGCCGCGTCTACTGGCCCGCCGTTCACGGCGGCGGCTGGAGCTGCACTGTAACTGCGGCCCGCGCGCGCCGCTCGCCCGGCCCGTGGCGGAGGCCGAGGCGCGAACCACCCTCGCCGGCGGAAAGAGCCGTGGACACGACCGTAGCGCGCCCGGGGCCAGGCTTCACCGCGCCCGACGTGCCCGCAGACAGCATCCTGCAGACGTGCGTCCACTGCGGGCTCTGCCTGCCCCACTGCCCCACGTACCGCGAGCTGTACGTCGAGCCGTCGTCGCCGCGCGGCCGCATCCACCTCATCCGCCAGGTCGCCGAGGGCCGTATCGGCCTCGACTCGGCCGTTTTCCGCGAGCAGATGTACCAGTGCCTCGACTGCCGCGCCTGCGAGGCCGTCTGCCCATCCGGCGTGCAGTACGGCCAGCTCGTGGAAGCGGCGCGGGCGCAGATCGAGCGGGCCACGCCACGCCCATGGCCGCAGCGCCTGCTGCGCCGCGCCGTCTTCGGCGGCCTCTTCGGCTCGATGCCGCGCTTCCGGCTCGTGGCCGCGCTATTGCGCCTCTACCAGCGCAGCGGCCTGCAGCGACTGGCGCGCGCCACCGGCCTGCTGCGCCTGCTGGGCCTCGCCGAGCGCGAGCGCATGCTGCCCCGCATCGACCGGCAGTTCCTGGTGCCGCGGGGCCAGACATGGGCGCCCACCGGGCCGGCCCAGCGGCGCGTGGCGCTCTTCGCCGGCTGCGTGATGAGCACGGCCTACGCGGAGATTGACCGGGCCACGGCGCGCGTGCTCGCGGCGAACGGCTGCGAGGTGGTCGCGCCGCCCGGCCAGGGCTGCTGCGGCGCGCTGCACGTCCACGCGGGCCTCCTGGACGACGGGCGCGCGCTCATGCGGCGCAACGTGGAGGCGTTCGAGCGGCTCGACGTCGAGGCGATCATCGTGAACGCTGCTGGCTGTGGCGCCGCGCTGAAGGAGTACGGCCACCTGCTCGCCGACGACCCGGCCTACGCCGCGCGCGCCGCCGTGTTGGCGGCCAAGGTCAAGGACGTGGCCGAGTACCTGGCGGCGATTGGGCTGACTCTCCCGCCGGGGCGGCTCGACCTGCGCGTCACCTACCAGGAGCCCTGCCACCTTGTCCACGCGCAGGGCATCAGGGCCCAGCCGCGCCAGCTCCTCGGGAAGATCCCGGGCGTGCAGCTCGTGGAGATGGCCGAGTCCGACCTGTGCTGTGGCAGCGCCGGCATCTACAACCTGACCCACCCCGGCCTCAGCGGCGCGCTCCGCCGCCGCAAGGTCGGGAACGCCCTCGCCACGCAGCCGGACGTGATCGTCTCCGCCAACCCGGGCTGCATGCTCCAGCTCCAGGCCGGCCTTGCCGAAGCGGGCAGCCCTGTGCGCGTGCGGCATATCGTCGAGCTACTCGACGAGGCGTACTTAACCCCCCCGGCCCCCCTTCCCTAGGAAGGAAGGGGGGAGCCGGTGGCTGGCTGCGCCGGCCCTCCTCCCCCCTTCCCGCATCAGGATGGGGGGTAGGGGGGGTAGGTACGCTACTCCTCGTCGTCGGCGAAGTCGGCGATGGCGTCGCGGGCGTCCCGGGCCTGGGCCGGCTTGCCCTGGGCGGCGAATAGCTCGGCGGCGCGCTGCATGTCCGCCCGCGCGCCCGCCCGGTCGCCCAGCTCGGCGCGCGCGTAGGCGCGGCTCTGGTACACGTCGGCCAGCGTGCCGTCGATCGCGAGCGCCTGGCTGAAGTCCTCAATGGCGCCTTGCTGGTCGCCCAGGCTCGCGCGCGCGTAGGCGCGGCCGCTGTAGGCGTCGGCCAGCCGCGGGTTGAGCTGGAGCGCCTGCGTGAAGTCCTCGATGGCGGCCTGCGGGTTGCCGAGCGTCGCGTTGGCGTAGGCGCGGCTGCTATACGCGGCGGCGCTCGGCCGCAGGCGGATGATGGCGCTGAAGTCCTCCAGCGCCCCGCGCGCGTCGCCCGTGCTGGCGCGGGCGTTGCCGCGGCCGTCGTAGGCATCCACCAGGTTCGGGTTGATGCGGAGCGCCTGGGTGAAGTCGTCGATGGCGCCCGCGGTGTCGTCGCGGGTGAGGCGGGCGTAGGCCCGACCCGTATACGCATCGGCCAGGTTGGGGTTGATCTGGAGGGCCTGGGTGAAGTCGGCGATCGCTCCGTCCACGTCCCCGGCGTTGGAGCGGGCGTAGGCGCGGCCGCTATAGGCATCGGCGGCGCGCGGGTTGAGCTGCAGCACCATGCTGAAGTCCTCGATGGCGCCGCTGGTGTCGCCGAGCGCCGAGCGCGCGTAGCCGCGGCCGCTGTAGGCGTCGGCGGCGCGCGGGTTAATCGCCAGCACGCGGTTGAAGTCGTCGATGGCGGCACGCGGGTTGCCGGCCTCGGCCAGCGCCCCGGCGCGGGCGCTCAGCGCGTCGACGGAGTTGGGGTTGATCGCGAGCGCCTGCGCGAGGTCCTGCAGCGCGCCGTCGGCGTCGCCGCTCTTCATGCGGATGTCGGCGCGCGTGGTGTACAGGTCGGCCGTCGGGCGCAGGCGAATCGCCTCGGCCAGATCCGCGAGCGCCCCGGTCGTGTCGCCCTGGGTCGCGCGGATGCTCGCCCGCGTGCTGTAGACGTCCGCGGCGGCCACGGTATTCGCGTTCAGGCGCAGCGCCGTGGCCAGATCGTCCATCGCGCCCTGAACGTCGCCCTGCCGCGCGCGGGCATCGGCGCGGCCCACGTACGCCTCCGCCCCATTTGCAAAGATGAGCGCGTGGGTGAAATCGTCGATCGCGCCCGAGAGATCGCCCAGCCGCGCCCGCGCGTTGCCGCGGCCGACGTAGGCGTCGAAGCGGCTGCGGTCGTTATTGCGGCTGCCCTGGATCGCGCGCGTATAGTCTTCGACGGCGCCCGCGAAATCGCCGGCCTCGAAGCGCTGGGCGGCGCGGCTCTGGTAGTCGAACTGGGTGAGCGGCGCCGCGCTGGCGATGCGCGCGGCAGGCGCGAGGCCCGAGGCGATGAGCGCCAGGCTCACGGCGAGCAAGCCAAGCGCGCGAACGGCAAAATGCATGATTCGACGAAGCCTTTCTGTGAGAACCACTGCTGAGATTCGCGTCTGGTGGCTCTAAGCTTCTGCCGTAGTTGCGGTGCAGTTCCAGCCGCCGCCGTGGCCGGCGGGCCACCGTCGCGGCTACTGGCCCGCCGGCCACGGCGGCGATGTTGCGACCAACCGCGGCCAGCGGCTTAGGATAATAGAGATCCGCCTGGATATAGCTTGGCAGCCATGAGGTTGGCAGTCAAGACTTATGGCCGGCACGCTACACGGTGGCACGAATCTTGCATGGCGCCTGGGCTGTGCGCCCCGTGGCGGTGGGGATTGTCTGCCCTCCTGGCGCTACCCTTTTTGTGCCGAGCAGCGCCGCGTGCGGGGGTTTTATGCACCTGATATTCTGTGGTGAGGGAGTCGAATGAGCGTGGAAGAGGAGGCCCCTCTGGCTGGCAGCGACGAAGCCCCGGCCGCGCGGAACCCGGAGGAGGGCAAGCTCGTCTACTGCATCATCGAGGCGGATGAGCCACGTAGCTTCGGCAACATCGGCATTGGCGGGCGCGGCGACGAGGTCTACACCATCCACTATGGCGGGCTGGCCGCCGTCGTCTCCGATACCCCGGTAATGGTCTACGATCCCACGCGCGAGAACGCGCTGACCTACGAGCACGTCAACGAGACGGTAATGAAGGAGTTCACGGTCATCCCGATGAGCTTCGGCACCGTGTTTCGCACTGAGGAAGACGTCGTCGAGTTTCTGAAGGACACCGCCGACGCGCTGCGCGACGTGCTGGAGAAGATGAAGGACAAGATCGAGTTCGGGCTGAAGGTCAATTGGACGCCCGAGACAGTGCTGAAGGAGGTCGAGGAGGAGAGCGAGGAGATCGGGCGGTTGAAAGAAGAGATCATGTCTAACCGCCAGACCTCGACCTACTTCGCGCGCATGCAGCTCGGCCGGCTGGTCGAGCAGGCGATGAGCGAGAAGTCCGACGCCTACGTGCGCGAGATCTACGATCACCTGCGCGACTGCGCCATCGCCTCGCGGCACAACAAGCCGATCGGCGACAAGATGATCCTGAACGCGGCCTTCCTGGTGGAGCGCAGCAGCGCGGCCGCCTTTGACCAGAAGGTCCAGGAGATCGCGCAGCGCTACGACGGCAAGCTGCGCTTCCTTTACACTGGCCCCTGGCCGCCCTACAACTTCGTGAACATCCGGCTGAAACTAGAGCGCGCCGGGGCCTCGGGCTAATGCTGTTCAAGCTGCTGACCGCGCCGATTACCGCGCCGCTCGCGGGGTTCCGCTTCATCCTCAACCAGGTGGGCGAGATGGCGGAGCGCGAGCTGTACGACGAGGACCGCATCCGTGAGGAGCTGCTGGAGCTGCAGCTTCGCCTCGACGAGGGCGATATCGACGAGGATGAGTACGCGGAGCGCGAGGCGGACGTGATGGCGCGCCTGCGGGTGGCGCGGGAGTACCGGCAAGCGCTCGGCCGGCCGCCGGCCGAGCCGGAAGGTCCCGCCATCACCTATCGCGGTGAGGACGCGCCATGACCCGGTCCCGCGGGGCGCGTGGGCGAACGGCGGTGGTCGCAGGGGCCGGCCCTGCGAATGCAGCGGTCCCCACGGACGACGCGTTGCTGTATCTCTACGGCGTCCTCGAGGCGGGCACGGAGGGGGAGCGGCTGCTGGAGCGTCGCGCCGTGCCGGGGCTCGATCCCGGCGAGCCGCTGTTCCCGATCGCCGCGGGAGGGCTCGTGGCTGCCGTGAGCCGGGTGCCGAGCGCGGTCTTTGACGAGGAGCCGCTGAACGCGTTGCTGGCCGACCTGCCGCGCCTGGCGCCGCTGGCCGTGCAGCACGAGGAGGCCATCCGCGCGCTCCTGCCGGCGGCGCCCGCGCTGGTGCCGATGGCGTTCGGCACAGTGTACCGGGGCCCGGGGCGGGTCGCCGCGCTACTGCGCGAGCGGGCCGGCGAGCTGCGCGCGCTGCTGGCGCAAGTGCGCGGCAAGTACGAGTGGGGGCTGAAGGTGTACCGCGACAGCGCGCGCTGGCTGGCCACCGCGGACGAGGCGAGCGACGAGCTGCGTCGCCTCGCGGCGGAGGCCGCGGCGGCCAGCCCCGGCCGGGCTTATCTGCTCGGCAAGCAGCGGGAGCGGCTGCGCGCGGCCGAGGCGGAGCGGCTCGCCGCGGAGGCGCTCGACGCGATCATGGGGCGCCTGGAGCCGCTGAGCGTGGCGATGCGCCGTAACCCGCTGGGTGCCGCCGCGCCCGGCCCGACGCCGCTCGTGCTGAGCGCGGCCTTCCTGGTCGAGCTGGCGGCTACCGAGGCGTTTCGGGCCGCTGCGGCCGAGCTGGCGCGCGCCTACGCGCCGCGGGGGCTGACCGTGGAGATCACCGGGCCGTGGGCTGCCTATTCGTTCGTCGGAGCGCGTCGTGGCGCGGCCTGAAGGGGCGCTCGCCGAGCGCGTCGCATTGGTGGACGCGGTGGACCACCTGCTTAACCGCGGCGTGGTCCTGGTGGGCCAGACGACGCTCTCGCTGGCGGGCGTGGACCTCGTCTACCTGGGGCTGAACCTGCTGATCTCGTCGGTGGAGACGCTGCGACAGCAAGCCCCCGGTGCTCCGCTGCCGCCGGCGAGCGCCCAGGGAGGGCTGCCGCCCGGCGGAGCGCCGGTCGCGCCACCGTCCCCCGCGGCCGGCCACCCCGCGCCCGCAGCGCCGGTGGGCGCGAGCGCGGGGCCCGGCCCCCCGGCGGAGAGCGCGCCGGCCGAGGTGCTGGCGGGGCTGCCCGCCCGGCTGGAGGCCGAGGCCGGCGAGTCGCCCGAGCGCGGCCTGGCGCGCCTGGTGCTCACCCTGGTCGAGCTGTTGCGCCAGCTTCTGGAGCGCCAGGCGGTGCGGCGCATGGAGGGCGGGGGGCTGGCCGCCGAGGAGGTCGAGCGCATGGGGTTGGCCTTGATGGAGCTAGAAGCAAAGATGGTCGAGCTGCGTGCGGTCTTCGGCCTGGAGGAGGCGGATCTGAACCTGGACCTGGGGCCTCTAGGTGACCTGCTGTGAGCGTCGAGCGGATCAGCCCGACGCAGCCGCGGGCCACCAGCCTGGTGGATATCCTGGATCGCGTGCTCGACAAGGGCCTGGTGGTGGCGGGCGACATTCGCGTGTCGCTGGCGAACGTGGAACTGCTCACGGTGCGCGTGCGCTTGCTCGTCTGCTCGATCGACAAAGCCCAGGAGATCGGGCTCGACTGGTGGCGGCACGACACGTTTTTCAGCAGCCAGGGCGAGCTTGGCGAAGCCGACGAGATGGCCGCGCTGCGGGCGCGGGTTGAACTGCTGGAGCGGCAGCTTACCGCCCCGGCGACACCGGCCGCGCGGCCGGCCCGAAGGGCCGCGCGGCGACAACAGCGCGGGAGTGAATAATGGCCGTTGAACGCCGTCCTGGCGGTACCAGCCTCATCGACGTGCTCGACCGGGTGCTGGATAAAGGCATCGTGATCGACGCGTGGGTGCGCATCTCGCTCGTGGGCATTGACTTGATTACTGTGGAGGCGCGCGTGGTGGTCGCCTCGATCGATACGTATCTGAAGTACGCCGAGGCGGTGGGCATCACCGCGCCCGTGGCGCGGCCTGGCCTGGAGCCGGGGCCGGAGCCCATGCCGCCCGTGCGCACGCGGACCACGACCGTCGAGACGCGTCGCGAATAGCCGCGCGCTGCCGCGCCCAGGGGGAAGCGTCGCCGCCATGCGGGACCTACTCGAAGTCTACGAGAGCGCCACGCTAGCTTCGCGGATGGCCGAGCTGCACGAGCTGGTGCAGCCGACGCTCGAAGAGCTAGCCAGCACGCTCGATTACCGGCGCGCCTTCGTGGTGCTGCTCGACGAGCAGCGCGGCACGCTGGAGGAGGCCGTCGGGGTCAACGTGCCCGACGAGATCCTCGCGAAGATCCGCGCGCGCCTGGAGGAGGCGCCCGGGCCGCTGGTGCAGGCGTTCCAGTCGGGCAAGCCGCTCCACGTGGACGACGCGCTGCGCGACCCTCGCATCCCCGAGGGGCGCCGGTCCTACTATGCGGACGCGGGGTTGCTGGCGTTCGCCGCCATTCCGCTGCTGCCCGCCTCGGCGGTGCTCGTGGTCAGCAAGGACCACCCGGTCACCGATGCCGACATGAGCGAGCTGCTGCCCTACGCCGGCCGCATCGTGGCGACGATCGCCGAGCGCATGGAGGCGAAACGCTCGCTAGCCTCCGGCGAGCAGCACGCCATCGAGAAAGAATGGCTCTGGTGGATGGCCAACTCGGTCCAGGACCCCATCGTCCTGAGCAACGAGCAGAACGAGATCCTGCTGTACAACATCCACGCCGAGCGGCTGCTGAAGACTAGCCCCGACGACAGCCCGGGCAAGCGCCGCGCCATCGAGCTGAACAACTTCCTGCTGACGGCGGCGCTCTCCAGCTTTACGCTCGACCAGGGGCGCGCGATGGGCCGTGAGCTGACGCTGGTGGACCCCATCGAGGGCGCCGAGCTGCTGTTCGAGGTCATCTGCCAGCCCGCCACCAATCTCCGCACGGGCGAGCGCGGCCTTGTCTCGTTCCTCAAGGACGTCACTGACCTGCGCCGCGCGGCCGAGGAGCTGAACCGCAGCCTGGAGTCGCTCCACCAGGCGGGCGAGGAGACGCGGCGCGAGCGTGACCGCCTGAACCTCATCCTGGCCAGCGTAGCCGATCCCATCGTCGTCACCGACGCCACGGGCCAGATCGTTCTGATGAACCAGCAGGCCGAGCGGCTGCTGCAGCCACCGGCGCAACCGCCTGCCACGGGTACTACCGCGTACCTGGCAAACAATGCGAAGCTTACCTCGTTCGTCTCCCAGCTTGGCTTGGAGGCGGCGTCCCTGCGGCGCGGTGAGCTGGAGATGGTCGATCCCGAGACCGCGGAGCCGCTGACGATGAGCGTGACCGCCACCGAGGTGTACGACGAGCTGGGCCAGGTGACCGCGTTCGTGTCCGTGCTCCACGACCTGACGAAGATCCGCGAGCTGGAGCGGCGCACGATCGAGCAGCAGCTCTTCGAGTCGGAGAAGCTCGCTGCCGTGGGGCGGCTGGCGGCCTCCGTGGCACACGAGATCAACAACCCGCTCGAGGCGATCACGAACGCGCTCTACCTCGTGCTCTCGCGCACGCCCGAAGACGACCCGAACCGGCGTTTTCTGGAGATCGCGAACCGCGAGACCGCCCGCGTCTCGGGGATCATTCGCCAGATGCTCGGCTTCTACCGCTCGAAGGCGGCCAAGGCGCCCACCGACGTGAACCAGGTGCTCGAGGAGACGATCTCCCTGGTCGAGCGGCAGTTGCGCCAGCACCGCGTGGTGCTGCGCACCGAGCTGGACCGCGGCTTACCGCTGGTGCCGGCCTCGGCGGACCAGCTCAAGCAAGTGTTTCTCAACCTGATCCTGAATGCCCAGGAGGCCATGCCGGAGGGCGGCACGCTCTACGTCACGACCCGCCTGTCGCGGGAGAACGACGCCGAGTTCCTGTCGGGGCACTATGTGCTCGTCCAGGTGCGCGATACTGGCACCGGCATTCCCGAGGACAAGCTGCCCCATATTTTCGAGCCGTTCTACTCGACCAAGGGCGAGACCAAGGGGACCGGGCTCGGGTTGTGGGTGAGCCTGGGCATCGTGCAAAACCACGACGGGCAGATCAAAGTGCGCAGCCGTCCCGGGCGCGGCACGACGTTCACCGTCGCGCTGCCGCCCGTAACGGAGACCTAAGGGATGCCTACCGCGCGACGAGCAGCCCGCTCGCTCGGCCGATGGCGGTCCCGGGGTGAAGGCGCCGCAGGCTGCTCGCATCCAATGCCAGCCATACTGCAGGGGGCGCAGCGTGGCGCCTAGCGTGCTGATTGTCGAGGACGAAGCGGCCGTGGCCTTCACCCTGCGCGAGATCCTCGCGCAGGAGGGCTACACGGTGCAGGACGTCAGCAACACCCGGGAAGCGCTCGCTCGCGTGGAGAGCGAGCGCTTCGACGTGGCGCTCCTCGACCTGCGCGTGGGCGAAGACAGCGGGCTCACGGTGCTCTCGCGCCTGAAGGAGCTATCGCCGGGGACGGTGGCGCTGATCCTCACCGGCTACGGCTCGCTGGAGACGGCCATCGAGGCCATGCGCCACGGCGCCTTCGACTACCTGCTCAAACCCTGCGACGTGCAGGAGCTAAAGGCCGCCATCGCGCGGGGGCTCGAGCAGCGGCGCACCGCCGGCCTGGAGGCAGGCCCGGCCAGCGCGGAGGATGCCGTGGCCGCGCGCGCGGAGCTGCAGGCGGCCGTCGAGCAGGCCACCCGCGCGCGCGACGCCTTCCTCACGGTCGCGGGCCACGAGCTGAAGACGCCGCTCTCGGCGGTCATCGGCTGGGCGCAGTACGTCCAGCGCCAGCTCGTGCGCGGCTCGGCCGATGAGGCAGTCGAGAAGCTCGACGTCGTGGTGGAGCAGGCGCGGCGCGTGTCGCGGCTCGTCGAGGCCTTCCTGGAGGTGGTGCGTATCCAGCACGGCGGCATGGCGCTGGCCTACGATCCGCTCGACCTGCGCCAGCTTACCGAGCAGGGCGTCCGCGACGTGGCCAAGCGCTACCCGCACCACCAATTCACAGTCGACGCGCCCGAGCGGGAGCTGATCGTGCGCGGTGACGGCCCGCGGCTGAGCCAGGCGCTGGGCCACCTGCTGGAGAACGCCGCGAAGTTTTCGCCCGGCGGCGGCGAGGTCACGGTGTGTCTGGCGCGCGTGGACGGCGAGGCGTGGGTGTCGATCCACGATCCGGGCATCGGCATCCCGGCCGACGAGATCCCGCACCTGTTCGAGCGCTTCTACCAGATCGACAGCGACATCATGACGCGGCGGTTTGGCGGGATCGGCGTGGGCCTGTATCTCGCCCGCGCGCTCGTCGAAGCGCACGCGGGACGCGTCTGGGCCGAGAGCGCTGGCCCGCAGCTCGGCAGCACGTTCACGATCGCGCTCCCACTGGCGAACGCCGGGGCCGAGTAGCGCCCGGTGCTGCTAACCGTACGCCGCGTGGCCGCGTGGCCCTTTCGGGGCGGGCGCCGCCCGGGGCGGCCCGAGTGACGGGCCTGGCGCAGCGCCGCGCGGGCCGGCCGCTCGCGCGCGGCGCCGTGGTCACGCTGGTGGGCGCGGCGCTCGGTTTCGTCGCCGTCACGCTCGCGGTCGGGAACGGGTGGCTGCTCCCAGTTGACGAGGCCGTGCTCGGCTGGGTGGCCGCGCGCCGCGACTGCGGCGCCATCGCCGCCGCGACCGCGCTCAGCTTCATCGGCGCCGGCGAGGTCTCGCTGCTGCTCACCGCGCTGCTCGTGGCGGGCGCGCTGCTGCGGCGCCAACCCCATGCTGCCGCGGCGCTTCTGCTGCTCTACGTGAGCCTGCCGATCGAGCTGGCCCTGAAGCACACTCTCGCGCAGCCGCTCCCGGGCGTGCTGTACCCGATCCCGGGCGCGTGCGAGTGGTACCATCCCGCCCTCAGCGTGCCGACGCCGCACTCCTACCCGAGCGGCTACGCGATCCGCGTCACGTACTTCTTCGCCCTCGCCGCGGCCGCGGTGCTGGGGGGGCAGCCGGAGGCGCTCCGGCGCGGCTGGCGCACGCCACTCCTCCGCCCGCTTGCCGTCCTCGGGCTCGCCATCGTGCTCGTGCTGCTGTTGGCCAGCCGCCTCGTGCTGAGCTGGCACTGGCCCAGCGATCTCTTCGGCGGGGCGCTGCTGGGCGTCGCCCTGGCGGCCGCCACGCTGATCGCCGCGCGCTACGGGCTGGCGCCGGAGCCGGCATCAGTGGGCCGGCCGGAGCGTGGGCACCGCCGGCGGCGCTAGATGCGGCTGGGGCGCCAGGCTGGACGGCAGCGGCTGCGGCGCCGGCGCGAGGTTCGACGGGGGCGCTGCCCGGGGTGACGCCGCCGACGATGCCCGCGGAATGGTGGGCGGGGGCGGCACGGCCGTCGGCGCAGCCACCGGCGGCGCGGGCGGAGGCGGCGCGGCGCGCGGGACGGTAGGCGGGGGCGGCACGGCCGTCGGCGCCGCACGGGGTTGCACTGGCGCGGCGGTTGGCTCGCTCGGCGGTTCGGCCGCGGGAGCGCTGCCCGCGCTCGCCGGCGGCTGCGGCCGTGGGGCGGCGGGCGCGGCGACTGGCGGCGGCGCGGGGGCGCGCGGGGCAGCCGGCCGCGCCGTGGGCGCCACGCGCGGGGCGGCTACGCGGGGCGCGGGCGCCGGACGCGGCGTCGCCAATGCGGGTCGGGCCGGCGGCGCCTCAGTTGCCGCGGCCGCCTCGTCTGCCGCCTCGTCTGGCGCGGCCGCCAGCTCATTGGCCGCCTCGTCAGTCGCGGCGGGCGCCTCGTCGCGGGCCTCGTCGCTCGCGGCCGCCAACGCGTCGCCTGACGCCACTTCCTCGCCAGCGCCCGTGTCGGCCGCCAAGTCGCTCGCGGCCGGCGCCTCGTCTTCCGAGGGCTCGGCCTCGGATGGCGCTTCGGCGGTTGGCGCCTCCTCCGTGCTGCCTGTTGCGCCGTCCGCTGGTGGCGGGGCGACCGCCGCGGCGTCCGGGGCAGGCTGCGCTGCCATGGGTGGGGGTGGCGGCTCCGGGGTGGCCGCAGGTGCGGCCGGGGCGCTGGCGGTGGGCGCGCGGGTGGGGGACGGCACCGAGGTGGCCACCGGCTGGGCGACCGTGCGCGGCCCGCCGGGGCCCGCCGTGTCGAGCAGGCGGCTGCCGAGCGCCGCGCCCACCGCCAGCGCCAGCACGAAGCCGGCCAGTGTGCCCACCAAGACCAGCGCGACTTGCTGCAGCCGCGGTTGCACCGTCTCGGCTCCCGTGCGTCGGTGGGCGGCGCCCGCCATCGCTCCATGCTAAGCAGCCCGCCGCGCGCGGGACAAGCATCGCGCGCCCAGGCGGCGTCTAGATCGCGTCACGATCGCGCCCGGCGGGCCGATGGCTCTTGCGCTCGCCGGTCGGGCAAAAGGAAACGGCGCCGCGTGGCCACGCGGCGCCGTGGGTGGACGTGAGGGGAATCGAACCCCTGACCTCGCGGATGCGAACCGCGCGCTCTCCCGGCTGAGCTACACGCCCCGGAACGTCAGCATTCTACACTAAATCAGCGGTGGCGCGCCACGTCGCCCGCCCAGGGCGGGGCCTGCAAGCGGCTCTCAGGGCCTGCTAGCTCATCGTGAGCCCGCCGCTCACGCTGAGCGTCTGGCCGGTGATGAAGGCCGCGCCGTCCGACGCCAGGAACGCCACCGCCGGCGCCACGTCGGCCGGCTGGCCCAGGCGGCCCATGGGGATCGCGCGCTGCAGCGCCTCCACCAGCCGCGGGTTCGCCTCCGTGAAGCGCGCCAGCAGCGGCGTGTCGGTCGGGCCGGGGCAGACGCAGTTCACCGTGATGCCGTGCCGGGCCGTCTCGCGCGCGATGGTCTTGGTGAAGGCGATTACGCCTCCCTTGGCTGCCGAGTACACCGCCTCGCCGGACGACCCCACGCGCCCCGCGTCCGACCCCAGGCTGATGATGCGGCCGTAGCGGCGCTCCTGCATGCTCGGCAGCGCGGCATGGATCGTGTGGATCACGCCGCGCAGGTTGATCGCCAGCAGCCGGTCCCACGTCGCCGGCTGGCTGTCCACGAAGCGCTCCGGCGTGTCCCAGCCCGCCGCGTTCACCAGGATATCCACCGGCCCCAGCCGCTCCCGCCCGAAGGCGAACCCACGCTGCACCGCCGCGTAGTCGGTCACGTCCAGCGGCACGGCCAGCCCCCGCCCTCCTAGCTGTGCCACCGTCTCGACCGCGCCCGCGGCGTCCAGGTCGGCCACCGCGACCTGCGCCCCCCAGCGCCCCAGCTCCAGCGCGATCGCCCGGCCGATGCCCGATGCCGCGCCGGTCACGAAGGCCACCCGGCCGTCGAGGCTGCTCATGAAGGAGCCTGCTTGCTGCATCGTCGCCCCCTGCGTGTCTGTGTCGGGCCACGTGGGGCGCGCCGCGCCCCGCGCGAGGTTCGTCGCCCGTCCTACGGCCGGCCGCGGCTGACGTTGATCTTCGGCGGGGTATCGCCCAGGCGGCGCCGCATCGTCGCCTCCGCGAGCGGGCTGGGGATCCGCCGCACCGCCACGTCCACGAGCGCGGGCCGGCCCGCCGCGAAGGCCCGCTCTAGCGCGCCGGGTAGCTCGTCGGGCCGCTCCACGCGCTCGCCGTGGCCGCCCAGCTCCGCCATCAGACGGTCATAGCGCACGGGGCGCAGCTCAGTCGCCACCGCCCGCCCGTAGTACGCGAGCTGGTAGGCATTATCGATCCCCCACGTCGCGTCGTTGCCGACAACGACCACGACCGGAAGCTGGTGGCGCACCGCCGTGTCTAGCTCCATGAAGTAGAAGCCGAGCCCGCCGTCGCCGATGAACAGCGCCACCCGCGCGTCGGGCGCCGCGACCTGGCAGCCGAGTGCCATCGGCAAGCCCACGCCCAGGTGGCCGAGCGGCCCGGTGCGGATCCAGCGCCCGGGCGAGCGCGCCGGCAGGTAGGCGCGCGGCCACTGCACGAAGTCGCCCGCGTCCATGACGATCCCCGCGTCGCGCGCCAGGAGCGGCTCGACGGCCCGCGCGATCGCCATCGGGTGCAGGGGCGCCTCCGGATCCTCGGCCAGCGCCCGGAGCTCCGCGAAGTGCTCCTCTCGCGCTCGTCGCAGCGTGTCCAGCCAGGCGCGCCGCGTGGGGGCAAACTGGCCAGGGCCAGCGGGCGGAGCGCCGTCTTCGCCTGCCGCTGGCCCATGGCCCCCGCCTCCTGCGGCGTCCGCCAGCGCCTCCACGGCGGCGCCCAGGTCGCCGACGAGCCCGAGATCGATGGCGCGATTGCGGCCGATCTCCGCCGGGTCCGCCTCAACCTGGATGATGCGCGCCCCGGGGGCCACGGCGGGCGGCCGGCCGAAGCCAATGCGCCAGTCCAGGCGCTTGCCGATGAGCAGGAGCGCGTCGGCCTCGCGGATGTGGCGGGCGGCGGCGTTCAGCGTCACGTCCGCATAGCCGAAGCTCAGCTCGTGGTCGTCCGCGAGTAGGCCGCGCGCTTGCTCCACCGTGAACACAGGCAGGTGCGCGCGCTCGGCCAGCGTGGCCAGCGCCTCCGGCGGCACGCTGTAGCGTGCCGCCGCGCCGACCACCACGACCGGCCGCTCCGCCGCGCGTAGCAGCGCGAGCGCCTGCTCGATGCTCGCAGCGTCCGGCGTCGCGCGGCTGAGCGTGCGCGCCCCGCTGGCGGGCAGGCTCGGCACGTCGCCCTCGTCCACCGTGGCGTCCTGCACGTCCAGCGGCACGGTGAGGTGGACCGGCCCGGGCCGCCCGGCGCGAGCGAGCCGGAAGGCGCGCGCCACGGCGCGGGGGATGTCGGCCGCCGTCCGCACCAGGGCGGCGTCCTTCGTTACGGGCGCCGCCATGCCCACCTGGTCCAGCTCCTGCAAGGCCAGCAGGCCCTCCTGGGCGATCTCCGGCCGGCCGCTGATCTGCACCACCGGCGTCTCGACCAGGTGGGTTACCGCGAGGCCGGCGACGACGTTTGCGTGCCCGGGGCCGCCGGTCACCATGCACACGCCTGTCCGCCCGGTCGTGCGCGCCCAGCCGTCGGCCATGTGCATCGCCGCTGACTCGTGGCGCGTGTCCACGAAGCGGATGCCGTGCTCGAACGCGGCATCCACGACGGGCAGGATGTGGTCGCCGACCAGCGTGAAGATCGTGTCCACGCCCTCGGCGCGCAGCGCCCGCGCCAATAGCTCGGCCCCGCTCACCCTGCCCATCGCTCGGCTCCCCTCGTGTGTGTCCGCGGCTCCCCGCGACGCCCAACTCTACCATGTCGCCTATCTGGCCGGGCCAACGAGTGTGGCCTGTCGTCGGCCGGTAGGCGCTCCAGCGCACGCTCCTCCCTTGACAGGCCGCGGGCGCCTCCCCGTACACTCCGGCGCGGGAGCGATGAATCCGCGCGCGAGGGAGGCCGGGTGCGACTACGCTACTTTGGGGTGCCGTATGACCGCACGCACGCGCTCATGACCGGGGCGGTACGGCCGGAAGGCGTCGAGCTGGAGTACGTCGCCGGCCTGCCGAACGACATCTTCCGCCGCATGTTCGCGGGTGCCGAGTTCGAGGCCAGCGAGCTGTCGTCGTCCAACTACGTGATGGAGCGCGCGCGCGGCGTGGACCGCTTCGTGGCCCTGCCCATCTTCCCATCGCGCGTCTTCCGCCACAACACGATCTACGTGAACACCGCAGCCGGCATCGAGCGCCCCGAGGACCTCGCCGGGCGCCGTGTGGGCCTGCCCGAGTACCTGCAAACGGCGAACTTCTGGGTGCGCGGCTTCCTGCAGCACGACTACGGTGTCGCGCCCGAAAGCATCCACTGGGTCCGCGAGGACTCGGAGAAGCTCCCGTATCCGCTACCGGCGGACCTGGACGTGACCGACGCACCGCACGGCCGCGCGCTCGGCGACCTGCTGGAGGCCGGCGAGATCGACGCGCTGATCCATCTGCACAAGCCCGCCTGCTTCGTCGCCGGCTCGCCGCGCGTGCGCCGCCTGTTCCCCGACTACGCCAAGGTCGAGGCCGACTACTACCGCCGCACGGGCCACTTCCCGATCATGCATCTGGTCGTCCTGCGGCGCGAGGTGTACGAGCGCGACCGTTCGCTCGCGCGGCGCCTGTACGACGCGTTCTGCGCGGCAAAGGAGGAGAGCTACGCTCTGCTGCGCCAGAGCGGCTTTCTGGCCACCGAGTTCCCGCTCCAGGTCGCGTACCTGGAGGAGACGCAGGCGCTATTCGGGGACGATCCGTTCCCGTATGGCATGGCGCGCAACCGGCACACGCTCCAGGCGCTCGTGCAGTACGTCCACGAGCAGGGCATGATCGACCGCCCGCTCGACCTGGAAGAGCTGTTCGTCGCCGAGCTGCTGGATACGTAGGGGAGGAGAGCACTCGATGGAGAACGCCCCGCCGCCCCCGCCCGAGCTAGAGATGCTGATGGAGATGCTGAAGCGGGCGGAGACGCCCGAGGCGCGGCAGCGCGCCTGGGACCAGCTCGTGCGGTACCAGCGCGAGCGCGGCGTGCGCGCCCAGCCCCGCGGCGCCCCCGAGCCGCCCCAGGCCTGACAGCTACCGGTAGCGCGCGAACACCTCGGCGGTGAAGCGCTCGAGCTGGGCCGGCGCGTCCCAGGCCGCGAAGCGCACGACGAACAGCCGCACCCCGGCCTCGATGAAGGCGTCGATCCGCTCGCGAATCGTGCTGGCCGCGCCCCAGGGGCCCCAGCGGTCGCCCCAGGTCTTGCGCGGATAGTAGCTCAGCAGGAACTCGTCCGCCTCCTGCTCGGCGTGGGCCGCATCGTCGTCCAGGTGGATCGTGAAGTACAGCGCCGGCACGAGCGACGCCGGATCGCGGCCGCGCCGCTCCGCCTCGGTCTGCACTTGCGCCCAGACGCGCCGATACTCGTCGGGCAGTGCGCGGCTCGGCATGATGCCATCGCCCAGCTCCAGCACGCGGTTGAGCTGCCGCGGCGACAGCTCGTCGCCGGTGTTGCCGACGCTGAGCAGCAGGCGCGGCCCGCGCGGCTGCGCCGGCCGCGGCAGCACCGTCACGTCCTCCAGGTGGAAGTGCTTGCCGTGGTGGGTCACGTGCTGCTCGGTCCACAGCCGGCGCAGCAGCAGCAGCGTCTCCTCCAGGCGGCTCAGGCGCCGGTCGGGGTCCACCCCCACGCTGCGGTACTCGTGCAGGCTGGCGGGGTCTCTCGCGCCCATGCCGATGCCGAGCGTCAGGCGCCCGCCCGAGATCAGGTCGAGCGACGCGAGCGTGTAGGCGAGCAGCACCGGCTCGCGCAGCGGCGGCAGGAAGACGCTCGTGCCGATGCCGAGCCGCCGCGTGCGCCCGGCGACGAACGCGAGCGTGGTCAGCGCCTCCAGCCGTGGCCGCGCCAGCAGGCTGTCGCCCACCCACGCCGACTCGTAGCCCAGCGCCTCCACGCGCTCCGCCATCTCGAAGATGCGCGGGCAGTCCTCCATCCGCTCCCGCACGATGAAGTCGCGCGTGGGCAGCACGATCCCGAAGCGCACGCCGTCCGAGCTATTTCCAGCCATGCCGCACAGCCATCCTCAGTTGATCGGCTATCATGGAACGATTCGCAGCATACCACACGCTCCGCGCGGAGGCTACGCGATGACCGAGGTGCCCGGCCCGCTCGCGGGCGTCGCCGTGCTCGACTTCTCGCGGGTGGTGGCCGGCCCCTACTGCACGATGCTGCTCGGCGACGACGGCGCGGACGTGGTGAAGATCGAGCGGCCGGGCGCGGGCGACGACACGCGCGAGTGGGGCCCGCCGTTCGTCGGCGGCGAGAGCGCCTACTATCTCGCCATCAACCGCAACAAGCGCAGTATCGCCATTGACCTGCAGCACCCCGCCGGCCGCGAGCTGGCGCTGGACCTGGCCGCCCGCGCCGACGTGGTAGTGGAGAACTTCCGCGTCGGCACGATGGAGCGCCTGGGGCTGGGCTACGAGACGCTGGCCGCGCGCAACCCGCGCCTCATCTACTGCGGCATCTCGGGGTTCGGCCCGAAAGGCCCGCGCCGCGACCAGGCCGGCTTCGACCTGATGGTGCAGGCGTTCGGCGGCATGATGAGCGTCACCGGCCAGCCCGACGGCCCGCCCGCCAAGGCCGCTGTGCCGCTGCTCGACATCGCCACCGGCCTCACGGCGCACGGCGCGATCTGCGCGGCGCTCTACGGCCGCGAGCGCAGCGGTCAGGGCCGCCGCATTGATCTCTCGCTGTTCGCCACGCAGATTGGCATCCTCATGAACGCGGCCGGCGACTACCTGCTCGCCGGCAAGGTGATGGGCCGGATGGGCACGGCCCACCCGTCCATCGTGCCCTACCAGAGCTTCGCCGCGCGCGACGGCTACCTCATCATCGCGGCGCCGAACGATCGCCTGTTCGCTCGCCTCGCTCAGGCGCTCGGCCATCCCGAGTGGCCCGACGACCCGCGCTTCGCCACGAACGCCGGCCGCGTCGAGCACCGCGCCACGCTGGTGGCGGCCATCGAGGCGGCCACCCGCCAGCGCGACGTGGCCGAGTGGGTGGCGGCCCTGGAGCCGCTCGGCATCCCGGCCACGCCGATCAACACCGTGGACCGCGCGCTCGACGACCCGCAGGTGGAGGCGCTGGAGCTGGTGCGCGCCGTCGAGCACCCCACGGCCGGGCCGATCCGCCTGCCCGGGCCGTTCGTCCTGTTCGACGGCGCCACGCCGCCCATCCGCCTGACGCCCCCGCTCCTCGGCGAGCAGACCGACGCCATCCTGCACGATTGGCTCGGCATGGGCGACGCGGCCATCGCCCGCCTCCGCGAGGCAGGTGCTATTCAGTGACAAGTGCTGAGTGCTGAGTAGTGGTCGTACTCGGCACTCAGCACTCAGCACTCGGAGGACCTGTGTACTTTGAAGACTTCGCGGTGGGCCAGGAGCTGGTGACGCGCGGCCGCACCGTGTACGACTACGAGATCGGCCAGCTCGTCGCGCTCGCCGGGCTGTACGAAGAGCTGTTCGTGAACCGCGAGCACTACGAGAAGGAGAGCGTCTTCGGGCGGCGGGTGGCGCCCGGGCTGCTCACGCTCTGCATCGCCGAGGGCCTGGTGATGTCCGAGGAGTGGTTCCGCGACACGGGCATGGCCTTCCTCGGCCTGGACGAGCTGCGCCTGCACGCGCCGGTAAGCCCTGGCGATACAATCCGCGTCCACGTGCGCATCGTCGAGGCCCGCCCCTCCCGCCAGCCTGGCCGTGGCATCGTCACGGCCGAGCACACCGTTCGCAACCAGGACGGCACGCCCGTCATGACCTTCCGCATCGCCCGGCTCGTCCGCGGCCGCCCAGCCGGGCCCGAGGCGGGCGCCTGATGGCGACGGGCGCGCGCGGGACGGCGCGCTTCGCCCGCGCCGATGGCCTACAATCGGGGTGTGAACGCACCCGCTGGCGCCCCGCTCCTCGTCGTCGTGAACGCCCAGGCCGGCGCTGGCCGCACGGGCGCGCGCTGGCCGGCGCTGGCGCGCGAGCTGGCCCGCGTCGGGCTGGCCTTCGAGCCGGCCTTCACCGACGGGCCGGGCGACGCCATGCGGCTGGCCGAGACGGCGGCGCGTGCCGGCCGCACGGTCGTGGCCGTGGGCGGCGACGGCACCATCAACGAGGTGGTGAACGGCCTGATGGTCGGCCGCGCGCTCGAGGCCGCGCCGCCCACGCTCGGCATCATCCCGAGCGGCACCGCCCAGGACTTCGCGCGCAGCGTCGGGGTTCCGCTCGCCTCGCGCGCCGCCATCGCGCTGTTGGCCCATGGCGAGCCGCGCCTCACCGACGTGGGCCGCATCCGCTTTCCCTCGGGCGCCGTGCGCTACTTCGCCAACTACGCCGGCGCCGGCTTCGACGCCGTGGTCACCGCGCGCGCGAAGGACTGGGGCCACGTGCTGCGCGGGGCGCTGGCCTACGTGGTCGGGTTCTTCGCCGTGCTGCACGGCTACGAGAATCGGCACATCGAGCTGCGCCCCAACGGCGCCCCGCCCCTGGAGCCCGCGCAGCGGATCAACATGGTCATCCTGGCTAACGGCGGCAACTACGCCGGCGTGCTGCGCATGGCGCCGGACGCGACACTCGACGACGGCTTGCTCGACGTGGTCATCATCGGCGACGTCGGGCGCTGGGAGCTGCTAGCATCCTTGCCGCTGGCCATTTTCGGCCGCCACCTGACGCATCCGAAGGTGGCCACCTTGCGCGTGCGCTCCGTCGCCATTAGCGCCGCCGAGCCGCTGCCCGTGCAGAGCGACGGCGAGATCGCGGGCCAGCTCCCCGCCGAATTCGACGTAATTCCCGGAGCGCTGCGCCTCATTCGGGCATAATACCGAGTAACGAGCGCTGAGTAGTGCGTGCTGAGTCGGCATACTTGCACGACCCGGCAACGGATACCGAGTCCTTGGAGGAATCATGTCTCGCTATGGCCGGTCGCTTGGGACCGGGCTACTCATCGGAGCCGCGGCCGGCCTGCTCCTGGGCGTGGTAGACCAATATGGCCGGCGCCGCGGCCCCCAGCTCATCGACTGGGACTGGGCCGTGACGATCGCGCGCCGGACCTGTGGCGCGGTGCCGCCGCTCAGCGGGGCCGAGCGGGCCGCGCTCGAAGCCGATTACCGCCGCGTGCTCGACCGCATCGAGGCGCCCATCGGCCAGTACACGCGCACCCACCTGCCACTCCAGGGTACGGCTGTCCGCGTGCTCGACCGGCCGGATTGGATCGAGGCGAACGCCAGCAACTTCCAGGAGCTGCTGCAGCCGTTCGAGGCGTTCTACGCCGAGAAGGCGCACAAGGAGCGCGGCAACACCGGCCAGGGTATCGGCCGCATGGCGCTGAGCAGCCAGCTCGGCGTTTTGCTCGGCTACCTCGCGCGGCGCGTGCTGGGCCAGTACGACATCAGCCTGCTGGGCCGCGAGCCGGTGGATGCGGGTAAGCTGTACTTCGTCGAGCCGAACATCCGCCTGCTGGAGACATCCCTGGGCGTGCCGCCGGCCGAGGTGCGCACCTGGATCGCCCTGCACGAGGCCACCCACGCCCACGAGTTCGAGCTGCACCCCTGGGTGCGCACCCATCTGAACAGCACGCTGCAGGAGTACCTGCGCAGCATGGTGCAGGAGCTGGCGGATGGGCGCGGCCTCGGCTCGCCGTTTGGCGGCCTGGCCGAGCGGCTGGTCGAGAACTTGCGCCACGGCCACAACCTACTCACGTCGTTCATGACGGCCGAGCAGCGCGCGCTCGTGTCGCGGCTCCAGGCGCTGATGGCGCTGCTCGAGGGCTACAGCAACCACATCATGCACCAGGTCGGGCAGGGACTGCTGCCGCACTTCGCGGAGATCGAGGCCCGCGTGGAGGCGCGGCAGAAGCAGCGCTCCCCGATCGAGCTGTGGTTCCTCCGCGTCACCGGGCTGAGCATGAAGATGGAGCAGTACGCGCTCGGCGAGCAGTTCGTCGGCCAGGTGGTGCAAGCGCGCGGCGTGGACTTCCTGAACCGCGTCTGGGATGGCCCCGAGACGCTGCCCACCGAGGACGAGCTGCGTACGCCCGCGGCCTGGATGGCCCGCGTGGAGGCGGCCGCCGCGTAGCGGCGGCACCGGGCGGCAGCCCTGGCCCCTGGCCCCCAGTCGCATGGTATTATTCAACGGCCAGGCGCCCGCCTGGGAGGGACCGTCTTGGACGTCATGCGGTTCACCATCATCGATATGGTCTCGCGGGTCAGCTTCGTGGCGCCGTGTCCGGTGCTCGACGCGCTCGTCGCCGCGTGCGCCCAGCAGCCCACCACGCTGGTCGAGCTGCTCGACGCGGCCGCGCCATTCGCGCCCGACCTGAAAGACCGTGTGCTGAGCGGCCTGGCCGTCTTCGACGAGCACAACTCGCCGGCCAACCTGGAGCGGATTCACGCCGCCTTCCGCTTCTGCAAGCCGGAAGAGGTACCTGTGTTTCGGATCCTGGACCCGGTGACGCGCGACGCCTCGCTACGCCCCGTGCGGGCCGGCGTGGTCTTGTTCAACCTGCGCGAGAAGCGCATCGTCCAGCTCCAGAACACCTATTCCGAGATCAAGCGCAAGGGCCGCATCCGCGAGGCGCGCTCGCCGGCCACGCAGGGCCGCGTCCGCCGCTACGAGCTGCCCCCCGATTGGTCACTCGTCCCAAGTCGGTAGCCCTCACCCCGGCCCTCTCCCAGGGGGAGAGGGGGAGGACACGCCCTCACTCCAGCCCCTCTCCCAGGGGGAGAGGGGAGCAGAGTCCTCCTCAGTCCAGGGGAGAGAGGAGCCGCTTACTCCCTCTCCCTATGGGAGAGGGTCGAGGTGAGGGCGTCTTGCTGAAGGAGACCCGCATGCAAACGTCCGAGCACCTGCCCGCGGCCTGGAGCGCCATCTTGCCGCTCGGCGCGGGCCGCAGCGCCGAGGGCCACCTGGTGATCGGCGGCTGCGACTGCGTCGCCCTCGCCCGCGCGTACGGCACGCCGCTGTACGTCTACGACGAGGACACCATCCGCGCGCGCTGCCGCGAATACGTTGCCGGCATGCGGGCTGCCTATCCCGACTCGCTGGTCATCTTCGCGGCGAAGGCGCTCGGCTCGCCGGCGATCTTCCAGATCGTCGCCGAGGAGGGCCTGGGCCTCGACGTGGTGTCAGGCGGCGAGCTGTACGCCGCGCGGCGCGCGGGCGTGCCGCTGGAGCGCGTCTACTTCCACGGCAACAACAAGTCGCCGGCGGAGCTGGCCGAGGCGCTGGACGCGCGGGTGGGCCGCGTCGTCGTAGACAACTTCTACGAGCTGCGGCTGCTGAACGAGCTAGCCCAGCAGCGCGGCATGCGGCAGCGCATCCTGTTGCGGGTTGGGCCGGGCGTCGAGGCGCACACCCACGACTACCGCAAGACGGGCATCCTCGACTCGAAGTTCAGCCTGCCGATCCAGACCGGCGACGCCGAGCGCGCCGTGCAGGAGGCGCTGGCCGCGCCGGGCCTGGAGCTGCTGGGACTGCACGCGCACATCGGCTCGCAGATCTTCGAGCTGGAGCCTTACGCCGAGACGATTCGCATCGTGCTGCGGTTCGCCGCCGAGATGCAGGCGCGGCACGGCTTCCAGGTGCAGGAGTTCAGCCCTGGTGGCGGCTGGGGCATCGCGTACACCGAGTCGGACGACCCGCCGGCCTACGGCGAGGCGGCCGCGATGGTGGGCGGCACCGTGCGCGCCGAGGCGGAGCGTCTAGGGCTGCCAATCCGGCGCATCACGCTGGAGCCTGGCCGCTCGATCGTCGGCCAGGCGGGCGTGGCGCTCTATACCGTGGGCGCGATCAAGGATATCCCCGGCGTGCGGCGCTACGTCGCCGTGGACGGCGGCATGGCTGACAACATCCGCCCCGCCCTCTACGGGTCCGAGTACCGCGCCCTGCTCGCCAACCGCGCCGACGCCGACCCGATCGAGCGCGTGACCATCGCTGGCAAGTACTGCGAGTCGGGCGACGTGCTCATCCGCGACGCGGACCTGCCCGCGCTCCGCTCCGGGGACCTGATCGCGCTGCCCGCCTCGGGCGCCTACAACCTCGCCATGGCGAGCAACTACAATCTCGCGCCGAAGCCCGCGGCGGTCCTCGTGGCGAACGGCCAGGCCCGCCTCATCCGCCGCCGCCAGACCTACGACGACCTGCTCCGCGAGGAATGCCTGCTGTAGCAGACGACGCCCGGCGCCAGAAAGCAAAGCCCGGCGCTCGATCGAGCGCCGGGCTTTGCTTTCTGGCGCCGGTGCGGCTAGGGCTGCGGCTGGTTGGGGCTCGGCGTGGTGATCTGGCCGCCCGGCGCGCTCGCCGGGTTCGGCTGGGCCGCGCCGCCCCCCGCACCGGCGCCCGAGGGCACGGCCGTCGCGGGCTGCGCGCCACCCGAGGTCGCTCCGGCGGCGCTGCCGCCGCCCTGGCCTTGCTGCGGCGTGCCCAGGCTCGCCAGGTAGTCGATCAGGGTGTTCAGGTCGTCTTCGGTGAACTGCGTGCCCGTACTCGTTGGGCCGACGCTAAACGGAGGCATCGGGCTTGGCGACGGGAAGCCCGGCACGATGAAAGCATTCGGCTGTAGGATGGACTCGCGGATGTAGTCCTTGGCCGACATCCCCGGCTTCATGGTGCCTGCCACCGTGCCCAGATCCGACAGGTTCGGCCCCACGGTGCCCCGCGCCGTCGGAATCTCCTGAATCGTGTGGCACGCGCCGCATCCCTTGGAGTTGATCAGCGCGCGCGCCGCGGCCCCAGGGCCAGTGCCCGCGCCGGGCACCTCGGGCGTCGGCGCGCCAGGCGCCACCAGGCTCTCGACCTGGCTGAAGTCGCCGTTCATGATGAACACGGCCAGCTCGTTGATCTCCTCGGGCTGCAGCGAGCCGCCGTCGCTCAGGCCCCACGCGGGCATCGGCGTGTTCGGGCGCCCGCGCGTGATCGTCTTCGTGAGGAAGTCGAACAGCTTCTTGTCCTCGTCCGGGTCGCCGGTCGCCTTGCGGAGCGTCAGGTTCGCCGCCAACACGCCCTGGCCGGGCACGATCGCGCCCTGCCCGTTGTAGCCGTGGCAGGTGTAGCAATACGTGGCAAAAAAGTGGGCGCCGCGCTCGATGGAGGTCTCGCGCTGACGCTGGTACGCCTCGGCCTGCCGGCTGGGCTCGCCGAGGCCATAGATCAGCAGCAGCAGCCCGAGCGCCAGCGTGATCGCGATGGCGATCTGGGTCTTGCGCTCGGGGCCGACCCCGGGCTCCAGCGCTTCGCCGCTCGGGCCCGCGGTGCGCGGCGACCAGCCCGACGCGTAGGCGATGGCTAAGATGAGCACCAGGAGCAGGATGACGCCAAACAGTATGCCGACAATTGGCGGCATCTATGCCTCCTACGCCGCGGGTACCGGGCCGAAGCTGTGGTCGTTGCCTTGCTCCACCGTACGCTGCTTTACGCCGCTGGGCGTGGTGACCACGGAGATCCGCCCGCCGCTGATGGTGAGCGGGAACATGTCCATGGGCCGGGGCGCCGGACCGCCCTTGATCTGGCCGTAGCGGTCGTACAACGAGCCGTGACACGGGCAGTTAAAGCGCCCGGTGGGCTTGATGTCGTCCAGCGACGGCCCGTTGTCGATCCAGGGCACCGAGCACCCAAGGTGCGGGCACTTCTGCCAGAGCGCCAGGAACCCCTCAGGCACGCGCGAAATAAAGAACTTGCCCTCGACGATCTTCTTCACGTCGCCCACTTGATAGTCGCTCACGTTGCCCGCTGCCACCGTGCCGCCGAACGCGCCCGTGCGCCGCGGCCAGAAGAACGGCAGGAAACCCGCCCCCAGCTCGCCGAGGATTACCAGCAGCGTGGCCCACCCAAACCAGCGCAGCAGCTTGCGGCGCGCTACCGTGTCGATGGGCGCAGTGTCGGCGGGCGCCGCGGCCGGGGCCGGCGGCGCTGTGCTTCCGCCGCCGGCCGCCGGGGCGGTGCTGCTCGCGTACCAGCCGGCGCGCAGGTCAGCAGCCGCGGTCGCCGGCCGTAGGGTGGGGCCACGCTGGGGCAGCAGCCGTGCCGCCGCGAGGACGAGCGCCGTGCCCGTCAGGGCCGTTATCGTAACGCTGGCTTGATCCATGACTTGCGCCTCCCCAGGGCCGGCCTTAGTCCGTGCGCGGTGGCATCTCCCACGGCCAGTACAGGTGCATGCCAGGCCCGCGGAACACCGTGCCTGAGATCGTCAGCAGCACGAAGGTCACCACGAAGCCGGTGAACAGCCCGATCATGATCTCGCGCATGTTGGCGTTCCACACGCGGCGCAGGATGATGACCAGGATCACGATCGGGCCCAGCATGATGATCATGGGCAGGATGACGCCCGAGACCCAGATGTTCGTCAGGATCTGCAGGCCCGTGGCGTGCGCGATGCTCTCCAGAAATCGCTTCAGGTTGCAGATGCCGCAGGTCTGCTCCTCGTCGAGCAGGAGCATGATGGGGATCAGCACCGACGTGTAGATCGTGGTGAAGATCATGATCGGGATCGCGTTGGGCTGCGCAAACCACTTGCCCACGTCGTCGGTATCGCGGTCGATGTAGGGAATGGCTGCCAGCGCGACGAGCGCCGCGGTGGGCACGATCACGCCGGCTAGCGCCGGGTGCATGTGCAGCAGCAGCTCCTGCAAGTTCAGGAAGTACCACGGCGCTTTCGATGGGTTCGGCGTCCGGTCGGGGTTGGAGTGCGCCTCCAGCGGGGCGTTCACCAGCCACGACAGGATGATCAGCGACAGCATCATCACCATGGCGGCGATGAACTCGATGACGAGCAGGTTCGGCCAGACGAAGACCGTCTCGTCGCGCTCGCGGGCCGCGGCACGGCCGGGGCGACGGGCGGCCGCAGCCGCCACGCGCTGGCGGGGCTCGTTCGGCTGGGCAGCTTCAGCGGACGTCGGTTCAGCCATACGTGCCTCCCATCGGCAGCTTAGAGCGGCCCGGCGATGCCGCCGTCCTTGCGGATGCGCCAGAAATGCACGGCCATGAAGACCGCTAGCAGCAGCGGCAGGCCGATGACGTGCAGCACGTAGAAGCGGATCAGCGCGTTCTCGCCCACCTCATAGCCGCCGATGAGCATGAAGCGCACCTGATCGCCGAAGCCCGGCGCGCTGCCCACCATGTTCGTGCCCACGGTGATCGCCCAGAAGGCGAGCTGGTCCCACGGCAGCAGGTAGCCGGTGAAGCTGAGGAGCAGGGTGAGCGTGAACAGCACCACGCCGACTACCCAGTTGAACTCGCGCGGCGGCTTGTAGGCGCCGGTGTAGAACACGCGGATCATGTGCAGGAACACGGTGATGACCATGCCGTGCGCGGAGTAGCGGTGGATGTTGCGCAGCATCATCCCGAAGCCGACCACCGTCTCCAGGTCCTTCATATCCTGGTAGGCGTGCTCGACGGCGGGCCGGTAGTAGAACATCAGCAGCACGCCCGTCACGGTGAGCAGCAGAAACAGGAAGAACGACAGCCCGCCCAGGCAGAACGTGTAGGTAATCCGTAGGCTGGCCTTGCGAATCTTGATCGGGTGCAGGTGCAGGAAAACGTTGGAGAACACGACCAGGGCGCTCGTCCGCGGGTCGTCCGGGTAGCTGTGGCGGAAGATGCTCCGGTACACCCGGTTGGTGGTGACCTTCTGCCGCAGGTCTTGTATCTGGTCGCTTATCACAGCACACCTCGCCGACCTGGATGAGCGAAAAGCGCGCGGGCGACGCCACCTGGCGCCAGGAGCGGTCCCCGCAGGCGACCGGGACGGGGCGGTCAGGCGCCGCGCGTGTCGGGCGCCACGGCGCTGACGCGGACCACACGCACCTACTGGGTGTGGGACGCCCGGCCCGCGAGCAGGGGCGCTCCAGGCGTCGGGCCGAGGGCCAGCTTTCTAGCCCGGGCCCCAGCCGCCCCGCGTGCGCACGACAGCCCTGAAAGCTACGCCAGGCTATCACACGTCCCCTGGGCTGTCAACGCGGCTTGCCTTATGCTAACGGCCATCTTTTACAATGGAGCCAGAGAGATGAGGTGTGCCCCGCGTCGGGCGCGCCCTCCGGCCGCCTATCTTGCGGCGAGGTGAACTGGATGCGCCGTGAATTGCCCAGCGTGGCGTTGCTCATCGACTACGATAATCTGGAGATCGGCGCCAGCTATGACATGCCTGGCCGCCCCCTCGACCTCGGCTGCCTGATCGAGCTGTGCCAGCGCTATGGGACGGTAGTGGTAGCGCGCGCCTACGCCGACTGGGGCGACCCCAACGAGCGGCTGGCGGTCTACGAATCGGGCATCGAGCCCTGCTTCGCGCCCATCTTCCGCACGACGGCCGATCAGCCCGGCAAGAGCCTGGCCGACACCGTCCTTGTGGCCGACGGCGTGGACATCCTCTGGCGGATCGCGCCCGAGTTCCTGGTGCTGGTGACCAGCGACAAAGACATTCTGCCGCTCGCGCGCCTCGCGCGGCTGCGCGGCACCCGCACGATCGTCGTCGGCAGCGACCGCACCGCGGTGCCACTGCGCCGCCTGGCCGACGAGTACGTCACCTACCGCGACCTCGTGGCCGGGACCGGCGTGCCCGTGGCGACCCACCAGCGGGCGGGCCTTGTGCCGTTGTCGCGCGGGCAGTCGGAGCCGCGCGGCCCGCGGCTGCTGCCCGAGCCGCGCCCGGCGGGCGCGCGCGCGCCCGCCCGGCGGCAGCCCGAGCCGCGTCGCGCGCCCGCCGGACCGCCCGCGGCCATCGCGGCGCCTACCGCGGAAGCGCTCCCGGCCAACGGCCCGCTGACCGCGCGCCCCGCCGCGGAGGCGCCCCCGGCCCCCGAGGAGGCGAGCGCGCCCGTCGCCGAAAGCGTGCCGGCTTCGCGCCGCCGCCGCCGCCGCCGCGGCGGGCGTGGTGGGAGCGCGGGCGAGCCGGGAGCCATGGTAAGTGTGAGCGCGCAAGAAGAAATGGAAACGTCGCTCAGCGAGTCGGCGGAGCTCGAGATGGGCGGCCCGCCCGAGGCGGCGCTGGCCGAGGGCGACGTGCTGGCCGAGGCCGCGGGCGCGGGCGCCCGGGTGCTGGCTGAAGAGGCCGCGGCGCCTCCCAGCCCGCCCGATGCCGAGGCGTTGGAGGAGCCGGTCGAGACCCCGCCGCCCGCACCCTTCGTGCCGCCCCCGCCCGTGACCCCGGTGGGCCGTATTGGCTACGCCTCGTTTGGCTCGTTCGAGGAGCCGCCGCGCGCCGCCGAGCCGCCGCGGACCGTCGAGTCCGAGCCGATCGTGCCCTCGGACGCCGATCGGGTGGGCGCCGCCGTCGGCCCGGTCGAGGTGCCGCCGCTCGAAGCCGCGCTCGAGGCGGCCCCCGCGGTGGCCGAGGCCGGCGGCGAGCCCGCGGCCGGCGAGGAGCCGGCTGGTGAGCCGCCCACCGCCGCGCCGGCGCGGCGCCGCACGCGGGCCGCTGGCGGCCGCGGGCGCCGCGCGCGCGAGCACGCCGAGGCCGATGCCATCGCGACGACCGAGGGCACCGCGCCCTAGCCGACTGCGCCCGGGTGGGTTCGCCCCCGCCGCCCGGTTGTCTGCGGAGGGTAGGGCGGGTGCTCGTCCCCGCCGCCCGGCAGTCGCAACCCCAGTGGAGCGGCAGGGGACGAGTCATTCCTTTACGTCTTGTGCAGGGCTTCGTAGGGGCGGGTTTCATGCCCGCCGGCGGCCGTCAGGCCGCAGCCCCGGCATCACGATGGGCCTGCACCATGGGCAGAGCGGGCCTAGCGGGTCAGAGGAGCGCACGATGGCTGAGCGGGTTGGGCGCTGCACCCGCGACACGCGCGAGACGCAGATCACCGCCGAGTGGGTGCTGGATGGCGCCGGCCGCGCCGACGTCCAGAGCGGCATCGGCTACCTCGACCACATGCTCGACTCGCTGGCGCGCCACGGCCTGTTCGACATCCACCTGCGGGCCAGCGGCGACCTCCACGTGGACGAGCACCACACCGTCGAGGACGTGGCCATCGCCCTCGGCCGGGCGCTGGGCGAGGCCGTGGGCGACCGGCGGGGCCTGCGGCGCATGGGCGACGCCACCGTGCCGCTCGACGAGGCGCTGGCGCTCGTCGCCGTGGACCTCAGCGGGCGCGGCCTCGCCACGCTCGACATGCCGCTCCGCGGCCCGCGCCTGGGCCAGCTCCCCACCGAGATGGTGCCGCACTTTTTCCAGTCGCTGGCCATGGAGGCGCGGATCACCCTGCACGTGCATATCTTGCGCGGCGAGAACGACCACCACAAGGTCGAGGCAGCCTTCAAAGCGCTCGCTAAAGCCCTCGATTGGGCGACCTCGATTGATCCCCGCGTCGCCGAGCAGGTCCCGAGCACCAAGGGCGTTTTGCAGTGATGAGTGCTGAGCAATGAGTGATGAGTGGGAACGCGACTCAGTACTCAGCCCTCAGCCCTCAGCTCTGGCAGACTTGCATCTCCACACGACGCACTCCGATGGCCGACTGGCGCCCGCGGCGGTGGTCGAGGCCGCCGCGGCGCGGGGCTTGACGACGATTGCCGTCACCGACCACGACGTGGTGAGCGGGCTGGATGAAGCGCGGGCGGCCGGATGGCGGCTGGGCGTCGAGGTGATCCCGGGCGTCGAGCTGACCGCGCGCTGGCGGGGCCGCACCTGCCACCTGCTCGGCTACGGCGTGGCCGCGACCGCGCCGCGCCTGGTCGCGGCGCTGGCGGCGGCGCGCGCCGCTGCCCAGGACGCGGTAGCGGCCGCGCTCGACGTGCTGCGGACCCGCGGCCACGAGCTGACGCCCGCTGACCTCGCCCGCTTCCGGGCACGCTACCCGACGCCCACGACGCTCCTGCTCGCGCTCGTGCAGCGGCGCCTGCTGCGCTCGCGCGCCGACCTGCTGGCCATCCTGCCCTGCCTGCGCGCGGCCGCGCCCGGCCTGCCGGCAGCCGACACGATCGCGCTGGTCCACGCGGCGGGCGGCGCCGCTGTGCTGGCGCACCCCGGCCGCCGCGCGCGCGGCCGACCCATCGACCGGGCGGACCTGGCCGCCCTCGCGGCCGACGATCTCGACGGCGTAGAGGTAGACCACCCCGCCCACGACGCCGCGCAGCGCGCCGCGTACGCCGCCATGGCCGGCACGCTGGGCCTCGTCGCCACCGGCGGCTCCGACTGGCACGGCCGGCCCCGCGATCCGCGGCCGGGTAGCCTCGGCTCGGATGCCGCCTCGCTGGACGGCTTGCGTGGGCGTATGGCCGCGCGCCGTGCCGCGCTCGTCGGACGATGAGCGCGGATGGCCCGCCTCACCAACATGGCGCGGGTGGCGGGCTGGGTAGCCCAGCGGGGACCGCTGCGGCACGGTCTCGCCTTGGCCGACGCGACCGACATCGTGTGGACCCTCACCAGCGCCGACGTACACCGGCTGCTGACCGTGGACCGCGGCTGGTCCGGGGAGCGTTACGAGCAGTGGCTCGGCGACACCTTGAGCGCCCTGCTGCTGCCGCCCGCTGGCGGCTGAGCGCCCCGCGCACCATGTCTCGTGGCGTTGGCTCGGCGCGTCCGACGTCAGGACGACGGCCGCGCCGCCAACGTCACTGCGACGGTGCTGGGAACCCGGTTGCGCACCACGGTGAGCTGCAAGAGGTCGCCGGGGTGATGGGTCTCCAGTTGCCGGGGCAGCGTGCTCTCGTCTTGCAGCGGTTGGCCGTCAACTTGAGTAATCAGGTCGCCGCGCTGCAGCCCGACCTGCGCCGCCGGCGAGCCGGGCTGGACGCGGAGGACCAGCGCGCCCGGCGTGGCGACGCCAACCATTTGTTGGGCGTCGGCCGGTCCGGCCCAGGCGTACGCGATGCCCAGCGATGCGTGGACCACGCGCCCGGTCGCGGTCAGCTCCTGCGCGATGGGCTTGACGGCGTTGATCGCGATCGCGAAGCCGATCCCCTGGATCGGGTTGCCCTGCTCGTCCGTGCCCGCGACCAGCGTGTTGATGCCCACGACCTCGCCGTTGAGATTTACGAGCGGCCCGCCGGAGTTGCCCGGGTTGATCGCGGCGTCGGTCTGGATCAGATCGTAGAGCCGTGGCCCCGGCAGGCCCGACGGGTCGGGCGGCTCCTCGACGGTGCGCCCCAGCGCGCCCACGACGCCCGCCGTCACCGTCGGCCCGCCGGGCAGCCCCAGGGCGTTGCCGATCGCGACTACCCAGTCGCCCACCGCCAACTGGCTCGAATCGCCGAGCGGCGCCCAGGGCAGGTTCGTGCCGTTGATCTGCACGACCGCGACGTCCGTGTCCGGGTCGGCGCCGACGACCCGGCCATCGAACGTGCGTCCGTCGGGCAGCGCGACCGTCAGCGTGCGCGCCCCGGCGACCACGTGCTGGTTGGTGAGGATGTGGCCCGCGCTGTCGATCACAACGCCGGAGCCAATGCCCGTGTCGGGGATGCTCGCGCCGGTCAGCAGGTCCAGGCTGCCGGTGCCCAGTTGGGAGACGATCTGGACCACTGCCGGGCGAATGCGCTCGGCGACCTGGCGGACGGTCAGCGGGCCGGCGCCGGGCTCTTGGACCTGCGGCACGCCCGAAACGTCGGTGCCTCCGGCCGCTGCCAGGGCGCCTGGCGCGGCTAGCCCCGCTAATGCGCCATAGAGCGCGCTGATGGCGATGAGCCGCCAGAGTAATCGTCCTCGTCGCGCCCGACGATGCTGTCGCGCTGCCATGTGCTCAGCCCTCCGACCGTGCTGCTCCTCCAAACGCTCCCGGCAACCGCTTGCTGCCCAGCAGGCCGGCGCCGAGAGCCGTGGCCGCTCCCGGCGCCGCCCAAGGCGCGGTTGTCGGCGCGAGGCGGACAGCAGCCTGTATGCCACCCGGCGGGCCGAGAGCGAGCATCCGGTGTGTTGTAGCTCTCGCAGCAGCGAGCAGTCAGCGGTTTTGCAGGAAACTCGTGGGGGAACCAGCGGCAGCGCGTGCCCAGCGCGACTGGAGCGAGCGGCGCACCCGAACCCAGGAGGGCGCAGCAAGCAGCAGGGCGCAGCAAGCAGCGCCCCTACACATGCCCGGTGTAGGAGCGCTGCTTGCTGCGCCCAACCGGGCTGCGATCCGCCCGCAGAAATCTGACATGACCAGTGACGCTGTGGGCGTCGTAGCGCCGGGACTTGGTCACCCGCTCCGGTGTAGATGGGGCCGGCCTGTGGGGGACGAGCCCCCGCGCTACCTTCCCGTGCCTTGCCTCTCCTGACGTGCTTAGGCAATCGCCGCGTCGGCGACCTCGTCGAGCGCGAAGCGGTAGTCCTCGATGACCGGGTTCGCGAGCAGGCGACGGCACATCTCGTCCACCTGGGCCTCCGCGGTGGCACGGTCGGGCGCCGCCAGCCGCACCTCCAGGTACTTGCCCAGCCGCACGCTCTCGACGCCCGTGTAGCCGAGCTGCTGCAGCCCGCCCATTACGGCCAGGCCCTGCGGGTCGTTCACCACCGGCTTCAGCGTCACGTGGATGCGCGCCAGCCACATCATTTGCTCCCTTGTTCTCCTGCCTCAACAGGAACGGCGCCGTGTGCTACACAGCGCCGTTCGTGGCCCCGCGATTCGTTCCGGTGGTGCGTGGAATACCAGCGTGGCTCGTAGCCCCGGGGGCGGCCTGACGGCCGCGGGCGGGCACGAGACCCGCCCCTACCACCCGCGCGCGTGCCCGCGCGGCGCTAGCCTTGAGCGAGCCGCTGGTAGGCCTCGCGGTACTTCTCGGCGGTCGTGCGCACCACGTCGTCGGGCAGCGGCGGCGGCGGCGGCTCCTTGTTCCAGTCCAGCGTCTCTAGATAGTCGCGCAGGTACTGCTTGTCGAAGCTCGGCTGCGGGCCGCCCGGCTGGTACTGGTCGGCGGGCCAGAAGCGCGACGAGTCGGGCGTCAGCACCTCGTCGATCAGGATCAGGCGACCATCGAGCAAGCCGAACTCGAACTTCGTGTCGGCGATGATGATGCCGCGCGCGCGGCCATACTCCTCGGCGTGCTGGTACAGCTTCAGGCTGGTCGCCGTGATGAGCGCCGTCAGCTCCTCGCCCACGCGGTTCGCCATCTCGGCAATCGAGATGTTCACGTCGTGGCCGGTTTCTTCCTTGGTCGAGGGCGTGAAGCGGGGCTCCGGCAGGCGGTCGGACTCGCGCAGGCCCGGCGGCAGCGGCTCGCCGGCGAGCGTGCCCGCGCGCTTGTACTCGGCCCAGCCCGAGCCGGCCAGGTAGCCGCGCACGACGCACTCGATGTCCACGCGCTGCGTCTTGCGCACGACCATGCTCCGCCCCTCCAACTCGGGGTGGGCGCGCGCCAGGTCGGGCAGCGCCGACGCCAGGTCGGTGCTCACGAGCTGGTTTTCCACGATATCGCGCGTGCGGTCCAGCCAGAAGGCGGTGAGCGCCGTCAGCACGATGCCCTTGCCGGGGATCAGCGAGTCCATCACCACGTCGAACGCCGAGATGCGGTCGCTGGTGACCATCAGCAGCCGGTCGCCGAGATCGTACATGTCGCGGACTTTGCCGCGACTGAAGCGCGGCAGCTCCAGCTCGGTGCCGCCCACCGGCGCCGGCGCCGGCCCGCCCGCCAGGAATGGATGGTGCATCACCGCCATCAGCTCCCCCGCAAATAGCGTGTTATTCTCTGTCGCCAGCCGCGCCGCCGCCCGGTGCCGTGCCGAGTAGGCGCGCGGGCGCCCTCAGTGGACGCGCGCCGCCTGCCCGTCTGTGGATGCCGCCGTGGCGCCAACGGTCCGCTCGTCCAGCCCGAGCCGCGCGAAGGTCGTGTCAATCTCGCGCAGGTGGTACGCGGGATCGAACAGCGCCGCCAGCTCCGCGGGCGTGAGCAGCGCCTGCACGCGCGGGTCGGCCGCGAGCGACTCGCGGAAGTTGCCCGCGTCGGCCCAGGCCTGCTTGGCGTGGCGCTGCACCAGCTCGTATGCCTCCTGGCGGCCCAGGCCCTTCTCGACCAGCGCCAGCAGCACGCGCCCCGAGTACACCAGCCCGCCCGCGTTGTCCAGGTTGCGCCGCATGCGCTCCGGGAACACGTCGAGCCCGTCCATCACCCGCGCGAAGGTCCGCAGCATGTAGTCGAGTGCCAGGCAGGCGTCGGGCAGGATGATGCGCTCGACCGACGAGTGGCTGATGTCGCGCTCGTGCCAGAGCACCACGTCTTCGAGCGCCGGCGTGGCCGCGCTGCGCACCACGCGCGCCAGCCCGCAGATGCGCTCGGCCAGCTCCGGGTTGCGCTTGTGCGGCATCGCCGACGAGCCTTGCTGACCCGCGGAGAACGGCTCGGCCACCTCGCCCACCTCGCTGCGCTGCAGGCCCCGCAGCTCGGTCGCCATTTTCTCCAGCGACGCCGCGATGAGCGCCAGCGCCAGCACGAGCTCGGCGTGGCGGTCGCGCTGCACGATCTGCGTGCCCGCCTCTTCCGGCCGCAGCCCCAGCGCGCGGCAGACGTACTCCTCGACCGCGGGTGGCACGTTCGCGTGCGTGCCCACCGCGCCGGCGATCTTCCCGACCGCTACCGTCTCCCGCGCCCGCTGGAGCCGCGCCTGGTGGCGGCGCATCTCCGCTACCCACACCGCCAGCTTGTGCCCGAACGTCGTCGGCTCCGCCTGGATGCCGTGCGTGCGGCCCACCATCACCGTGCGCTTGTGGCGCACCGCCTGCCGCGCCAGCACCGCCTCGACGCGCGCCAGGTCGTCGGCCAGGATGTCGCAGGCCTCCACCAGCACGACGGCCAGCGCCGTGTCCAGCACGTCCGACGAGGTCAGCCCCAGGTGGATGAAGCGCCCCGCCGGCCCGACGCTCTCGGCCACGGCGCGCACGAACGACAGCATGTCGTGGTGGCTCTCGGCCTCGATCTCGGCCATGCGCTGGCGGTTCAGCGTCGCGCCGCGGATGGCGGCCAGGTCCTCGGCCGGAATGGCGCCGCGCTCGGCCCAGGCCTCGCAGGCCAGGATCTCCACCCGCAGCCACTTAGCGAGCTTGTTCTCCTCCGACCAGACGCGCTTCATCTCAGGGAAGGTATAGCGCTCGATCATCGCCGCTGCTCCTAACCCCCCTGCTGGCTCGCGCTCGGGGAAGAGCTAGAGGCTGGCGTGCCGCCGCCCTGCGACTGCTGTCGGCGGAAGGCCTCGTAGCGCTCGCGCACACCCGCATCGGCCTGGCCGACGATGGCCGCCGCCAGGTAGGCGGCGTTGCGGGCGCCCGCGCTGCCGATACCCACCGTGGCGACCGGCACGCCCGGCGGCATCTGCACGATCGCGTACAGCGCGTCCAGCCCGCGCAGCTCCCCGGCCGCTAGCGGCACGCCGATTACCGGCAGCGTCGTCCACGACGCCAGCACGCCCGGCAGGTGCGCCGCCATGCCGGCGCCCGCGATGATGACGCGCAGTCCCCGCGCGGCCGCGCTGCGTCCGTACTCGCCCACCCGCTCGGGCGTGCGGTGCGCCGACATCACCAGCATCTCGTGCGGCACGCCCAGCGCCGCCAGCGTGTCGGCACAGCTCTGCATGACCTGCCGGTCGCTCTCGCTGCCCATGATGATGCCCACCAGCGGCGTGCCACCGTCCGCGCCCCCGGCCATCGCAGGCATAACCAACTCCCGTGCCGCCACGTCGCGGCGGTAATGTGCGCCCTCGAAGTGAATAGCCTGGACCCCCGCGTAGGCTCGCTCGCGCGCCGCGGCCAGCGTCGGCGCCACGGCCGCCACCGTCAGCACTCGCCCTCCCGCGGTCACGATCCCCGCCCTTGGCTCCCCCCCATTATTATTGGGGGGCGCGGCGCGCAGAGAGCTAGGGGATGGAACGCCCACGCGCTCCCCCCCGGCATTGGGGAGGCTGGGGGGGGCCGCCTTCGTCCCCGCGTGGAACACCAGCACGTCCGTGGGCACCTTGTCGAGCCCGGTGATCGGCTGGCCCGTGGCATAGCTCCCCGGGTAGCCCCCGGCCGCCAGCACCACGCCGCAGCAGGCCGCGTCGCGCCAGCGTACCGTGATCTCGTCGAGCCGGCCCTGCGCCACAGCCTCCGCGACCTCTACCAGGTCGCTGTCCAGCAGCGGCAGCACCACCTGCGTCTCGGGATCGCCGAAGCGGCAATTGAACTCCAGCACCTTCGGCCCGTCGGCTGTCAGCATCAGCCCCGCGTAGAGCACGCCACGGTAGGGCCGGCCCTCGGCCGCGAGCGCCGCCAGCGTCGGCCCTAGGATCTCCTGCTGCACGCGCGCCATGAGCGCCGGCGTGGCCATCGCGGGCGGCGCATAGGCGCCCATCCCGCCCGTGTTCGGTCCCGTATCGCCGTCGCCCACGCGCTTGTAGTCGCAGGCCGGCACCATCGGCACGATCGTTTGGCCGTCCGCGAACGCCAGCACCGATAGCTCGCGCCCCGTCAGGCACTCCTCGATCAGCACGCGCTCGCCCGCCGCCCCGAACGCCCGCTCGACCAGGCAGGCGTCAATCGCCGCCTCGGCCTCGGCGCGCGTCTGCGCCACCGTAACGCCCTTGCCGGCGGCCAGACCGTCGGCCTTTACGACGACCGGCAGGCCGAACCCGTCCAGCGCCCGCCGCGCCGCCTCGCGGTCCGCCGCGACGACGCAGCGCGCGGTCGGGATCCCGTGGCGCTGCATGAGGTCCTTGGCCCAGGCCTTGCTCGCCTCGATCTGCGCCGCCGCTTGCGTCGGCCCGAACACGGCGCGCCCGCGTGCCGCAAGCGCATCGGCCAGCCCAGCCACCAGCGGCGCCTCGGGGCCCACGATCGTCAGGTTGATCCGGTGCTCGTCCGCCCAGGCGGCCAGTGCCGGCACATCCTCCGCGCCAATCGGCACGTTCTGCGCCAGCGCCGCCGTGCCCGCGTTGCCCGGCGCGCAGTACAGCTCGGGCCGCCGCGGGCTTTGGGCCAGCTTCCAGACCAGCGCATGCTCGCGGGCGCCGCCGCCCACCACCAGGATCTTCATCGCCGGGCCGATCCCCACAGGAGTCATGCTCTTCTCAGCACTCAGCACTCAGCACTCGGCGCCGCTACTCCCACTCGATCGTCGAGGGGGGCTTCGAGCTGATGTCGTAGACCACGCGGTTCACGCCGGGGACCTCGTTCACGATGCGCGTGGAGATGCGCGCCAGCAGGTCATAGGGCACGCGCGCCCAGTCGGCCGTCATGCCGTCGTCGCTCTGCACGATGCGGACCGCGACCACGTTCGCATACGTGCGGCCGTCGCCCATCACGCCGACCGTCCGCAGCGGCGTCAGCACCGCGAAGCTCTGCCAGACGCGGTGGTACAGCCCCGCCTTCTTGATCTCGTTCACCACGATCCAGTCGGCCGCGCGCAGCATGTCCAGGCGCTCGGCCGTCACCTCGCCCAGGATGCGGATCGCGAGACCGGGGCCGGGGAACGGCTGGCGCCACAGCACGTCGTCGGGCAGGCCCAGCGCCGCGCCCACCTGGCGCACCTCGTCCTTGAACAGGTAGCGCAGCGGCTCGACCAGGCGGAACGGCAGCCAGTCGGGCAGGCCGCCCACGTTATGGTGCGTCTTGATGCGCGCCGCCGCCTTCGTGTCGGCCGTCTTGCTCTCGATCACGTCGGGGTACAGCGTGCCCTGGCCCAGGAAGTCGATCTTGCCGAGCTTGCGCGCCTCGTCGGCGAAGACGTGGATGAACTCGTCGCCGATGATCTGGCGCTTCTCCTCGGGATCGATCACCCCGGCCAGGCGGCGCAGGAAGCGCTCCGTCGCGTCCACGTAGCGCACGTTCAGGTGCAGGTGTCGCTCGAACGCCGTCAGGCTGCGCTCGGCCTCGTCGCGGCGCAGCAGCCCGTTGTTCACGAAGATGCAGGTGAGCTGGTCGCCCACCGCCCGCTGGATGAGCGTCGCCGCCACCGCCGAGTCCACGCCGCCCGACAGCGCGCAGATCACCTTGCCATCGCCCACCCGCTGCCGGATGGCGGCCACCGCCTCCTCGACGTAAGACCCCGGCGTCCACGTCGGCTGGCAGCCGCAGACCTTGAACAGGAAATTCGCCAGGAGCTGCTTGCCGTTCGGCGTGTGCGCGACCTCGGGATGAAACTGCAGGCCGATCCAGCCGCGCTCGTTGCCCATCGCCGCCACGGGCGAGTTGTCGCTGTGCGCGATCGCCCGGAAGCCCGCCGGCAGCTCGGTGATCGCGTCGCCGTGGCTCATCCAGACCGGAAACTCCTCCGGCAGGTCGGCGAACAGCGGCGAGATCGGCGCGTCGGCGCTCACCAGCGCGTGGCCATACTCGCGCTTGTCGCTCGGCGCCACGGCGCCACCCAGCTCGTGGGCCATGAGCTGCATGCCATAGCAGATGCCAAGGATCGGGCGGTTCAGGCGCAGCAAGTAGGCCGGCAGGCGGGGCGCGTCCTTGGCATAGACGCTCGCCGGCCCGCCGCTCAGGATGAAGCCGCGCGGGTTGAGCGCCCGCACCCGTGCTTCGTCCACGTCGTGCGGCAACAGCTCGCAGTACACCTGATTCTCGCGCACGCGGCGGGCGATGAGCTGGCTGTACTGGGAGCCGAAGTCCAGGATCGCGATCGCGTCGCGGGGGCTGGGCGGCTCCGGCGTGGCGGTGGCGGCCGCGGCGCCGCCCTTGGCCTGCGCGCCGTCCGAGCCGCCGGCCCGCGCGCCGCCGATCTCCAGGTAGGTCGAGACCTCGATGTCGCCGCTGACGGCCACGCGGTGGGACTCGCCGCCAGGGCGGGCAGTGCTGTCGACGTCGGTATCCTGCGAAGCCAGCGCGTCCTCCTTCATCTCGCCGCGATGACCTAACCCCCCCGGCCCCCCTTCCCTATCAGGGAAGGGGGGAGCCAGGCGCCCCGCCTACCAGACACACTCTTCCCTGTGAAGGCAGGGGGGCGCCAGCCCTCCGTCCCTGCTCACACCCCCTTCCCTCGAAGGGAAGGGGGCCGGGGGGTTAGGTCCGCCCCTAGAATGCCCGGGCGAGCTGCCAGAGCTTGCCCTCGGTCTTGATGGACGGCGCGATCACCATGTCCACCGCGTGCATCTCGCTCAGGTTCTCCGCGCCGAGCACGCCCATGGACGTGCGCAGCGCGCCCATCAGGTTCTGCGTGCCGTCGGTGCGCGACGTGGGGCCAAACAGAAGCTGCTCCAGCGAGCCTTGCACGCCCACCTTGATGCGCGTGCCGCGCGGCAGGCCGGGGTGCGGCGTGGCCATGCCCCAGTGGTGGCCCTTGCCCGGCGCCTCCTGGGTCTGCGCGAACGGCGAGCCGAGCATCACGGCATCGGAGCCGGCGGCGATCGCCTTCGCGATGTCGCCGCCGGTGCGCATGCCGCCGTCGGTGATGATCGGCACGTAGCGGCCCGTCTGCGCGCGGTAGTCGCGCCGCGCCAGCGCGCAGTCGAGCGTGGCGGTGACCTGCGGCACGCCCACGCCCAGCACCTCGCGGCTGGTGCAGGCCGCGCCCGGCCCGACGCCCACCAGCAGGGCGGCGATGCCCGTCTCCATCAGCTCCAGCGCGGCCGAGTAGGCCACGCAGTTGCCCACGATCACCGGCACCGGCATCCAGCGGCAGAAGTCGCGCAGCGAGAGATGGGTCTGCGCGCGCGAACGGTGTTGCGCGGCCGTCACGGTCGCCTGCACGACGAAGATGTCCACGCCGGCGTCGACGGCGATGCGCCCATAGGCGGCGGCGTTCGCCGGGGTCGTGGACACGGCGGCGAGCACGCCGCCCGCCTTGATCTCTTCGACGCGCCGCTTGATGAGGTCGTTGCGCACGGGCGCGCGGTACAGCTCCTGCAGGAGCGCCGTGGCCTGCTCGGCCGGCGCCGCGGCGATGCGCGCCAGCGGCTCAGCCGGGTCCTCGTAGCGCGTCTGCAGGCCGTCGAGGTTCAAGACGGCCAGGCCGCCCAGGCGCCCCAGCGCGATCGCGAACGCGGGGTCCACGACGCCGTCCATGGCCGAGGCGACCACCGGCAGCGCGAAGCGGTGCGGCCCGACCTGCCAGGAGATGTCTACGTCGTCGGGATCAATCGTCAGCGCGCCGGGCACGAGTGCTACGTCATCAAAACCGTAAGCGGGGCGCAGACGTGCGCTCCCGCTTACGTGCATGTCGGCCATCGGTGATGTGAGCTGTTCGGTTGCCATCTGCACCTCCCCGGCGAGCGATCAGCGCGCCAGCCCGCGGCGATCCCCGGGCTCGGCCACGGGTCCGACGGCGCACCGCTGACCACCGCTGTCCTGGTCGGGGCTGGTTACAAAAATAGCTCAGATACCGATCTACAGCGCGCTAAATAGCGGCCGCGAGGTCGCTGAGCTATCGTCAACCGGCAACCGTCGGCGGCTGGCCCAATCGTCGCCGCCATTGCCCTTAGAATACCAAACCGCAGGTGGACGAAGCAACCGGTGCGCCGCCTACCATCAGCCTCAGCCGCTCTCGGACACACAAGATATTGTAGGTGCGCATGGCAGCAACCGCTAGATGCTGCGAGCCACGCCGTTGGTCCGGTCAGGCCTACTACATAACCGAAGCGGCATCCTTCTGAGCTGTGGCCGGCCCCCGGCGCCGGACGGTTTCCTGGGCGCGCTCCCCCACGCGGCGGCACTCACCTATCCTTAACCCCCTGGCCTGCGGCCGGCAGGCCGAGAATAATGGCTCCTTTGTTATGATCCCGGTGTTGTGTTCGCTACGAGGGAAAAGGTGGTGGCGACCGAACCCGAGATGCCCGGCGTGTGGTCCCGGCCCTTCACCCGTGGGCGGATGTCCCTGGGACGGTGGGCGCTGCTCAGTGCTTTCGGTGCGATAGGACTGCTGCTCCTCGCCCTGAGCGCCGCGCGCATGCTCGATCTCGTCGCCAGCATGCTTGCCACAGGCGATGACTTTACCCCTTACTGGACTGGAGCGACCGCCGTGGCGGCCGGGCAGAGCCCCTACGGCTGGCTTGCCGAGAACCGCCCGCAGGAAGTGCGCGACTACATCTATCCGCCGTTGCTTGCGCTCCTGCTCGCGCCCCTTACGCCGCTCATGGACTATCCGACTGCCCGCTGGGCCTGGCTCGGCTTCAGCCTGCTGTGTACGATCCTGGGCCTCGCACTCGTCTGGCGGACGAGCGGCCTCACGGCCCACGGGCCGTCGGCGCTGGCGCTGCTGCCCTTTCTAGCGCTCCTGCCGCCAACCATGGGCGCACTCGGGTTCGGCCAGCTCAGCCCGCAGCTCTTCCTCGCCACGGCGGCAGCCTATGCGGCTCTCCGCCGGAAGCGCTCCGGGACGGCCGGCGCGCTCGTGGCGCTCGCCGCCGGCCTGAAATCGTTTCCGGCGGTGATCGGGCTCTACCTCCTCATGCGCCGGCAGTGGTGCGGCTGTCTGGCGGCGCTCGCGGTCGCCATGCTGGTGGCGGCTTGGTCGATGCTTGTTCTCGGCCCAGGCACGCTCTGGACCTACCTGACGGCCGTCATTCCGGCGCAGCGGCCCTGGCTCGCCGCGATGTCGAACGTGTCGTTCACCGGGCTGTTCACGCGGCTCTTCAGCGCCAACTTGTTCGCCGTGCCCGTGGTCGTCGCCGACGGCGTCGCGCAGGGGGCTATCGCCGTCTGCTCCGTCGCGGTGCTCAGCATTTCCGGTTACGCGATCTGGCGCGCGCGGCGGGACTGGCGCGGTGAGTCGGCGGCATTCGGCGTGGCCGTAGCGGCCGCGCTGCTAGTTTCGCCGATCAACGGTACTCAAAACCTCCTGATTGCTGCGCTGCCGCTCGCCGTGGCGGCCGCCGCCGTGCAGGCAGAGTGGCCGCGCCACCTACGGTGGCTGTTACTGGTGATGCTGCTGTTGAGCCTGCCGGTGGAGTACTGCGACCTGGCGCCCCTGCGCGACTGGTGCTTGACCGAGCCCAGCGGCCTGCCGATCCAGGCGATGCCCTGGCGGCAGGGATGGGGCAACTTGCTGACTGCCGGACCGCTCGCGGGGCTATTGGTGCTCTGGGGGCTCCTCGTCGCGCTCTGCCTGGAGCCAGGAGTGTGCCGAGCGCCGACCCGAGCAGACAGGCGACATAGGGAGCGCCGGTCCGCGAGTGCCTTGTGAGCAGCAACCTTGGGGCAAGCCCTTGAATCTAAGGGACGATCTCCAGCGGATCCATCACACCTCGTGGTCCGTCCGCATCGCTATCATCGTGCAGTTTGCGCTGATCGTGGCGTACATATTCTACTGGTTGGCGCTGATACCGCGCGATCACTTCTTTCTGCACGCCGACTTCACGGGCTATTTCACTGGCTGGTCGATGGCGCGTGATGGCCAGAGCGCTCATCTCTATGACCTTGAGTGGCAGACACGGTATCAGCGCCCCATCGTCGGGGACGAACCGTTTAGCGACGGCCTGCTGCCGTTCGTCTACTCTCCTGGCTTTGTCGTACTGTTTTATCCACTAGCGTGGTTGCCCCGGCCCTGGGCGTTCCTCGCGTGGACGCTAATACAGCTCGGGTTGCTCTGGTGCGTGCTGCGGTTGTTGGCGCGCTTGTCGGCCACCTGGGAGGCCCACGAACGCTGGCTCCTCTTGAGCACCGTGGTCGCTTTTCCGCCGATGCTGCTGTCCTTTGGCCATGGCGCTATGTCACTACTCGTGCTGCTCGCCATGCTCCAGTTCTGTCTCGGGCTACAAGCAGGTAAGCAAGCGCACGCTGGTATCTGGCTCGCACTCCTTGGCGTCGTAAAGCCGCAATTCGTGCTGCTGCCAAGCGTATGGCTGGTCGCGGCCCGGCGCTGGCGCGCGGTCAGCACGGCCGCCGCTCTCACCGGAGTGTTTGTCGTTGTATCCGGGCTGCTGCTCGGATTCACGGCCTGGCTCGGGCTGGCAACCCTCTTGCGGCAAACATCCCAGTTCTTTGGGCTGTTCGGTTTCCAGCCAGCCATGATGTACAACGTCCGGGCTGTCCTGACCGTTCTGTTGGGCAGCGATCAGGCCACAGCGATCAACCTGTTGTCCACGCTGGTGCTGTTGGCTGGCATGGGCGTCACCTATGTGCTCTGGCGCGGTTCCTGGCGGCCGGCGGACCCGGACTTCGACCTACGAGCCGCGCTGACGGTCCTTCTCAGCCTGTTGCTCAGCCCGCACATCTACGAGCACGATGCTCTGCTTCTCGTCGTGCCGGCCGTGCTGTTTTACCGCTACCTTCGACGGTGCGGGCGTGCGCGACAGGTATATGTCGCGTTTCTGCTATGCAACCCGCTGCTCTTCTTGGTGGCCGAGTTCACTGCGGGAGCGGTTATGGGGCTCCGTGCGCCCTTATGGGCCATGCTGGTGCTGACCGCCTGGGTGGGCGCTGCCCTTTTTCAAGAATGGCAGCCGGCGCGTGGCGGTAACGTGCCGGCCATTGCAGACATACCTGGCGGGCACCCCGTCTGAGCCGGAACTCGGCTAGCGGCCGGGCTCCGACGGACCAAGACGCCTGGCGTGGTCGCCGACCGTGTGGCCCCCGCCGCGGTCGCGCACAGCGCCAGGTGGCGCGGCCCGCCGGCGCTCAGGCTGTCTGACGAGCGCTCAGGGCCTCGCCGCGGCGGGCTTCACCAGGTCTATACGAGCTCTATGAGGTCGAGCAATGAGAAGGACTGGTCGCTCTGCTGTTATACCGCCAGCAGAACGAAGGACAGGAGTTGCGATGAGCCCGAGCAATCCGGGCGTGGCCGGAGCGCTGGCGACCACGATGTCGGGGGGTGCCGTGGCGCGCGGCCCAGCGCGCTCGTGGGGTGTCCGGGGTTGTCTAATAGCGCTCGGGCTATTGGTTCTGCTCGCCGTTGGCGCCCGCGTAATCGCTCTTGTCCAGCTTGGCGTGGCGGAGGGGGACGACTTCACGGCTTACTGGGACGGCGCGCGCGCCGTCGCGGCGGGCCACAGCCCTTACGAGTGGCTGCGCGAGAATCGACCGCTGGAGATCAGCGACTACCACTACGCGCCGCTGCTGGCCGTCCTGCTAGCGCCGCTGACTCCGCTGCTCACCTACGAGGCGGCGCGCTGGCTGTGGCTCCTCTTCAGCGTCGGCTGCCTGGCCGCCGCGCTCGTCGTCATCTGGCGCACCAGCGGTCTGCGGCTGGACCGCGCTCGCCCGGCCGCGGCGCTGCCCTTCGTCATCCTGCTCCCCGCCATGGTGTCCGCGCTCGGCACGGGGAAGGTCAGCCCCCAGCTCCTGCTGCTCATCGCCGCCGCCTACGCGCTGCTCGCCGACGAGCGCGCGGTGGCCGCGGGCGGCGCGTTCGCGCTGGTCGCCTACCTCAAGTCTTTCCCGGGCCTGCTGGTTGGCTACCTGCTGCTGCGGCGGCGCTGGCGCGCGCTGGCTGCGACCGTCGTCAGCGGACTGGTCCTGCTCGGGCTGACGCTGCTGGTGCTCGGCTGGGAGCCGCACTGGGCGTACCTCACGGGCGTCGTGCCGGCGCAGCGCCGCTGGTTCGGCATGCCGCTGGACATCTCGCTGAACGGCTTCTGGACGCGCCTGCTGATTCCCAACCTGTTCACGACTCCGCTGCTGAACGCCGACTTGTTGGGCCTGGCGCTGATCGCGCTCACCTCGGCCGCCGTGCTGGCCGCGACCGCCTGGGCGATCTGGCGCGCGCCAGCGGACGCCCGTAGCCAGGGCCTGTGCTTCGCGCTGGCCGTGGCGGCGATGTTACTCGTCACGCCGATCAACGGCCACTACAATCTGATCATCGCCGCCCTGCCCCTCGCAGTGCTCGCTGCCGATGTGCAGCGGACCTGGCCGCGCGGCCTGCGCGGGCTGCTCGTCGTCCTCCTGTTCCTCAGCCTGCCCGTAGAGCCATGCGACCTGGCTCCGCTGCGCGACTGGTGCCTGGCCGCCCCGTCCGGCGCCCTGGCCGACGACCTCGTGTGGCGCCAGGGCTGGGGCACCCTGCTGATCTCTGGCCCGCTGTTCGGGCTGGTGCTCCTCTGGGCGCTCCTCTTCCTGCGCTGCCGTGCGCTCGGCTCAGAGGGCTCGCCTGCCCGCGCCGATTCCTGAGCGGCCAGCTCGATTGCCAAATGGCCGCCTGGCGGCGCGTGGTGGCAGGGATCGGTGTTCCGGCGCGCGCCAGCTTTGGCGTCAGCCGCGCCGGCGGTAGACCGTGCCCCCCGGGCCGTCGTAGACAGCCTCGTAGCGCGGGTCCGCCGCCGCGCTTGCCCGCAGTGCCCAGCAGCAGTCCTCGGCCAGCGCCGGATTGGTACTGGCGCCCGTGGGGCCTTTGGGCAGATAGAGGTAGTCCCATGGTACGCCGTGCTCGGCCGTCCAGGCTGCGAGACAGGCGACCCCGCGGTAGGCGCAGCGCTGGACGGTTAGGTAGCGCTCCACGCGCTGCCCGAAGGAGTCGTCGCGCGCCCATTCGTAGCCTTGGATCGTCGTCACGCTCACACGCCCGCCGAGCGCCGGAAACCACTCGCTCACGCGGTCGCGAGTCGGGAAGAGGCTGCCCGTCACGATCAGGAAGCGGGCCCCGGGCGGCGTCGCCTCGGCGGCCCAGCGCATGCCCGCGCGCTGCTCGGCGGTCAGCCCGCCAAGCACGCCGTTCAGATCCACGGTCGCCCCCAGCGTGGCCAGAAACGCGATGAACCCTCCGACGGCCCACACCAGCGCGGGCGGCCTGCGGCGGGCGCCCGGCGCCGCGGCGCTGGAGTCGCGGGCGCCCGCACTACCGTCCGGCGCGGCCCAACCCAGCCACGGCAGCAGCACCTGGCTCGCGCCGATGCCCGCCAGCAGCGCGATGGGAACGCTGGCGGTCGCCAGTGGGCTGCGCGCGTCGAGCAGCACCATGACGCCCACCCACGCGGGCAGCCAGGCTCGCCGCGTTCGCAGGCACGCCAGCGCGCCCAGTGCCGCCAACGCGCCCAGCACGGGGAAGAACGGCTCGTTGGTGATCGCCAGCGTCAGGAGCTGCAGCGGCGCGAACGGGCCCCACCCCGACCCTCCCGACGCCACCAGCGGGTACACGCCGTGGCGGCTCAGCACGGCGACCCACCACGGCGCCGTGAGCGCGACCGTGCCGAGGGCGACCAGAACGGAGCGGCGGAGCGCGGCCGCCGACCGGCCGTGCGCGAGGAAGAGCACGATGCTGCTGTAGGCGAGGAACCAGGCCATGGCCGGGTGGCTCAGCACCGTGAGCGCGGCGAGGACGATAGCCAGCAAGAGGGTGGCCCGACCAGGCCACGTGTAGAGCCGATGGACCTGCCACAGCGCCAGGATCGCCCAGACGAAGCCCAGCCCGCGCGTCAGCCCCCCGCCCATGATGACCCACTGGAAGCTCATCGGCAGCAGCGCGAACGCGCCCGTCGCCAGCAGCGCCGCGCGTCGGTCGGGCAGCAGGTCGCGCGCGAGTAGCCAGAAGGCGGGAATCGTCAGCACGCTGAAGGCGAGCGGCAGCCAGCGAAACTCGTCGAGGAGCGACCAGGGGCCGACCGCGGCGAGCAGGCCCGCCAGGTAGAAGCCGAGCGGCGGGTAGGCATACGGCAGCGCGGCGTCGTTGTAGGTGGTCGTGGCGGGGAGCGCGAAGCCGGCGGCCTGCAGGTCGCGCACCATGACGTAGAACAGGCCGCCGTCGTTCAGCGGGAAGTCGCTCGCCAGCGTATGACCGGCCCGCACGAGTGCCCCAACCACAACCGCCGCGGCAACGGCAACGGCCGGGACCAGCGTGCCCCGTGCGCCAGGCACGGTGGCCTCAGATGCGACGGCTGGGGCGCGGCGGCTCGTCGGCAGTCCTCCATAGCGCGGCGCCTCGGGCGGGGCATCGCCGGGCAGCCTGGCGCGGCCAGTATGCCACAGGGACCACGGCGCCGGCAGCCGCCGCGGCTCACCCCATCGGAGGCGCGTGGCGCACGGCCTGGCCGCGCCGGAGCTAGCCACCGGCGCCCCCGTGTCTCCCGCGCTGAGCCCGCTGTGCCGGCACCGTTCACCGGCTCTCCACTCGCCGGGGCGGCACGAAAATGGCCGTGGCGCAGCGTCGCCTTGTTATGATTGCGGCGAGACGGCGCCCCGGCGTGGCCGCTCGGCGCGGTCAGGTGGCGCCCGGTCCGCCGATCCACGCCCTACGGACGAGGTAGCGGTGAAGGCGATGACCGCGCGGCTGCTATATTATCGGCCACGCCACTGGCTCCATCTCGGGCTGGCCGTCGTCGCCCTGCTCTATATGCTGTTCGTCGCACTGATGCTCGCCGGCTCGGGGTTGTTCACGTACGTCGGCATGGACTACCTGGCGGCCCTGTGTACCCTGCGCTTCGTCCAGGCGAACGGCTTCGCCCACGCCTACGACCTCGCCGCCCAGGCGCGGTTCCACCAGCTCGCCAACGCCAGCGTGCCCGCCTATGCAGCCTGCGACACTCCCCCTCTGCCATACCTGCCAGTGTTCCTCGCGCTGTTCGAGCCGCTCGCGCTGCTGCCGCCGGCCCTCGGCTTCGCGCTCTGGACGGCTCTCAACCTGACCCTGTTCATCGCTTACTGCTATCGCTTCGGCCGCGCTATTGGGAGGCCCTGCCGTCCGGCCGCCCTGCTCAAGCTAGTCCTGGCCTACGCGCTGTACGAGAACCTCGTCGCTGGCCAGGTCAACGTCCTGCTCTTCGCCTGCTTCGGCGAAGTGATCCTGGCCTACTCCCGGGGCCAGCGGCTCCGCAGTGGCCTCTGGCTCGGCGGCCTGCTACTCAAGCCTCAAGCGCTGCTGCTCGTGCTGCCCGGGCTGGTTCTCGGGCGGCGCCTCAAGCTGCTGCTCGGCTTTGCGCTCGCGTGCCTGGCGCTCGGCGGGGTTTCCCTCGCGCTGGCGGGAGTGGGCGGCATGGTGGACCTTGGCCGGCTGCTGCGCTACTACAGCGCGGGGCTGGGGCCGACCTTCCCTGAGGCCGGCATGAACTGGCGCGGCCTGGCCATTAACCTGGCGCCGCTCGTGGGCGAACCCGCGGCCTGGGCGCTGGCGCTTCCGGGGCTGGTGGTTACCGTGGTGGCCGGCCTCGCCGTCTGGCTCGCGCCGCGCCACGGCCGCGCCGACGACCAGCTCGTGGTGGCGCTCCTGGGCAGCTTCGCGGCCTCTAGCGCGGCCACCTGGCACTCCCACGTCTATAGCGGGCTGCCGCTGCTCGCGCCGCTGCTCTATCTGAGCGCCGGCGGCCGGCTGCCTGAGTGGCTGTTCAACGCCTGGCTGGCGGGGCCGGCCGCGGCGTTCTTCATCGCCGCCTTTACAATCAGACCAACGGCCGGCCACCCGGCCGCTGGCCTCACCATGCTCCTGGTGAACGTCCTGCTGGTGGCCTGGGCCACCCGTACGGCCTGGCGGCCGGCCGCGGCTGCGGCCGTGCGCGACGCCGCCCGTCACCCACTGCCGCGCGTCCAGGCGCCCGGCCCCACCGTCGCCTGCGAAACCGAGTAGCCGGCGATGGGGATCCGTGCTCGCCCCAGGATCGGCCCGCCGCGCCGCCACGCCGCGCTCGATGCCGTCTGGCTGGCGATTGTCGCGGCCTATCCCTTCATCGTCCTGAACTTCGCCACTTTCCAGGCGGACGACGGCGATTTCTGGTGGACGCTCGCGCTGGGGCGCGCGACCTGGCTGGCCGGGGCGCTCCCCGCCGCCGATCCGTTGCCCTACACGCCCACGCCCGGCCCCTATCTCCAGGCGCAGTGGCTGGCCGCGCTGCTGCTGTACGGCGCCTACCAGCTCGGGGGCTTCGCGGCACTTGTCGTCCTGCGGTCGGCGTGCGTGGCGGGCGCCTTCGCGCTGCTGTACCTCGGCTGCCGTCGCGCGGGAGCGGCCCCTGCGCTCGCTGGCCTCTGTACCCTGCTCGCGCTGCCGCTTGTGAACGTCGGCCTTTCGCTGCGGCCCCAGGTCCTCGCGCTCGTGCCGTTCCTGCTCTACCTGGAGGGCACCCGCCGCCCGCTGGCGGCCGGCCGCGCGCTCTACCTGCTGCCCCTGGTGATGGTCTTCTGGGCGAACGTCCACGGCTCGTTCGTGTTCGGGCTGCTGCTCGTGGGTCTGGCTCTCGTCGCGCGGCTGCTGGACCTGGCGCGCGTGGGCCGGCTGCGCGCCGCCGCGCGGGACGCCGAGACGCGCGCGCTGGCGGTCCTGCTCGGCCTGAGCGCGCTCGCGCCGCTGGTCAACCCCTACGGGCTCGGCCTCCTGGGCTACCTGCGCGACTACCTGGCCGTGAATCCCGGCCACCTGGCCGTCGGCGGCTTGCTCACCGAGTGGCTGCCGACGAGCATCGCGGCGCCGGGGGGCGTGCCGTTCTTCTGCTCGGCCGTCGTGCTGCTGCTGCTCTTGCTCTACATAAACCCCAACCATCGCTCCCCCTCCCCCCGCGAGGCATTCGGGTTGGGGACGGCGGAGGCGCTGCGCCTGCTCGTCTTCGCCTGGCTGGCGCTGCGCTGGATTCGCGCCATCGTCTGGTGGGGGCTGGTGCTGCCGGCGCCGCTGGCCAGCCTGCTGCAGCGCGCGCTCGTCGGCGCGCC
>Ga0070741_10001957_pt1 | contig 58085 bp, 46 predicted proteins | sample Coa_R1_4_FD_66440 | JGI IMG/M metagenome (GOLD analysis project Ga0070741, IMG submission 66440) | Surface soil microbial communities from Centralia Pennsylvania, which are recovering from an underground coalmine fire - Coalmine... | ecosystem: Environmental > Terrestrial > Soil > Unclassified ... | reverse complement strand
AACCATGGACCAGGTAGCGGCGCAGGGCAAAAGAAAGTAAGGCGCAAGTCCCAGGCTTACTACACGGCGTCCCAAACTTAGTAATCAGTTACCCAGCAGAAGAGTTTTCTTGACAGAACTCCGCACGTGACATATTCTCATCCTCAATAAGGGGATGAGTATGTATCTTTTCGTCAGGCGCAGTGTAGGGTTAGCATTTCTTTCCGCGATCGCCGCAGTTGTTGCCGGTCTGGAGTTCCGCGCTACGCTGTGCGCGCAGACCACGTCTTCGGAGATTCTTGGCTCGGTGACCGATTCCACCGGCGCAGCCATTCCAGACGCGAAGGTAACGATTACACGCACCGCGACGGCCGAGGTCCGGACGGTAACCACCGGCACGAGCGGCGAATACACTTTTCCGGCGGTACAGATCGGCGAATATGATCTGACGGTAGAAGCCACGGGATTTCGGTCGGAAACGGTCCGTGGCGTGCGCGTCGAAACGCAGCAGAAAGCGCGCGTCGACGTAAAGCTTGAAGTCGGCCAGGTAACCGAGCGTGTAGAAGTCTCGGCGCAGGCGGTGTCGCTCAAAACTGATGATGCCACTGTCGGACAGGTGATCGAAAACAAGCGCATCACTGAGCTTCCTCTCAACGGCCGCAACCTGCAAATGCTTGCGGTGCTGGTCGCGGGAGTGCAGGCGGGTACGCGGACCGGAGGACTGGCCGACCCCACCGCCGGCGGTTTTCCAATCCCTGGCGCCGGAATTTCCGTAATCGCCAACGGCCAGCGGGAGATCAATTCGAACGTACTGCTGGACGGCATCGATGCCAAAGAGCCGCGCACGCATATCACGGTATTTACTCCATCGATCGAAGCCGTAGAAGAGTTCAAGATCCAGACCAGCTCCTATTCGGCCGAGTTCGGCCAAGGCAGCGGCGCCCAGGTGCAGATCACAATGAAGTCCGGCACCAACTCGTTGCACGGGGCACTGTTCGAATTTCTGCGCAATGACAAGCTGGATGCGGAAAACTATTTTCTGAATTTCGAGCGGGCCGCCGGAACCGAGCGGCTGTCCAAAGACCGGCTCCGCCGCAATCAATTCGGCGCCGTGGTGAGCGGACCGGTGATTATTCCAAAGCTTTACAACGGAAAGAATCGCACGTTCTGGGCCTTCGACTATGAAGGCCGCCGCGAAAACGTCGAAAGCGTGCAGACCGCGTGGTTCCCCAACCAGGACTTCCGGAATGGAAACTTCTCCGCGCTGCTGAACCCTGCGATCAACCCGGCGACGGGCAGGCCATATCGATCTCCGATTGCCATTTACGATCCGCTGACCGGCACTCCGTTTCCGAATAACATCGTGCCTGCGACCCGCATCGCAAACGGCGCCAAGAACATCATGAACCTGCTACCCATGCCGCAGTTCCAGCAGGGCGACATTCTGGACTTCACCAACCGCGCCGCGGTTCCCAGCAAAATCGAGCAGAACCAATATTTCGCCCGCGGGGACCATGCATTCCGCGAGTCCGACCGGGTGTTCGCTCGCATCGCGCTGGATCGCTCGCGGTGGGACCAGGGCTACATCAACCCGAACTTTCCGTATTTTCTGACCTCTCAAGCGACCAATCTGGCGACTCAGTGGGTCCATACGTTCAGCCCCACGCTGCTCAACGAACTGCGCGGCGGCTTCAATATTTCCAATGACGACACGTTCAATCCGCGAAGCAATACCGATTTTGACGTAGACTCGCTGGGAATAGGCCAGTTCCGCGTGGTAACCGACAACAACCGCAAATTTACGCGGCGCGAAACCGGAATTCCGCCCATCAACTACAGCACCGCGGGACTAACCTCCACGTTAGGAGACCGCGACGGAGGCAACGGCTACGACCGGCTGGACAATTACCAGTTTTCCGACAGCATCACATGGGTGCGCAACCGCCACACGTTCAAAGGGGGCTTCGAGCATCGTTACATCACGATGGAGCGGGCGGCCGCTAATACGCCACGGGGGTCTCTGACGTTCGGACCGCTTGAGACCGGATTCGATTTTTCGTCACTGCTGATGGGATACCCCAGCGCCGCGACGACGGGCGAGGGCTTTCCGCTCACGCTACCGCGAAATCACCGGAGCGGCGCGTATTTCCTGGATGAATGGAAGGCTTCTTCCAGGCTGACGCTCAACCTTGGACTGCGCTGGGATTACTACGGAGTGCCCGTCGATAGCGGCGGATACTGGCGTACACTAAGTCTGAAACAGCTCACAAACGCCCCGGGAGTGGGTTCACTGCCGACCGTCATTCCGCCGGGCCGGCCGAGCCCGGCAGGCGCCATCGAGCTTTGGAGCTACGGCGCAGGCGCGTTTCAACCGCGCGTCGGCATCGCGTTCCGTCCGACTGATAAATGGGTAGTACGAACCGGAGCGGGCATGTTCTCGAGCGTGCAGCACATGAATAACTTTACGATCCTGAACCTCATGCCGCCGCTTTCCGGCAGTGACACCTACAACTCCGTAACCGACCCTGCGCAGTCCGGCGCACGGGTTTTTCGCCCCGGCAGCGCTGTTCTCACGCTCGATAACCCCTTTAATGGTACGGCTCGCGCGCGGCGCACGAATCTTCTGATGGTTCCCCCTGATTTCAAACAGATGACTGTCTGGCAATGGAGCTTTGACATACAGCGGCAGCTACCGCTGCAATCTGTACTCACTGTCGGGTACGTCGGCAGTAAGTCCACGCACATCGCCAATAGCATCGCGAATTACAACTCGCCTCAACCGTCCAGCGACACCGGCATTGACGCGCGCCGGCCGATCCAGCGTTATTTCGACAGCGGCACGGTCTATGATCTCGGCACCATCCGTTATCTGGACAGCTATGCGAACGGCAATTATCACGGCCTGCAGGTGACGGCGGAGAAGCGCTACACGGCAGGATTTACGTTTGGATTGTCGTATACCTACAGCAAAGCGCTGGGAGAGGGCCAGGCTGGCGGCAATGAGGCCGCGATTTTGCAGAACCCGCTCGATCGCAGGCTCTCGCGCGCCCGTTACGACTACGATATCCGCCACAACATGGTCCTGCACTATGTCTGGGAGGTGCCGTTTTTTAAGCACCTGCACGGAGTTCCGGGAGCCGTGCTCTCCGGGTGGCAGACTAACGGGATCCTGACGCTGCGAACCGGGCTGCCGTTCAACGTTACCCAGAGCGGGGACCTGAATACAGGCGGCACGGTGCTGCCAGACCGCATCGCCGACGGCCGTCTTCCGGATGGAAAGCGAAGCCGCGCCCTCTGGTTCGATCCTCTGGCGTTCCAGCGTGTGACGTGCAACATCCCATCCCGCCCGGACCTGTGCCACTACGGCAGCTCGGGGATTAATGTGATCGAGTCGCCAGGACTGCGCAACCTGGACTTTTCGCTCTTCAAGAATTTCACAATTCGTGAAGGAATGCGGTTGCAGTTCCGCTCCGAGTTTTTCAACGCAACCAACTCCCCGCACTTCGGCGCGCCCAACGGCATCAGTTTCACAACCACCACGTCGGTCACGCCGAACGGCGCGCGCATGGGCGAGATTCGCTCTTTGCGGCAGCCGATGCGCATTATCCAGTTCGGTCTGAAGTTCCTATTTTGAACGGAAATGTGATGTAGCTTCCGGCCCGTCGGCTCACTGAAAGAATTTCCCGCGTCTTGACGCAAAAACTCTCTGAAGCGACATTGTATAAAGAGGCATGGCTGACGAGCCGGAGCTGGCATCAGAGCACCAGATCGTATCCGCGCGGATGAGCGGAGCTGCGTCGGTCGAAGCTTCGTTCGAATGTTTATACCGGCTGTATGCTCCGGTTGTGGCCGGCTGGCTGGCGATTCGGGTTGAATTGCCTGAACTGGAAGACTTGCTCCAGGATGTCTGGACCGTGTTCTACCAGCGCTGGCGAACGTGGCGGCAGTCCGACGAGCTGGATACACCCGCTGCCCGGCCGGTGCTGAGCTTTCTATATCGAACTGTCCATTTCGCGACGAAAGCTCATCGCCGCGCCAGGCAAAAGCACGAATCGATTGACGGAGTAGATCCGCCGGACGAACGGACCTGCCCGCAGCGGCTTCTCCAAAATCTCATCATCGGGCGCTGCCTCGAACTTGCACGAACGCACTGCAGCGCAGAGGATGTGGAAATCCTTGTCGGCAAACTTGCGGGCGTTCCAGCCAGGGAGATCGCCCGTGCGCACGGGATCAGCGAGGCATCGGTCGACCACCGGTATCGTAATGCTCTAGGGCGTCTGCGGCGCAAGGCGCGCTCCATGAGATCGGAGGAAGTCGGCTGATGGCTCGTCAAACCATCTACACGGGCCTCCGAGCTGATTGGCGCGAACTGCTCGAGCAGGCTAGCGCGCCCACCGTTTCCGCCCCGCAGATTCGTGTTCGGTCAATCACGCTCTCGATCGAGTTGGAGGATGTGCTGGCCGAGTGGCGCGAGTTGTGGAGTGCGCCATGGTTTGCTCGCGAGCTGGATCAGTTGATCACCTCCGAATGGACGCTCAAGGATGTTGTGGCGCATATAGGGTCCTGGTCTACTGAATTTCGCGTGCAGGCGGAGAAATTGGCAGCCGGCTCCGAATTCGAGTCGCTGATTCTGTTCGAACAGCCAGGAGGTCCCAGGGCGTGGAATGCGGAGCAGGTGGCGCAAAGGCGCATGCAGCCGATCGACGCGCTGATCGGCGAAGTCGAGCGCGAAACAGGTCGCCTCCAGGATCTTCTGCTGCAGTTGGAGTCTTCCGTCCTGCTGGTTGAGCGTCCCATCGGTATTGCGGCGGCCACTACTCCAAACGGGCCCTGGATCCGCAGCCTGGCCGGTCTGATTAAAATGCGCTGCTTTCACGACCGGCACCATATCGGCCGAATTCGGGAGTGGCAACGGTCAAAATTTACCGGCGAATTCTGACGCCCGGCGGCATTACTGTATAAGACTCGGAAATCACAACCGATCGAATGTACGTTAAAAGGTGGAGGTTTCGTGGAAGTACAGACATTCGTGAATCCGAAAAGCGGCATGCCCGTCGTGATGATAGGGACGATGAAAGGCGCCTTTCTGCTGAGCTCGGACGCGAGCCGTGAACGTTGGGAGATCTCCGGCCCGCACTTTCCCGGGCGCGTCGTTTACGCAATGGCCTACGACGGCCGCGCTGGCCGCAGTCGAATCTGGGCGTCTTCTACGCATTTTGCTTTCGGCACGCTGCTCCATTCCACCGATGACTTTGGTAGAACGTGGACCAATCCCGAAAGCGCGCCCGTTAAGTTTCCCGCCGCTGCGGAACAGTCGTTGCGGCAAATCTGGCAGATCGTGCCCAGCGCCGCGCAGGAGCCGGAGAAGATGTACTGCGGTGTAGAACCGGCCGCGCTTTTCGAATCGGACGATGCCGGCCGGAGCTGGCAACTGGTGCAGGGGCTGTTCGATCATCCACACCGTCCGCAGTGGTCACCGGGAGGCGGAGGCTTGTGCCTGCATACCATTTTGGTGGATCCCTCGAATACGAAGCGCGTGCATGTGGCGATTTCAACCGGCGGCGTCTACCGCACCGATGATGGTGGAAAGTCGTGGCAGGCTCGAAATCAGGGACTCACAGCGGAGTTTCTTCCGAACAAGTACCCGGAGTTTGGACAGTGCGTCCATAAAGTCGCCCGGCATCCGGCGCGTCCGGAGCGGTTGTTCCTGCAAAACCATGGCGGGCTATTCCGCAGCGACAATGCCGCAGAAAGCTGGCAGGATATTGCCGATGGTGTGCCGTCCGATTTCGGATTCCCGATGCTGGTGCACCCGCACAATCCGGACACTGCTTACATTTTTCCGCTCGAACGGGAGATGCGGTGCTCGCCGGAAGGCAAGCTGCGCGTCTATCGCACCCGGGATGGCGGGGCGTCGTGGCAACCGCTCTCCAAAGGCTTTCCGCAGGAACTCAGCTACGAGACTGTACTGCGAGACGGCATGGGAGCCGATACGCTCAACCCGGCGGGAATCTACTTCGGCACGCGCAGCGGGAAGGTGTACGCATCGCGCGATGAAGGAGAAAGCTGGCGGTTGATCTGCGACGGCTTGCCTGCCGTTACCTGCGTGAAAGCGGCCGTGCCGTAATGCCGATCGTCTTCTATATCCCCGGAATGCTCCGCGAGCACTCGGGCGGGCGTGCAGAGGTACGCATTGACAACCGGGCACAGACCGTCGGAGAAGCCCTCACAGCGTTGTGGCGTGAGTGTCCTGGCCTTCGCGACCGTCTTGTCACCGAACAAGGGCATGTGCGGCAGCACGTGAACATTTTCGTGGGGGACGAAAATATCCGCGATTGCGGCGGATTCCTGGCTGCAGTGCCGGATGGGGCTGCGATTACGATTGTACCTGCCGTGAGCGGTGGCTAGTTGCCTTACTGGTCACGGCCGCTGTTCGAAACATGCCGTAGCGGATATTGCAGCGTTTCGAGCAGCCACTCCCGGTTGTTTTTGACATCTTCAAGCAGGCGGTCGCAAAGGGCCTGCCGCCGTTCGAAAAGACGATACCCTTCGCGGGGACGGAGATAGCCTCCAGCCTTCGGATCGTCAGGCGCTTCCCTCTCGTAGCGGCGGCGGTTATCGAGCAGCGCCTTTACCAGAAACGGGATCAAGGCCGAATAATCGGCCTGCATGCTTTCCGTGGTTTGCAGATAAGTGTCTTTGTCGACCTTGCCCCATGTAACCGCCTCGGCCGGCGGGCAGGAGGACAAAGAGCCGTCCGTCACCGGCGAGCTGACGATTTGAACATCGAACTGATAGCCGCGAACGCCGGGGATCCCCAGCACTTGGCCGAGCGCCGGCTCCGGCTGTAGATTGTAATTCTTGGGTACGCCGCCACCCAGAATCATCGTAGCCAGCGCGCCGGTTGGATTTTCGAAAAGGCCCCAGCGATGATAGGCGCAAGCCTCAAAGACTTCACTGTGCAGGTCCAGGTTGAATCCATATTCGGGGATTACGCCGGCGCGCTGCATGGCCCACAGCTTCATGGAATTCAGAAAGACGCTGCCATCGGCCGGCGCGCCGACCAGAACAGGAATGGCCATGCGGTGGCAGGTTGTAAGCAGCCCTGCGGGCACGCCGTTGTGCGCCTCCTGCGCTGCATAGTACGCACCCAGGCGATAGCGCAGCTCGGTGCCGGTCATCCGTCTCTGAAACTCCGGCTGCGCAAGGCAGGCGCTCAGAAACCGGTCCTGGTCGAGCAGTACGCCTTCATCGAACGCCATGTCGGTGACCCGGATGGTCTTGTCCTCGCGCAACGCGGCGTCATCGCTGTGGATCGGCACCTCGAAAATTGGGCCGGACCGGTAAGCGTCGAGCGCGCGATGGCCGTCATGGTAACAGACGGCATCGGTCGTACTGATGTACGCGACCCAGCCGGTTTCCAGCAGCGGGATCAGCCACGTGAGATGCTGGCCTGAGACCGTGACCGGGCCCGAGATCGAAACCGTGACCGGGCACCCCATACCGATGGCATGATCGAGAATGGTATAAATGCGGCGCAGGTAAGCGCCTCCAAAGGCGGGCAGACAATTCCGGAAAATGTCGTCCAGCGTCTCACACTCATCGACACGCCGCACCTGAACCAGGTTGCGGCGATGGCCGCGCGGCTGCGCATCCGAGGTACCAGGCAGGCAGGCATTGCGATGGTCAGGCATCGATTTGACCATAGCAAAGTTTTGGAACTTTCCGCCCTCCTCCTAAGAATTAGGAATGAATAGCGAATGCAGACCGATCTGGATGACGCTGAGGATGATGATTTGCTCGAACGGATGCTGCGGGGGGATGAAGCTGCGCTCCTTGTTCTGTATCGGCGCCGCCAGGGCGGTGTTTACCGGTTCGCGCTTCGGATGAGCGGTTCGGAGGCGGCCGCAGAAGACGTGACCCAGGAAGTGTTCTTAACACTAATGCGGGAAGGCGGACGATATGATCGTTCGCGCGGCTCGGTGGCTACGTATCTTTACGGGATCGCCCGCAACCATGTGCTGCGCTGGCTCGACCGGAACCGCTCGGACGTACCGCTCGCTCAAGAAAGCTCGAACGCATGTCCTGTACCGGGGCCGCTGATCGCCTCAGACGATCCTCTTGGCGCGGTGACCCGCCGGGAAGTGGTCGAGGCGGTGCGCCAGGCGGTTCTGGCGCTCCCTCCGCGTTATCGTGAGGTGATTGTGCTGTGCGAACTTGAAGAGATGGACTACCAGGCTGCTGCGGATGTTCTGGGATGCGCGCTCGGCACCGTGCGCTCGCGCCTCCATCGGGCACGAGCTCTGCTGACTGATAAGTTGCGCTCTTCCGGGGCCATTACCGGATGGGCTGGAAAGCCGGACGCGGCCAGGTGTGCAACATGATAAGCGAACGGGAAGAAGAGGCATTGCGGAGCGCCTTGCGGGCGCTGGCCTCCGCGACACACGAGGCACAGGCGCCGGGGAGTGTCGAGAATGTCCTGCTCCGCGCGTACCGGCGGGAGCGCCTGCGATCGCGCGGTTCGGTTTGGGCAAGATCGCTGGCGTGGAAGATTGCCGCGGCTATTGCGCTCGTCGCAGCGGCCGTATCATTAAGCCGCATCCGGCCGGAGATGCCGCCGCGGGTAAGCCGTGAGAGGCCGGAAAGCGTTTCCCCGGCAGAGTTCCTGCCGCTGCCCGTGGCGCAATCGGCCATGCCGCTCGAAAGCGGACAAGTGCTTCGGATGAGGCTGCCCCGCTCCGCCCTGACCGCATTCGGTCTGCCTGTAGACGGGCAATACGCCGCTCCGGTACAGGCGGACGTGCTGTTTGGAGAAGATGGAGTGGCGCGAGCGATTCGGTTTGTTTCATCAGATACCAGGAGGAGACAGCAACAATGAACGACGAGACAAAACTTGCGGCCGGCGCACTGACGCTGCTCGCCGCCCTGACAGCGGGCGCACTGGTGCTATTGGCTTCCGCGCCGTTGTGCGTAGCGCAGGAGATTGTGCAGGACCGTGTTTTTATCCGCGCGGTGCCACCACCCGGTCAGAGCGGGGCCACCGTAGCCGTCTCGGGAACGATTGGCGGCGCCATCGGCGGCACGTTCGGATATATCTCGCATGAGATGAGCTTCGGAGGGGCGACGGTAAAGGGCGTACCCTATTCCGCCGAGGCCGTGACTGAGACCACCCAGACCCTGACCGACGGTAACCGCATCCATCGCACCACCAGCTCCAAGGTCTATCGCGATAGTGAGGGGCGCACGCGGAAAGAGCAGAGCATCGCGGCAATCGGTCCCTTTGTTGCCGGCGCCGACGCGCCGCAAACGATCTTTATTCACGATCCGGTTGCGAATGTCGATTACATCCTGCAGCCACAAAATCATACGGCCCGGAAGATGACCATACCGGAACTGCCCAAAGACATTGCCCGGGCGGCGCCGGGGACGCCGGCCGCACCGGTCACGGTGCCGATCTCAAAACCGGAGTTCCAGCCCAAAGAGGAGCCACTGGGCACCCAGATGGTGGAAGGCGTTCCGGCCCAGGGGACACGAACGGTAATCACGATTCCCGCCGGTCAGATTGGCAACGACCGGCCAATCCAGATTGTTTCCGAACGCTGGTACTCACCGGATCTTCAGGTAGTTGTGATGAGCAAGAACACAGACCCACGAATGGGCGAGACGGTGTACCGGCTGACGAACATCAGCCGCGCTGAGCCCGCGCCGTCGCTCTTTACGGTCCCTGCGGATTACACGCTTACAGACGGCCCCGTGATGTTCCAGAAGCATATCGTCGGGCCGGTAACCAAGTAACCCGCAGCAGAGCGAGGGCGGATCTCATCCCTATCCCCGCGGTCCGCCCCGCTCACTCCCGGCAGATCCCCCGCGTGCTTCGGCGGATGAACGCCACCAGGTGCAGCGTCTCCGGAGTAGCCACATCCGATTCTATGGTCTCGAGCGCCTGCTCCAGTTTGAGCTTCGAGCGGTACAGAATCTGGTAAGCCTTCTTGAGTGCTGCGATCCGCTGGCGCTCAATGCCGGCACGCTTCAAACCTACGAGGTTCAATCCCTTGGCTTCTACATTAAATCCCGAGTACAGAAAGAAAGGCGGAACGTCACTGTTCACGCGCGTGTTTCCGCCGATCATCGCCAGGCGCCCGATCTTCGAGTACTGATGGATGACCACTCCGCCGGAGACAAAGGCCTGGTCCTCGATCTCCACGTAGCCCGCTACCAACGCGCAACTACAGATCACCGTGCTGTTGCCGATCCGGCAGTTGTGGGCGATATGGCCCGACGTCATGATGTAGTTGTCATCGCCAATCTCGGTGACCGATTCCGGCTCGGTACCGCGTGAGATTGTGTAATGCTCGCGGATCCTGTTGCCATTGCCGATTCGCAAATAACTGCGCGCGCCGGTGAAGCTCTTGTCCAGCGGATCTGTTCCGAGCACGGTTCCGGCAGAGATCCGGTTTCGCTCGCCTAGCGTCGTCCAGCGCTTCACGTACACGTACGGCTCGAGAATGCATTCCGCTCCGATCGTCACATCAGATTCGACCACGCAATATTCTCCGATTTTGACGTTGGGGCCGATCTGCGCGTCAGGGTGGATCCGGGCTGTGGGAGCAATCACGTTTGTATGATAAGGCATGCGAGTACGAGAGCTTGCGGAGTGGCTAGGGGCAACGTATGAGGGAGATGGGGGCAAAGATCTGACGGGTGTAGCTCCGCTGGAGACAGCCGGAAGCACCGAGCTGTCATTTGTCAGCAACCGTAAATCGGCGATCGCTGCGCAGTCGTCTGCGGCGGGATGCCTGATCGTGCCCGCCGATTACCCCAGCCCCGCGTACCGCACCGTGATTCGCGTGCCGGAGCCGCGGACTGCCTTCGCGCGAGCAGTAAATCGCTTCCATCCGACGAGCGAACTCCAGCCCGGCATCCATCCCACCGCCGTCATTGGCGCCGGAGTGCACCTGGCTGCGCTCGTTTCCATCGGGCCGCATGTCACAATCGGCGATCACTCGCGAATCGCCGCGGCTACGCGCATCGGCGCCGGCTGCTCCATCGGAAAGCGCGTTTCACTGGGTGAAGGCTGCATGCTGCACGCTAATGTCACCATTTACGACAATGTAGATATCGGCCGCGGCGTTGTGCTGCATTCCGGTTGCGTGCTTGGGGCCGACGGCTTCGGATTCGTGATGGACAACGGCCGCTACGAAAAATTTCCCCAGGTGGGGCGAGTCGAGATCGGCGACTTCGTCGAAATCGGAGCGAACGCGTGTGTGGACCGCGCGGCGCTTGGCGTCACGAGCATTGGTGAGGGAACGAAGCTGGACAATATGGTGCACGTCGGTCACAACTGCAGGATCGGCCGGCACGTGATAATAGCTGCGCAGACCGGCCTTTCAGGTGGCGTCGTGGTAGGCGACTACGCCGTGATCGGCGGACAGGTCGGCATAGGAGATAAAGCGCGCATTGAGCCCCAGGCTGTGCTCGGATCAGGCTGCGGCGTGCTGACTTCGAAGATCATCCGCAGCGGGCAAACGGTCTGGGGCACCCCAGCGCGCCCGCTTAAGGAGCACCTGGAACTGCTTGCAAACCTGAGCCGCCTGCCGGAGCTGCGGCGGGAACTGGGAGAGTTGAAACGCCGGCTCGCTCAATTAGAGGAGAGGCCCTGAGTGCTGCTCGTTGTCGGAGGGCATACACGCAACATCGGCAAGACGTCAGTGGTTGCCGGATTGATTCGTGCTCTGCCGGAGGCCAACTGGACGGCGGTGAAAATCACGCAATTTGGACACGGTGTTTGCGCTGCCGAGGGCGGAAATTGCGATTGCGCCACCGGCCTCGACCACCCGTATGCGATCTCGGAGGAGTATGAACCCAATGACACCGATAGTGGCCGTTTTCTTGCCGCCGGAGCGAAACGCGCGTTCTGGCTGCGCACCGCAGTGGGTCAACTCGCGACTGTAGTTCCCAGCCTTCGCAAAATCGTGAGTGCCGCGGAAAACACAATCGTAGAATCCAACAGCCTACTGGACTTTTTTGAGCCGGACCTGTTCCTGATGGTTCTCGATTTCTCGAAAGAAGATTTCAAAGAATCGAGCTTGCGCGTTCTCACGCGGGCCGACGCCCTCATCGTCATCAATCCCGGCAGAATTGAGCCGCCCTGGCGGGACGTGCCGCACAGCCTTTTGAATGCAAAGACACAGTTCGGTGTAGAGCCGCCGTACTACGTGACGGCGGCTATTTCCAAGTTTGTTCGTTCGAGGCTCACACCGGTGACGGTATCTCCCAGTTCCAGGTGAGAAGCGGCTCCTCGTACTGCACGCGCTGCGTTCGCCAACAGGCGACTCGCAACCTCAACCTGTTCCTGAATTCGTTGGACAGATTCTCGCAAGGTTGAGTTTTCTTCGGCTGTGACAAGCCGCAGATGAAACGCGTGACTCTCGATGACACTGAGAGGCTGACGGAGGTCGTGGATCAAATTGCGTAAGGCCGCGTGGAGCGCATCACCTTGAACTGATGCCTGCTCACGCAGCCCACTATCATTCAATGTGACTGGCATTTCGATCTGGTTCGGGGGAGACCTGATTATAGCCCAGTAGGGTGAATCAGGAGAAGCTGATCAGAAGAAGTTTTTTCCGGCTCCGAAAGCTCCGCCGCCGCAAGCTGTTCTCGAACGAACATTTCAACGCGGTTTCGGCCGGCACGCTTTGCGGCATACAAAGCATGGTCCGCCTCACGAATCAGATGATCAGCATCGCGGGGATCCGGCAGAAGTTTGCATGATACTCCGAAGCTGCCGGTAACGCGAATCAATCCGGCTGAGATTTCAAACGGCCGGTCAATCAGCGTTTCCCGCAAACGCTTGGCCTGGCTGATGGCGCCGATCATATCCGTGGATGGCAGAACAACCAAAAACTCTTCGCCGCCATACCTGCCGAGCGAATCGTAGCGGCGGACCAGGGCGCTCATTCTAGCTGCTGCTTCACGCAGGACGGCATCGCCCGCCAGATGTCCGTAGGTGTCGTTAATGGACTTAAACTCGTCCAGGTCCGCCAGAATCACAGAGAGCGGCGCGGGAACGCGAGCGGCCCGTGCCAGCTCGGTATCCAGAATGTCGAGTATATAAGTGCGGTTCCACAGCCGCGTCAGACCATCACGGGTAGCCTGGTCGCGCAGCGCCTCCCGCGCCCGGACAAGCTCGTCTTGCAGTTCCAGGATCCTCAAACCTGCGCGAAGTCGCGCCCGAAGCTCATGCACCTGGAACGGTTTGGTCACATAGTCATCGGCTCCAGACTCAATACCTTGAACGATGTCTCCCTGCTGCATTCGCGCAGTGAGCATCAGGATGTAGATGTAGCGATCGCGGACATTCTGGCGCACCCGGCGGCAGACCTCGACCCCCTCCATTCCGGGCATCATCCAGTCCAGGATGGCGAGCCGCGGGCCGCCTTCCTGCCGCAGAACTTCCCAGGCCTCCTCGCCGTTTCGTACTGACACTACTTCGTAGTCCCATGATGCCAACATGCTTTTGAGCATCATTTGGAAAACCGGATTATCTTCTGCGAGCAGGATCTCCATAGCCGATTCGTCGTCAATCTGAGTGAGCCGCGCTGACGCGGTGAGGGCGGCGCAACAGATGCGTCTGATTACCTCATCGACAAGCCGGTTGCCTGCTCGGGAGATTTATAGATGCCCCGGGGCTGCTTGGCGGGAATAGAGTACCGGTACCGGATTTCGGCCACCGAAATAACCTCCAGCAGTCGCGGGGGGCACAAGCCAGAAACGTCCACTGGCATAGAGCGGACCTTCGAATCCGTGCCAAAAATTCCCCCGTAACCTTGTAGAAGGTTCATACAAAATAGCTTTTATATTTTAGGCTGCCCGGCCGGATTTTTTCAAGAAAATCGGCGGTGATTCGCTCGCCTCAGCAAAAAAAACGGGCCCGCTCACCCGTGGAGGGAGCGGACCCGAGGGAAGAAACGAAACCGATGCTGTTCAGCGGCGATGGCCACCGCCGGAGCGGCCGCCGCCCGAACCTCCGCGCGACATCCCGCCGGCAGACCCGCCGCCGCGCGGCATGCCGCCTCCGGAGCTTCTCATTTCGCTGCGTGACATACCGCCGCTGAAGCCGCCACCACTCGGGCGCTCAATCCGGCCGAAGCCGCCGCGGCTGTAACCCTCCGAGCGAGGCATCGCCCGCTCACGCACCACGGGAGGCGCAATCCCTAAAGACCGGCTTCCCCCCGAGCGGCCATAAGATGGGCTTTCTGCGCGCGGCGTGCTTTCCGTTCGGCCCAGGCCGCGCCCAAAGCTGCCGGAGGAGCCTGAGTAACGCTGTACCGCGCCGTTCGGCTCACCGAAACGATGCCATGGCGAACTGTCGGAACTGCGGCCGGCGGGCGAAACCTGCCGAGACGGGTCCTGGCGCGCGCTTCCCAGATGATTCCAGCCGTCAGCCGATTGCCGGCCGATCGCGTCGCCGCCGGTGCGCGGCAGCGGTCCACTATTCTCACGTGTGCCCGGATCGCTGAACCGGCGCCATGCACCATTATCGTTGCGCACTGCGGGAGAGGACTCGCGGGCGCGCGGCGCTTGCCCCGCCGCTGGGTTCGATTCCCCGATCCTCCTCCATCCGCCCGCGCTATTCCCCATCTCGGAGCGCCCCGCTTCGAAGTGGCCAATTGCTCCTCCACGCGCGTCATTGCGTGGCAGAGCCGCCCCGCTTACCGGACTTCGGCCAATCTGCTGAAATGCCCGCTGTTGCTGTGCAAACGGCACTCTCTGCACGGAAGCGGCCGGATGCTGGCTGAAGAACCGCGTGTTTTCCGCAACGCGGGGCACACTGCCGGGCTGGCGGTTGGAAAATCGCAGGCTCTCGTTTCCCGGCGCTATCGGCAACTGACCTCGCACCAGATTCGCCTGCCGGAGCTCGCCGTTGTTGACGCGCACGAAATTGTGCAGTTGCCCGCGGGAAAAATCGTTCGCCGTCACAGCAGTGATGCCATTAGCTACGCGGGCATTCCGATAAATATTTGTGATGTTGACGTTCGTAATATTCACGCGGTTGATAACCGGACTGCGATACGCGCCGTAAAAACCGCGGCCATACCAAGGATGGAACGGCTCAAATGGAGCCAAGGGCACCCAGCCGACATTGCCGAATCCTACTGTGACGCCTATGCCTCCCCCGCCGAATCCAAAAAAGCCTACCAATGCCGGCCGCCAATAGTGCCTCGCGAGGACCGGTCCCGGATACCAGCACCATCCGAATCGCGGCCCATAAAACCAGCGGCCGTAGTGGAACGGCGCCCAGCCCCACGGATCGTAGCTGAGCCACGTCCACCCATACCAGTCCTGCCAGATCCAGCGGCCATAACGATACGGAGCCCAGCCGGGAGCTACGTTCGGCGCCCAGACGTATCCGTATTCGGGAGTGTAGACCCATCTCCCGTTCGCATCCAGGTCTTCGCCGCCGTAAATGTCGCGGCTCATATAGCGGTAACTCTGCGAGCGCTCGAGCGAACGGTCGCGATCCTCGCTCCAGCGATCAAATCCGTCGGGCTCCAAAGCGCGGATCATCTGAAACTCGGGATCGCCGGGAGCACCCCGCACCAGCATGGAATTTCCGGGGCCCAGGCGTTCCACGCCCCGCGGCGTATAGATCTCCGCCTCTCCGGACCGCACAGTAATCTCAGTCACTCCATCCGGACTCACTGTCAGGCGGTAAGCACCGCGGCCGGCAGGACGCACCGAAACCAGGGGCGTGCTGATTTCAACCTGCGCGTCGGATTCCCGCAACACGCGATACAGAACGGTTCCGCGCGCGACTTGCACCTGGTAGCGGTGATAGGCCAGATCGGAAAACCGCACCTCGGAATCCGAACTAAGGCGGATCATATTTGCGTAGTCGAACTGCACCTCCGCCCGCGAATTCGGTCCGGTCGCAATCTGATCAGCGACCACAAGCGGAGCATTGACCGCCGCTGCCACCCAGTCGCCCGAGTCGCCCCGCCGCACCGATACATCCCCGTTAATTACGCTGATACGCGCCACACCCCGGTCTGCGCTGTCGCGATCCGGATCATCTTGCGCTGCGAGAGGCGCAACCGCGATCAAAAGTGTGCCTAACGCAACGAGCCAACTCATCCAAGCGCGTTTCATAGGCCTGGTCCCTTTTCCCCAACGCTTCCAAAGCACGTCCCACGCCAAAAGCATCTTGCTGAAGTAAAAGAAGTTCGCGCTTTTGCCATTGCAGGCGCGGTGGCTGAAAAGCACCACGGTGCTCCGAAAGCATCACCTCGCCGTGGGAGAGTGGCTATAATTCATTCAATGCCTGCCACCCGTCATTCCGTTTGCGCGCTTGATTGCCCTGATGCCTGCTCCCTGCTGGTGACGGTAGAAGACGGGCGGGCTACGCGTCTGCGTGGAAACCCAGCGCACCCGGTGACGCGCGGCTTCCTTTGCGGCAAGGTGGCGCGCTACCTGGAGCGCCAGTACTCGCCGGAGCGGCTGCTGTTCCCGCAGCGCCGGATCGGTCGAAAGGGCGAGGGGAGTTTCGAGCGGATCACCTGGGATGAAGCACTGGACGAGATTGCCGAACGCCTGCGACGGATAGCCACTGAATACGGCCCTGAAGCCATTCTGCCCTACAGCTATGCCGGGACCATGGGCCTGCTGAACGGCTCGGGGATGGACCGCCGCTTTTTCCATCGCCTCGGCGCGTCTCGATTAGACCGCACGATCTGTTCGGCGGCAGGCGGCGCGGGTTTGACGTCCGCACTCGGCCTTCGCTACGGAACCGAGCCCGAGCAGTTTCGGCACTCGCGCCTGATTCTTGCCTGGGGCGCCAACATCCTGGGGACGAATGTGCATCTATGGCCCTTCATCGTGGAGGCCAGGCGCAATGGGGCGCGCTTCTATACCATTGATCCGCGCCGGAATCGCACAGGGATGGCATCGGACCGCCACTTTTTCATTCATCCCGGAAGCGATGCGGCCCTGGCGCTCGGGTTAATGCATGTAATCCTTGGAGAAAACCTGTATGACGCCGACTACGTCTCGCGCCACACGACAGGCCTCGAGGATCTGCGCAAGGCTACGCGCGAGTACACACCGGAGCATGTGGAAGCGCTCACGGGTATTCGCCGCGAGGATGTGATCGCGCTTGCGCGGGAATACGCCACAACGCGGCCGGCTGCCATCCGGCTCAACTACGGCGTGCAGCGCAGCGATCGCGGCGCGCTCGCGGTACGTGCCATCGCGCTGCTGCCGGCGCTGGTCGGCTCATGGAAGGATGTCGGCGGAGGCCTGCAGCTCTCAACTTCGCAAGCATTTCATTTCAACCGCGCGGGACTGGAGCGCGCGGACTTGCAGTTCCAGTCTCCGCTCGGACGCGAGGCCCGCATCGTGAATATGTCCCGGCTGGGGCACGCGCTCAACCAGTTGTCGGATCCGCCTGTGAAGGCGCTGATCGTCTATAACTCAAATCCCGCGGCAATTGCGCCGAACCAAAACGCGGTGCTACAGGGCTTGCGGCGGCCGGACCTGTTTACGGTCGTGCTGGAGCAATTTCCTACCGATACCGCGGATCACGCCGACTTCCTTCTGCCGGTAACCACATTTTTGGAACACACCGATCTGTACCTGGCATATGGCCACTACTACTTGCAACTGGCGCGGCCCGCGCTCCCGGCGGCAGGGGAGGCAAAGTCGAACGTAGAGATCTTTCGATTGCTGGCGGAGCGGTTGGGATTTCAGGAGGACTGCTTTCGGGAAAGCGAGGACGAGATGATCCGGACCTTGCTCGACTCGGGTCATCCTTTTCTTGACGGCATCTCCCTAGACCAGCTTGACAAACGCCACTTCGTGCGGCTGAAAATCAGCCCAGACGGCGCTCCGTTCCAGCCCTTTGCCCAAGGCGGCTTTGGCACAGCCTCAGGCAAATGCGACTTCCATGCGGAGTCGCTTTCCTACGAGCCGCCCGTTGAGTCGCGGCTCGGTGACCGCCGGCTCGGCGCACGGTATCCGCTCGAGCTCATCACTCCCAAAAACGACGACAGCATGAATTCGACGTTCGGTTATCGAGCCGAAAATGAAATGGCCACTTCACGGGTGCACCTGCGGGCCGCCGACGCCGCTCCACGAGGTATTGGCACGGGCGACTTGGTCCGTGTGTTTAACGACCGTGGTTCCTGCGTGCTGATCGCGGAAGTGGACGAGAGCGTTCCTCCGGGTGTGGTCTGCGCGCCTTCGGTACGCTGGGCGAAAAAGGCCCAGGACCGCCGCAATACGAATGCATTGACTTCCGAGCGTGTAACGGATGAAGGCGGCGGCGCGACGTTTTATAGCTGCCTGGTGCAAGTAGAGAAGACCGGAGACTGATGCGATGGAAGTGCCGCGCGGCCGCCATACTCATTCTGTGCGTCCCCCTCACTGGATGTAAAGACCGCGGCGTTGTGCGAACAGCCGACCCGCGCCGCGGTTCCCAGCTCCTGAGCGGCTTTTATGGCATCGAACAGAATGCCTGGCGGTGGACGGCGGCCCGGTTTTCTGTGCGCCTCGATACGCCCGCATGGGCCTCGCGCATTGGCGCCGTATTGCGGCTCAGGTTCTCGATTCCTGACCGGCTCATTCGGGAGCTCGGCGTGATCTCGGTTGCCGCCTCGATCGGCGGGCTCCCATTGGCTCCCGAAAGCTACACCCAACCCGGCGATTTCATCTACGTCCGCGAGGTTCCGTCGCACCGGCTCCGATCCGAGTCAGTACGCGTCGATTTCTTTCTCGACAAGGCGCTCGCGCCAAACAGCAGCGACCGCCGCGAACTCGGGCTGATTGTGGCCAGCATTGCCCTCCAGCCGCGATGACGCACGCCTCCGGCAGAATACCGGTGCTCGCGGAGCACTTCGAAGATCCGCATCTTCGTCGACGATTCGCAAATGCCCGTAGCGCGTCTCGCCGGCCGGCTGCGATACTGGGCATATGTCCGCGCCCGCGGCTCTTCGAGTGTGCAAACTTCGCAAGGCATACAAGGACGTTGTCGCCGTTGACGACCTGGAGCTGGAGGTGCACCAGGGAGAGTGCTTCGGGCTGCTCGGGCCAAACGGTGCAGGAAAGACAACCACAATCGAGATCTGCGAGGGAATCACTGCTCCCGATTCGGGTGAAGTCGAGGTCCTGGGCCTCAACTGGAAATCGGATGCCGATAGGCTGCGCCAACGGCTCGGGATTCAATTGCAGGAAACGCAGCTCTCCGAGAAGCTGACCGTCTTGGAAACAGTCCGGTTGTTTCGAAGCTTCTTCCGGCAGGGGCCTGACGCGGCCGACGTGATCGCAGTGGTCGAGTTGGGAGAAAAGCAGCGGTCGCGCGTGGGCAACCTTTCCGGTGGACAGAAGCAGCGGCTCGCAATGGCCTGCGCCCTGGTGGGTGACCCGGATTTTCTGTTTCTTGACGAGCCGACAACCGGACTGGACCCTCAGGCACGCCGCCAGCTCTGGGATCTCGTCGAACAGTTCAAGCGCGCGGGACGAACGATTCTCTTGACCACGCACTATATGGACGAAGCTGAACAGCTCTGCGATCGCGTGGCCATTATGGATCACGGCAAGGTAATCGCACTTGGCACGCCGCGCGAATTGATCGCATCGATCGGCGTCGAGCACATGGTGGAGTTCGCCGCCGGAGACACAGGGAAGCGGCTGGATATTTCGGCGCTTGGCCGGCTCGACGGGGTCCGGAACATCCGGGCAGAGAACGGTAGCGTGCAGATGCAGGTGACGGAACTGCATCATGCTGTGCCCGCCCTGCTAACCGAGCTCGCCCGCCAGCGTATTCCGCTCACGGAATTGCGCACGCATTCGGCCAGCCTGGAGGACGTCTTCGTTGCTTTGACGGGACGGCATTTGCGTGATGAGTGACATAACCGCAGTACCTGATGTTTCGCCTAGTCATACGGTGCCGAAAAGTCCCGGCCGCCGGTCCTGGTCGAATCACCCGCTCGTCCAACTGACCCTCGTGCGGTTTCGCGAATTCCTGCGCGAGCCGGAAGCCTTGTTCTGGGTATTCGTTTTTCCGGTTCTTCTGGCGGCCGGCCTTGGCATCGCGTTTCGGAACCGTCCCGCGGACGTGCTCAAAATCGCGACCGTCACGCCGGAGCTGGCGCAGGCGCTTCGCCGGACAAAGCTACTCGATGTGCAGCAGTTACCAGAGCCGGCCGCCGAAGAAGCGCTCAGGACCGGCAAGGTTGTGCTTGTAGCTTCGCCGGGGCCGGCCGGGAGCATGGTGTATCAATATGACAATACGAATCCCGAAGGGCGTACGGCGCGCATGCTGGCCGATGATGCGATTCAACGCAGCGCCGGACGCAGCGATCCCGTCGCGTCCAGCGACCGGATCATGCGCGAAGCCGGCTCCCGCTATATCGACTTCCTGATTCCGGGCCTGTTGGGGATGAATCTGATGGGCAGCGCAATCTGGGGCATGGGATTCGCAATCGTCGATGCGAGGCGCAGAAAGCTGATGAAGCGGCTGATCGCCACACCCATGCCCCGGAGGTACTATTTGCTCTCGTTTGCCCTGTCGCGCCTGGTCCTGCTGGTAATCGAAGTGGCCTTCGTCCTCGGTTTCGGTGTCTTGATATTCGGGGTGCCGATGCGGGGTTCGCTCATCGATTTAGTGCTGCTGTGTGTGCTTGGGTCTTTGTCCTTCTGCGCTTTGGGCCTGCTGATCGCGTCCCGTGTGAGCACGATCGAAGCAGTTTCCGGCTTGATGAACGTCACCATGATGCCGATGTGGATTCTTTCCGGGGTGTTCTTTTCGGCACAGCGATTCCCGGACGCCGTTCAACCGCTGATTAAGGCGCTTCCACTGACAGCGGTGATCGACGCCTTGCGTCTGAACATGCTCCAGGGCGGCAACCTGGCGCAGATGGCGCCGCAGATGGGCGTGCTCGCCGTATGGCTTGTTGTCTGCTTTACACTGGCCCTGAAGCTGTTCCGCTGGCGTTAAGCACTGAGGCTGAGCGCCCACTCACAATAGCAGGCTCTCCACCCGATGCGCATGAACCATCCGCTTGCATTCCGACCAGGCGAAGATCGTAAAGCGGCCGTCCTGTGAAGCTACCAGCGCGATCGAATCACGTTGTTCGTGCACAAACTGGGCGGCCGACAGATGCCGCGTGCCGCCGAGCTCTGACGGGTGCACAACAAGCGGCTGGTTACCTTCGATAGGCTCCGTTACCACAACCCGCTCAATCCGCGCTGCGCCCTCGCCGCGAGCGATCTTGGCGCCGAAGGCAAGCACCGCGTATTGATCCGTGATGATTGTGGCTCCATCGACGGCTGTCAGACCCGCAATCGTCTCCACGGAGCGGTAGAATGCTTCCTGCGGAACGGAATGCTTGTCCCTGCCGCTCTCCTTCATAAGTTCGGCTAATTCCAGAAACGCAGGTACCACCGAGTAACGGATAGGCTGCACAATTGAGGCCTGCCATGCATCAGCATTTTCGGGTACGACCAACAGCGCGCCGCCGCGGCCATGAGCGCGCATTGAAACAGCGAGCTGCGCCAGTGCGTTGAAGGAGTCCTCCGACGAGCCGGCCAAATCGAATCCGAACAGCGGGTAAAGAACGGCGGGGCAATCGGAACGGCTTGCGGCGCCCTGGTCGAGCACCTTCACCTGGTCACCTTCCAGAACCGCGACATTCACGAACTTGCCGGAATCCTCGTCGCGGCGGTGCTTGATCACCAGCAGCCCCGGCGCGACGACCTCCAGCACAAAGCAAAACCTTGGGATCGTGCGCGTGGTTCCCCATAACGAGAGCTCGCCTTCCACAGGCCAGACGCCGAGATGGATTCCGGGCCGCTTCACCGCGGGAGCAAGGCGGGCGAGTACATCCGGGGCGAGGGGCAGCCTGTCCGCAAACGTCAGCGGCCGCACCGCCTGCTCCGGCGCAAGAAACGCGAGCGAGATCGTCGGAGCATAGCTCTCTTCCCGCCGGAGGCTCGCCCAAAACGCCGCATCGATCATTGCCGTGAGAGCCCCGACGTCAGGCGGTGTGGCGTAGAACCGCCCGCCATGAGTTCCCGCTGCCGCGGTGTGCGCGGCGAAGTGAGGCCGCACCCGTTCGGCCACAGAACGCGCAGCCAAATATCCCGGTTCTGGTTGCATCTCATTTCAGTGTCTGACGAACTGCGGCACACGTACAATCCGAAGCCTTGCTCCAGCGAAGAGCATCAGCCTCCAGTTACACTACAGCTAGTGACTGGTGAGACAAGCTTAGGGGTTCAGGCGGAACTATCTCGAACAGACAAGGCCGGCGGCACCGCCTTCAAAGTGCTTGCAGCGATCAGCTTCTGCCACCTGCTGAATGATATGCTGCAGTCCGTTATCCCCGCGGTCTATCCGATCCTGAAGACCGCATACCGGCTCGATTTCGGACACATCGGACTCATCACTTTAACCGCGCAGCTCACCGCATCTCTGCTGCAGCCGCTTGTGGGCTTATATACCGATCATCGGCCCACACCATACTCTTTGCCGATCGGAATGGGTTTCACACTCCTGGGACTGATGCTCCTCTCGATCGCGCCCAGTTTTGCCGTGGTTCTTGTGGCAGTCGCGTTCGTCGGCGTCGGGTCTTCAGTCTTCCATCCCGAATCGTCGCGTGTTGCCCGCATGGCTTCCGGAGGGCAGCATGGACTCGCGCAGTCGCTGTTTCAGGTCGGGGGCAATGCAGGCTCGGCGCTTGGGCCGCTGCTGGCCGCCTTTGTCGTGCTCCCCGCAGGCCAGCGGAGCATCGCATGGTTTTCCATCGCGGCGCTGGTCGCCGTACTCGTGCTCACGCGCGTGGGCGCGTGGTACAAGGCCCACAGATACGCTACCGCCAAATTGCGGCAGACAACCGGCGGCGAACATCCGCGGCTTCCTTCACGAAAGATTGCATTGGCAATCGGGATACTGATTGCGCTCGTTTTCTCGAAGTATTTCTACCTGGTGAGCCTCACCAGCTACTACACGTTCTTCCTGATTCATAAATTCCATGTGCCGGTCCGGACCTCGCAAATTCTTCTGTTCGTCTTCCTGGGCGCGGTCGCCCTGGGCACGATCGTGGGCGGACCGGTCGGCGACCGCATCGGGCGCAAGTATGTGATCTGGTGGTCGATTCTTGGCGTGCTTCCGTTCACTTTGCTGCTGCCCTACGCCAATCTGTTCTGGACCGGTTGCCTGAGCGTCGTAATCGGTCTGGTATTGGCATCGGCGTTTTCGGCAATCCTTGTGTACGCGCAAGAGCTGGTCCCCGGCAAAGTGGGTACGATCTCGGGCCTGTTCTTCGGACTCGCCTTTGGGATGGGAGGGATCGGAGCAGCCTTGCTGGGCAAGCTGGCTGATATCACCAGTATCGATTTCGTGTACCGCGTTTGCGCCTTCCTGCCGCTGATCGGCCTGCTCACGGCGTTTCTTCCGAATCTGGAGCCTAGGCGTCCCCCGTCGAAGGCAAGCCGCGCGTGAATTTCCAGCCCACCCTGACGCTACACTGCGGCTATGTATGACGTGATTATTGTCGGAGGAGGGCCCGCCGGCTTAAGCGCCGCCCTGATTCTGGGCCGCTGCCGCCGCCGCACGCTGATCTTTGATGATTGCCGGTATCGAAATGCAGGGGCGCCCGCGTTGCATGGTTTTCTGACACGCGATGGATTGCCGCCGCAAGAACTGCTGCGGCTCGGCCGCGAGCAACTGGCGCCATATGGCGTGGCCGTGCGGAACGAGAGAGTGCAGCAGGCGGCCGTTTGTGAAGACGGCTTCCGGATCATGCTGGAGTCGGGCGAAGCCCTGGTTTCCCGAAAACTCCTATTGGCAACCGGAGTCCAGGACCGGATACCCTCTGTCCCGGGAATCGATGAACTCTATGGGCGCAGCGTATTTCACTGCCCATATTGTGACGCTTGGGAGGTACGCGACCAGGCGCTGGGAGTCTACGGTAAAGGACCGAACGCCGCCGGCCTCGCGTTGTCGCTTAAGACGTGGAGCCGTGATGTGGTCCTTTGTACCGACGGCTCCTCGCGGCTTGCTCCAGCGGATCTCGAGAGGCTTGCACGTCACGAGGTCGGCATTCGGACTCAGCGCATTCGGAAACTTGAGGGGCGTAATGGCGTGCTGGAACGAATTGTTTTCGATTCCGGAGAGACATTGTCGCGCGGAGCCCTGTTCCTAAGCACGGGGCAGACACAACGCTCGGACCTGGCGATCCAGCTCGGATGCAAGTTCACACGCAAGGGCGCAGTCTTGACAGGCAGCCTGGAAGGAACAAACGTTCCGGGGCTCTACGTGGCCGGCGACGCTTCCCGGGACGTGCAATTGGCGATTGTCGCCGCTGCCGAAGGAGCCAAGGCCGGGTTCGCCATAAACAAAGCGCTAGACGTACAAACACGCACGTAAACTTTGCGTGTCCCTATGTCAGACTTACCGCAATACACCCGAAAAGGTAGTCCCAATGCGCCAGCCGCCTACGGCGCAGGCTTGTTTTGTTTCACATACGAATGGGGGTGGGGGCCAATCGTACTAGAGAGCCATGGTACCCGGATTGCACTTTAACTCCCAGGGCAAGGTGGACCGTTTCGCACAGAAGTCAGTTTGTCGGTGCCGCGAGCCAGTCCGGACCCGAAAATTCGATGACTGTCAACCCGGAGATTATGAGTCAAGCAATGGGTGCTGGCCCGGCTCTCTCCGCTGAGCCACGCGGACCGGAAGCGGATATCCTCAAATCGCTCGCGGCGCATGCCGCGCTGCTAGATGGGGATGGAATTATCCGCTGGACAAATGACAGTTGGCAACGGGAGTTGTGGGCCAGGCAGGGTTCTGCGCCGTCATTTGGTCTCGGAGCCAGTTACGTGGATTTCTGCCGCGCGCTGGTGGGCGATAGCTGTGAAAAAGCGGCAGCGTTGATGGCGGGAGTGCGCTGCGTCCTCCAGGGGGAGCAAGAGTTCTTTTGGCTCGAGTACGTTTCTCCGTGGAGCACAGCCCAACAATGGCACTGCGTTACGGTCAATTCCCTGCGAGCAACCCACCGCGAAGGCGCCGTGATCATGCATTTGAACGTGTCGGATCTTCGCGCCCGCGATGAATTGCTCCAAAACGATCTGCAGTCGCAAAAACTGGAGGTGCTGGGCCGGCTCGCCAGCGGCGTCGCGCATGATTTTGCAAATCTGCTCACGCTGATCTCCGGCTACAGCGAAATCGTACTCAACCGCATGACCCTGCTCGACCCGCTGCGAGCAGAGCTGGAGGAGATTCGGAAGGCTGCCAACCGCGGCGCCGGAATGACGGCGCAGTTGCTCGACTTTATCCGAAGCGAAGTGGTTCAGTCTCAGGTTGTGGACATCAATGCTGTGGTCGCGGAGATGGAGAAGATGCTTCGCCCGATCATCGGTGAACATATTGAGCTGGTCACGTCGCTGCACTCCGAGGGCGGTAAGGTCAGAATCGATCCCTCGCAATTACTTCGCGCAATTATGAATCTTGTTTTGAACGCCCGGGATGCAATGCCTGGCGGGGGCAGAATCGAGATCACAAGCTCCAGGCTGGAGCTTGACGAAGAGAATGCAGCGCTTCGAGGGTTGGCACCCGGCGCCTATGTCGTTCTGAAGCTGACCGATAACGGGCCCGGGATAAGCCCGCAGACCCTGGAGCACATCTTCGAACCGTTCTTCACCACCAAGAGCAAGGGCAAGGGCACGGGTCTGGGCTTATCCACGGTCTACTCCATCATCAAAGAGAATCAGGGCGCCGTGTGGGCAGACAGTTCACCGGGCAAAGGCGCGGAGTTCACGATTTGCCTGCCGCGGGCGGAGGACGATCAGCCTGCTGAGCACGCCGAGCCCCATCGCGTAGCAGCGCTCGGAACCGAGACAATCTTGCTGGTCGAAGACGAAGACGGCGTGCGCAAACTCGTGAAGCACGTGTTGACCGCGCGCGGCTATAAGGTCCTCGATGCCGCCGATGGCGTGCAGGCGCTGCAAGTCTTTCGCCGCCACCGCGGACCGATTCATCTATTGCTGACCGATATCGTGATGCCGCGCATGGGCGGGACTGAATTGGCGCAGCAGATCATGGCGATGGATAAGAACATCCGGATTGTCTACATGTCCGGTTATCGCGACGAAGCCGTAGCCGGCGCGCGAGCGCTGGTTCCGGACGCTGTTTTTCTCCAGAAGCCCTTGCGGCCCGAGGTTCTCGCCAATCGAGTGCGTGAAGTTCTGGACGCTCCGGTGAATTAAGCTTCAGCCCAATCGATGTCCCGGAGTACGTAACAGAGCCGGCGCAAGCTGGTTTCGCTGCCGAGTTTGGGGCGAATCCAGCGGGTCGCATGGAATTCCAGATCGAGCGGTGCAGAAGGCGAGTCCGGCGCCTCGAAGCAAATCTCAAAATCTCCGAATCCGATGGTTGCCTCGCCTAACATGCGCCCGCCTGCGAGCGCCCGCAGGCGCTGCCCGGCAAGCCCGGCTGCGCGCGATGGTAAATTTCCGCGAACAACAATCGCGCCCTGCCCGGGGGGGAGCATCCAGCGAAGCCTGGGACCGGCCCAGCGGTCCGGGTATAGGCCTTGCGCATCGCGCAGGATGCGCATGATGATATAGGCGGCCGGCAGGTAGATACCGAGATTCAGAAGCACGGCCGGAGGGCGGAGCCATCGTGTCCGGGGCCGCTCCAGTTTTCTTCTACAGGTTTCCTGCACTTCTCGTAGCCCGTATGTGATCAATCCGAGGGGCCAACGCCGTCCGGTGTGGAACCGCAGCATGGCGCCCAGCTCGCGAATGCGGCGAAACCCTCCTGCTGAACTTTTTGCTTCCGGATACTCGCGAAGGCATCCCATGTACTGCGGCACGTATTCCAGCCGGTGGCGCTTGGCGATTCGGATCAGCAGGTCCCAGTCCATCACATAATGCAGGCGCTCATCCAGGTAGCCGACTTCGTCGAGCACGGACCTGCGAAAGAATGCTGTCTGCTGCAGTATGTAGTCCGAGAGATGGATCAGCTTCCAAAGATTGAACGGCTCGGTGGCCGGAAAGCGGCCTGTCACCTTGCCCGCAACGTCCATCAGATACCCTTCTCCGTAGACAGCACCCGCGCGCGGGCTGCGTTGAAGCGCAGTGACGGCCGTGGCCACGGCCCCCGGCAAAAACACGTCGTCGGAGTTAAGCCAGGACAAGATTTCACCGCGGCCAAGCCGAAATCCCTTGTTGATTGCGTGCGACTGGCCGCGGTCGCGTTCGCTGATCCAGGTGAGGCGGCCGGCATAGTCTCGGACGACGGAAGCGGTCTCGTCGGTTGATCCACCATCCATGACGATATATTCCAGGTTCGGATAATCCTGGCTCAGGACGCTCTCGATGGTGGCGCGGATGAACCGGCCCTGGTTGAACGACGGCGTCACTACCGTTACCCGAGGATCAGGCACGGAGTACGTGTCGGCTCCCAGCTTGCGTTATTGGCCCAGGCACAGCGGCTCCCGGCGGCTTTTCAGAAGCTGAGGCGAGCGTTCAACTGGACCACCCGGGCTGTCGCCGCGGTGAGCCTGCCGAAGTTCCCCGCCGTGATGTTCGCCGACACCGTGTTCAGGTTCGTGTGATTGAAAGCGTTAAACAAATCGGCGCGAAGTTGTAAGCGCCACCGTTCCGTAAAGTCCAGGTTCTTAGAAAGGGACGAGTCTACAGTCCAGGCGCCCGGCTCCCTGAGCGCATTGCGCCCGAGCGTTCCCGGCCGAATTGGAGCCCCGCTGATGGGTGCCAAGGGTACGCGCGCGAAAGCGCTCGGATTCAAATACTGCAAAGTGTTTTCGTAGTCGCCATTGATGGGGTTTCCACCAATGTAATCCGGCCGGCTGCCGGGGAGCGATGAGGGCTGCGTGATCAGAAACGGCGCTCCCGTATTCGCGGTGACGATTCCTCCTATCTGCCAGCCGCCGAGAAGTAGCCGGCTTCCACGGCCGCCGCCCGTCCAGCGCGTGAACGGAAGCTCGTACAGAAAGTCGGTCACGAAGCGGTGGCGGATATCGAAAGGCGTGGGACCCTTCTCCGCCTTGAGGTTATTGATGTCCTGAGGACGCTGGTTCGGCAGCAACAGATCGCCGTCATTGTAGGCGATGTTACTCGACCAGGTGTAATTCACATTGAACAGCAATCCGCGAGCAAAACGCTTTCGCAGCGACGTCTGCCAGGCATGGTAGTGGCTGGATTCCGACGTATCGTAATAGCGATTCTGGCCGAAATTCGGATTTGGCCTTTGGCCGGTCAGGCGGTCCATCTGATTGGTGTCCCGAACCAGGTTCAGCTTCACGCCCCGAGTGCCGATGTATGCCGTCTCGAGCGCTAAATTACGAGCAATCTCGCGTTGCAAGCTGAGCGTCCACTGCATGCTGTACGGATTCGGGAAATTCGGATTGATCACTGTATTGGACCAGGGTGCATTGGGGTCTTTCGCATACTGCAGGGTCGCGGCATTGGTGATCGGGTATTTCAATCCGAGGCGGTCGATGTCACTCCGGGAGAAGATGAAGCGGCTGGGCTCATCCGCTGCATTGCGTACCAGCTCGACCGGTCCGCCGAACAGCGTATGCGGATTCATGAATGCCCCGAAGCCGCCGCGGATTACGGTTTTGGCTGATTCATCCACAGTGTAGGCGAAGCCGAAGCGCGGGCCAAAATTCAGCCGGTCGGCATTGTACGGGCTATCAGGCGGGCGGAGCGGCCCGAACGAACCGTCGCGATTGAACAGCCGGCCGTCTCTCTCGTTGGGTACGGCCATGTAGTCATAGCGGAGACCGGCGTTGAGGATCAAACGGCGGTTTACCTTGATGTCGTCCTGCACAAAAAAGCCGAGTTGAAAATTGCTGATCTGGAATGGATTGACGCCCCAGGTAACCTGAGCCAGGCTGGGATGATTCGAGAGAAAGTCCTCCCTGGTGGCGTAGTGAATCTCAGGCGACTCGATGTTGTCGCGACCGGCCAGCCGCCGCAATACGATTCCGCCGAATTTGATCGAGTGCCGCCCGCGCGTAAGCGCCACGATATCCTCAAACGATTTCGTGGAGCCTCCTTTGAATAGCGTTTCTCCCGTATCCGAGAACCCCAGGTCTCCCGCGATGCCGGGCACACCCAGGGCGTAGAGGTTATCCAGGCGGCGTACATCGTTGCGGTTGTATCCGAATCGGAATTCGTTGCTCCATGATGCCCGGATATGGGTGAAACTCAGAGTGCCGACTTCCGTGAGTCCTGAGAAGGTCCGATTGTTCAAAGTGACGCGAGGCATATTCCGGAACGGCCGCCCCCGCGTGTAGCGCGCCGTGAGCAGATTCTCTGACGTGATGTGGTAATCCACGCGCGCAATGGCGTGATTATCGCTCCCGGTATTCGATGCGGCGCCTTGGTAGAACCCTGTGATGGCGCCAGGCGCGGACGGGGTGCTGGGCAGCGGGAACAAATCGAAAAACGGCTTATATGCCGGCACTGCCTGGAGAGCCTGATTGCGAAATTCGGCGGTCGGCACATTGCCGCTGATCGGCCGGAACGCCCGCTCCCGGTAGCCTTCATACACACCAAAGAAAAAGAGCTTGTTTCGGATCGCCGGTCCTCCGAAAGAGCCGCCAAATTGATTAAACACGATGGGAGCCTTCGAGGTGAGAAACTGGTTGCGGGCCGCAAGATCTTCCACCTGGTTGTTCTCGAAAAGGCTGCCGTGAAATTCGTTCGTCCCGCTGCGAGTGATCAGGTTGACATTACCCGACATGGTATTAGCAATCTCAGCGGAGGCGATCCCCTTGGCCACGTTTACTTCCTGAACCGCTTCCAGGCTTACCGCTTTGATGTAGTTGAAATTCTGGTACATCGAAAGCGAAGGCAGCTCGGGGTCTCCCTCCGCGTCCGTACCGTCCACCGTGAGACGGAAACTGGACGGCGGCAGGCCATTTAATGTGAGGCCGCCGTCGCCAAAAGTCGCAATGCCGGTTCCTACCCGCAGCAGGCTGGTCCAGTCTCTTCGCGATAGCGGCAGTTCCACGACTTCTTGCGTGGCCAGATGCGTGCGTTGCTCCGCCGTAGATGCCACTACCAGGGGGGCTTCCGCCGTAACGGCGATCGACTCATTGATGCTGCCGATCTCCAATGCAAATGAGAGCCGCACCCGCTGGCCGGCGGCAAGCTCCAATCCAGCCTGCTTGTAGAGCTTGAATCCGCCGGCCTCGATCGTAACCGTATAGCGACCCACAGGCAGAAATGTCACGGTGAATTCTCCGGACGAATCCGAGCTAGCCGTCGAGACGGCACTCGTGAGCTCATTTTCGATGTGGATTGAGGCATTCGGAATCGCTGCTCCTGACCCATCCACCACGGTTCCGTATATGGTCGCCGTCGTTACCTGCCCAAACCCGGGCCAGGCTGCTAACAGACCAACTAAAGCAGCGAACAGACAACACAGTCTAGTCACAGTTATTCCCCTTCTCCGTTGAAACCGCACGGGGAGCGCCATGCAGGGTGGATCTATAATATCAATTCGATTCGATAAAACAAGCGGAAAGTGACTGTGCTCGTTACTTGTTAGGCAGCTCTGCAATCCGAAGATTTTTGAAGTCCAGGTCAGTGGTCGGGTCGTGAGCTTGCAGGCTGATGGTGCCGCCCTGAAGGCGCGCGCCCTGCCGTGCGTTGCTGTTTTCCGGCCGCGCATCTTCCCAATCGGTAACCGGGTAGCCGTTCACCCATACCGCGAGATGCCGGCCGTTCGCTACGATCGTCTTCGTGAAGAACTCATTGTCGTTCGGCACGACTTTGCGCGTAGCTACGCGATTGTAGATAGCGCCGGTACCAAAGTCGACCGGCTGCGTGCGGTCGTTGTCCTTATACTCATTGCGAATCTGCGATTCGTAACCGCTCCAGAAAGCTCCATGATCGCCGCGGAAGAACACGCCGCTGTTCGGATGCCGGTTCGGATCGTTCGTATTCGTCCGGATGTCGAGCTGTAGAATAAAATTCTGCCATGTCGCTTCCGTCTCGAGTTGCCCCGAACCATGAACCACGTGGATCATCCCGTTTTTCACGGTCCAGATTGCTTTTTCTTTGGGTGGTTTCGGCGGCTCGACAACTTTCCACCCGCTGAGGCTCTTGCCATCAAAAAACGGCTTCAGCCCGAGCGGCTTCAGTTTGATGTTGCGAAATTCTACCTTCTTATCCTTGTTGTACTGCAGTCCGATGTAGCCGGATTTGCTCTTGCCATCATGGCCGTCCAGGATCTTTTTGCCGTCGAGCTTCACGACGAAATGATCTCCCATGGCCTCGATCTCGTAGCTGTGCCACTGGTCCGCCGCAGGTTTCACGGGCTTGGCCCGAATGTGATTCACAAGGCTGCCGGTCGGAAATTTCGGGTGTTGGTTAAAGATCTGGAGTTCGTAGCCGGTCTCGTGAGGAGCGCCCTCTTTGGCGGAGCGCAGAAAAATGCCGCTATTGCCTTCCGCGCCAGTACGGTAATCGCACTTCAGAATGAAATCTGCGAAAGGGCTGTTGCTGCGCAGCCATCCGGAATCGCCGGAGTCGGCCACGAGCGCGCCATCGGCGACCTTCCATTGCGCCTTACCTTCGGAGGTCCAACCAAACAGCGTGGCACCGTCGAAGAGTAGAATCCAGCCTGAGGCGGCTTCTTTGGGCGTCAGTGTATCGTTTTGGGCGCAAGCCAGCCCGCCGAACAGCATCAGCGTCAAGAAAATTTTCATGAAGCGATTATCGTAACGCAAAACGTTCAAGTGCGCCGATGGCCTGAGCGAGCACAGCCTCGGGCTCTGGGTTCTCCACGCGGAGCACTTCGATTCGACCGTGTCCCGTCGGTCGCCACCGGGAGAACATCCGGGGGGCGGCAAATCCCGCGAAGATACTGAGCAAGGGAACACCGCAGGCAGCGGCCACGTGCTGGCCGGCCGAATCGTATCCCACGTAGAGATCGCTTTGCGCAATGATGGCGGCGAAGCCCGCGAAGCTTCCATGCCACGAGTGAACCGCTGCTCCGGAGCGCTCGATAGCCCGCTCCACCCGCGCGGCCTCTTCTCCACCGGCGCCTCTGTCGATCCACAACTCAACACCAAGCCGACCCAGCGCTGCCAGCAGCTTTTCTTCAAAAGGATCGGCAATGCGCTTCAGCGGATTCTCGCCGATGCCCAGACTCAGTGAGATCACCGGCCGGCACCGCGGCCGCCGCTGTTCCGCAATCGCCACGTACGGCTGTGCATCCGAAATACCGAAGGTCTCTTCCAGCCAACGCGCTGTGAGTCCCGGTAAAGCCGTTTCGTCGCTTGCGCCATACGCCCGGCTTTCGAAAAGCCGGTAGTGCTCCTCATCGCAGACCGGCAGCAGGCCTAATTGGGTGAGGCGCGAATCCGGATCGACAACCAGATCGCCCGACGAGAGCGCCTCGCGCAGTTCCGGCCAGGAGCGCAGCCGCTCGCGGAGTGTGCCGCGCTGATAGCGGATCTCGAGGTGGCGGATGCGCCGATCTGCGGCGAACAGCTCCCAGTTCTTACGCGGGCCAACGAACCAGATTTCCGCTGCCGGGAACCGCCGCTTCACGGCGTCAAGCACAACGCTTGTGACCGCCACGTCGGCTCCCAACGTGACTCGGGAGAGTACGAACACGCGCCGCGCCTCGGCCACAAACGGCCGAACTACCCGGACTTGCTCGTACCTTTCGATCAGCCTGGCGCGATCTACGCCCGGCATAGTGCGCGCTATCGCATCGGAAAACAGCCATACATAGGCGTCGCACAGCGGCCGCTCGAAGCGGTCGGCCAATCCCTCAACAACGATGCGGAAAAGAGCCTCGGCGCATTGATCTTCAAGCAAGGCCGGCGGCAGACCCCCGGGCGGCAGCACACCGCGCAGGCAGCACTCCAGCAGCTTTTCCGCTTGCTCCTTACACGAAGTACTTGCCAATGAGCAGATCCAGCTTCCGTCGCGTGGCCTCCGGCACCAGGCCGCGCTCGGTAATAATGGCATGCGCCAGCGCCGAGCCGCACTTGCACGTACGCTCGGCCGGCATTCCGGATACTGCCGCCCTGACGACCTTGCACGCATTCTCGGCGTTCTTTTGCAAGTTCGCGATGATGTCCGTTACGGTCACCGCATCGTGGTGTGGATGCCAGCAGTCATAATCGGTAACCATGGCTATGGTCACGTAACAGATTTCAGCTTCCCGCGCGAGCTTCGCCTCCTGGAGGTTCGTCATGCCGATCACATCCATTCCCCAGCTCCGGTATATGTTCGATTCCGCTTTCGTGGAGAACGCCGGACCTTCCATGCAGAGATACGTTCCACCTTGCTTCACATTCACGCCGCAGTCGGCGCAGGCCCTATAGACGATCTGTGCAAGCTGCGGGCAGACCGGATCGGCAAAGCTGATGTGCGCTACCAGGCCGTCGCCAAAAAATGTGGAGATGCGGCCTCGCGTGCGGTCGAAAAACTGATCGGGGATGACGAAGTCCAGCGGACGGTGCTCTTCCTTTAGTGATCCGACTGCGCTCAGCGAGACGATCCGCTCCACCCCCAGCGACTTCATCCCGTAAATATTCGCGCGAAAATTCAATTCCGAGGGTGAAAGCCGGTGCCCGCGCCCATGCCGCGCCAGAAACGCAACGCGGCGGCCTTCCAGTGTCCCGAGGACATAGTTCTCCGAAGGCCTGCCCCACGGCGTATCGATGCTCAACTCTTCCTGCGCCTCGAAACCGGGCATGGAGTATAGCCCGCTTCCGCCGATAATTCCGATTTCCGCTTTCAACGTTCCCCGTTCCACCTTTCCCGAAGCATTTATTCTACTGGCCGCCCGTCGGTGGAACGCCTGGAACTGCTCCATCGCTTCAAGCAGCTCCGGGATACCCCGCCCCTCGGTTGCCACCGTGCGGACTATCGGAGGGACCCAGCCATCCGCGCGGCTGCCGAGTTCCAAGGCGGCGAGGATCTCCCGTTCAACTCGCTCGGCGCCAGGGTGGTCCGCCTTGTTGATAACAAAAATATCGGCGATCTCCATGATTCCGGCTTTGATCGCCTGGACATCATCGCCCATCCCCGGCACCAGCACTACGAGCGTAATTTGCGCGACACCGGCGATTTCCACTTCGCCCTGCCCTACCCCGACCGTCTCGACAATGACATAGTCCCTGCCAGCCGCATCGAGCAGCAGAACCAGATCGGCTGTAGCCTGTGCGAGCCCTCCCGGTGATCCACGCGTGGCCATGGAGCGGATAAAGATGCCCGGATCGGCGTGATGATCCTGCATCCGTATCCGGTCGCCTAGAATGGCGCCTCCCGAAACATGGCTCGACGGATCCACAGCGAGGATCCCAATCGTGGCGTTCCGCCGTCGCAGCGCCGCGGCCATCGAGTCGACGAGCGTACTTTTGCCTGCTCCCGGTGAGCCGGTGACACCGACAACGGTCGCGTGTCCGGTTCTGTCGCGGAGTTCCCGCAGGAGTTCGTCCACGCCGGGCTCGCGATTTTCGATCGCGGTAGCAGCCCGGGCTAGAGCACGCACATCACCCTCCACAATTCGGCGAACGCGCTCTTGCATCAGCTTTTCAGGAGCTGGCGCGCAATGACCAGCCTCTGGATTTCGCTTGTGCCTTCGCCAATCGTACAGAGTTTCACGTCGCGATAGAACTTTTCGACCGGGTAGTCCTTGATGAACCCGTAGCCGCCGTGGATCTGCACTGCCTCATTGGCGATACGCACTGCCGCCTCCGACGCGTACAGCTTGGCCATGGCGGATTCCTTGGTGACGCGCTGCCCGCGATCCATCATCCACGCAGCACGGTAGTTCAGCAGGCGGGCGGCATCGATTTCGGTCGCCATATCGACGAGCTTGTGCTGGATCGCCTGAAATTCCGAGATGGGCCGCGAGAACTGCCGGCGTGTTTTGGAGTATCGCAAGGCGGCGTCGTACGCTCCTTGCGCCATCCCGATCGCCAGAGCCGCAATCGAGATGCGGCCTCCGTCCAGCACTTTCAAACTATCCACAAACCCTTCGCCCTCTTTGCCGAGCAGTTGCGCCTCCGGCAGCCGGCACTTTTCGAAGATCACTTCACCGGTAGCGCTGGCGCGCAGTCCCAGCTTGTTTTCCTTCTTGCCCGCACGAAAACCGGGTGTGCCCTTCTCGATAATAAAGGCGGAAATACCGTGCTGGGCGGCTCCGCGGTTCGTCACCGCCATAGCCACACAGACGTCGGCGTAGTGGGCATTCGTCGTGAATGTTTTAGCGCCGTTCAATTCCCAGCAGCCGTCCTGGCGCACGGCGGTTGTGCGGGTGCCCGCCGCATCGGAGCCGGCCTCGGGCTCCGTAAGGGACCAGCACCCGAGCCATTCGCCCGAAGCCAGGCGCGGCAGATAGCACCGCCTCTGCTCATCGTTGCCCATTTTATAGATATGATTCGAGCACAGCGAAGTGTGGGCCGCCACGATAATTCCTACCGATCCATCGACGCGGGAAAGCTCTTCAATGATGATCGAATATTCGATGTACCCCAGGCCCGCGCCCCCAAGCTCCTCCGGAAAGATCGAGCCCAGATAACCGAGATCGCCGAGCTTGCGGACAACTTCGCTCGGAAATATCTGGGCCTCGTCCCACTCGAGCACGTGCGGGCGGATTTCCGCTTCCGCGAACTCGCGGACTTCCTTGCGCAACTGAATCTGTTCCGAAGTAAATTCGAAATCCATCGCTTGGAAGGGCGCCTGGCGGGAGGAATGGCTGGGAACAGGCGCGCTGTCCCAGAGTCAGGCAATCTCTTCCTGCGCTGCGTCCCAATGAACGGCGCGCTGGTTCCGGTAGCTTTCCACTGCCATCCGGCAGGCGATCGAAACCCGGAAGCCGAGATCAAACGGACAGTTCGGCTCTTTGCCGCTCCGGATGCAGTCGAAGAAGTTCTGCATATGAGCATGGGGAGCGGTTTTCGTGGAGCCCAAAATCTCAACCCCGGCCGGCCGGTTTACTTTCTGCGGCACATATCGAATCTGCTGACTTTTCAGAATGCTTCCATCGGTGCCAAGCACATCCTCGCTGATGCCGAGCTCGTTGTTGCCGAATCCGGAGTCCCAGGTGAACAGAATCTCCTCAGGCTGCTCCATCGACACATTCATCGTATCCGGCACCTCGCGCCCATCCTTCCAGAGATAGATCCCGCCTACCATGTTCACCGTTCTAGGGATCTTCAGCCCCATCACCTTGTACCAGAACGCCACCTGGTGGCACATATTTTCGTAGACATTGCCGCCCGAATAGTCCCAGAAGAAGCGCCAGTTCACGTATCGGTTGGCATCGAACTCGCGATTCGGCGCCTCGCCCAGAAATGATTTCCAGATGATATGTTCCGGAGTCATGTCGGGATAAACCGGACGGGACCACTGCGGCTTTCCGTGCGGCGTATTGCGGAACATGTGCGCATGGATCGCCGTAATTTTGCCGAGCTTGCCTGAATTCACAAATGCTGTCGCGTCGTCGACTTGCCCGGAGGAGCAGAACTGGTGCCCGACCTGGACCGTGCGCTTGCCTGCCTTCTGGTACGCGGCCCGCATCCGCTTGGCGTGATCCACGTTGAACGCCATGGTCTTTTCCTGGTACACATGCTTGCCTGCTTCAAGCGCGGCCACGAAATGTTCGCAGTGCAGATGCTGCGGCGTGGCGATGATCACGGCGTCGATGCTGCGATCTTCGAGCAGGTGCCTGTAATCGAGGTACGTGCGGGCTTGCGGTGCAATCTGCTTGGCACTCTCCAGGCGCTTGGTGTAGATATCGGCGATGCCTGCGAACTCGGTATTGGGACACGCAAGGGCTTCGCGCATCAGCACGGTGCCGCGGTCGCCCGGACCGATGATCCCAAGCCGGATGCGCTCGTTGGCTCCCAAAACGTTGGAGCCTGCAAACGTTCCGGCAAGTCCGGTGGCTACTTTGCCGATGAAATTGCGCCGCGAATGCATGTAGGGAAACTCCTTCTGAACGCTCTGATTATACGTACCATCCTAGCATTGCCGGAAACCGCGGGTTGGCCGGAAACAGAAAAGCGGAGCCCGAAGGCTCCGCCTTTTCGTCGCTAATCGACCCGGGGCTTAGAAGATGAACTTGATGCCCACCCGTCCGGCAAATCCGGGATTGAACAGATCATTCAGCCCGTAACGCGGGTCGTAAGCATCCGCGCCATCGCTCGTTTGTAGGATCAGCGCGCGGTAATCATAGCCCTTGGAAAGATCGGTGGTACTCAGGTCGATTAGAGAGCTCTCCCGGGGCAGCCCGGCGCCGCGATTCAAATAGTTGAAGCGATGACGCGCAATCTTCTGGTTGAACAGATTTTGGGCGTTGAACTCAAGCCGCAGACGCTTCACTTCACTCAGCTTGAACTCGTGTGCCACCAGTAAGTCGGTCTGCGTCAGCCAGGGCGTCCGCCCCATGTCCCCACGGCCGTTCACGAACACGTCGATGTGATTCGCGGTCGTCACATAGGTGCTCAGCGGGGTGCCGCTCTGGGCGAAGAACAAAGTACCGATCTCGGTTCCGAACTTGAAGGTATAGGAGCCGTAGAGCTTGAACGAGTGCGGCCGGTCGGTAGCGAGACGTCCGTAGTTCCCCAGGTTGCCATGCGCATCCCAGAGATACTCATCCAGGTCGTAGGCGCGAGAAGCATTAGTGCCAGGGCGGGCAATGCTGCCGGTTGATTGCTGCGCCGTCGCTGCGGTGACACCAGTCGTGGGCGTCGTGATCTCGTCCGAGCTGCCTAGCCCGGGATAATTCCCGTAGAGCCGGCTGTACACATAACTGACGCTGCCCTGCAATCCCTGCGAAAAGCGCCGCGACACCGTGAGCTCCATCGCGTCATAGGTCCGTTTCGGTTTGGGGGTCGGCAGAATCGGAGTCGGTCCGGATACCAACATGTTCTTGGCAATTCCTTCCCCTGGGTTGACGTAGTAATAATCTTCGTTGCCATTGACCAGCGCCGCCATGTCTTCAATCGTGCGTCGCAGGTTGTCATGGATGTAGCGGCCCGCAAAGACCGTGTGGGAGGAAAGCTGGAACTCCACTCCGGCATTAATTTTATCGGTACTGAGCGGTTTCAAATTGGGATCGATCTTGTCGAAGCCCGGCAGCCGCAGGTCGCGATACGCGCCACCGGTCCACAAGTTCCGGCCCGGCGCATTGTTACCACTCAGATTGAAGACGTCCAGGGTATCCAGCGAGCGATAATAGATGCGCCAGAAGTCGCCGCCGAAGGTACCTCGCACCAGGTCATACTTTACAAAATCAAAGTACCGGCCCCAGCTTCCGTAGAGCTTCAGGCGGCCGTTTCCGAAGACGTCCAGAGTCGCGCCAAGCCGCGGCGCCATCTTATCGCCGAACCCGAACTTAAACGCGGTCTCCTGGATCGCGCGCGCCATCGATGGGACGCGCTCGTTCTCCGTACGAAGCCCTAGGCTCAAAGTCAGGCGCGGCAAAATCCGCCACTTATCTTGGATGTAGAGACTTATGATGTTGTTGCTGGTCGAACCGCGGGTGCCGATATCATCGATTTCATAGTAGCCATACGCACCGCGCTGCTGCCGAAACGCCCGGTCCCAGTTGACGAGGACGTAACCACCCTGCGGATAGGCCTCGTCGACGCTATTGATATTCCGCAAAAAGCCCCACCCCGCCTTCAGGTCGTGCGTACCCAGGAAATGGCCGAACTTGCTGATGTCAGCTTCCAGATGGGCGCGCGTGGCGATGTCGTGAAACGTGATCTGCAAGCGCGGAATATTGTAGGCGCCGGATCCCAATTGCAGCGCCGGCGGAATGCTGAAAGGCAGCCCGATAGCGGTGGTGTTGTACGTGACGCTGGCCTGATTCGGAATGCCGACATCCTTGTAGTTATCGTAGAAATAGCCTCCGCGAAGCGATATGAGGGTCGTCGGCGTGGCCGTGATCTGAACATCGGCGGTGTAACTGCTCTGCGGCTGGTTCCAACCGATTTGAGGATTGAAACGGACGGAATCGAGTGAAGTCGATACCGCGTTTCCGAAAGAGTTGTAGGCAGGCAGCCGTCCGGTGGACCATGTCGGCGAGTACAGCCACGAGAAATTCGTGCGCACGCGCTTCAGTGGATCCCAGGAAATTTTATTGAATGCCTGCATGTACAGTGTTTTGTTCTTCAATGTTCCCGGCTCGGCGCCATCGCTAAACAGGTAGTCATTGCTGCGTCGCTGCCACCGGGGCGAAATCGAGCTGAAGAAGAACAGTTTGTCTTTCACTAAGTAGCCGCCGAGCGAACCACCTACTTCGTGCTGATCGTTCTGGTTTTTGTGGTCTTGAACAAAGGACGCGTTTTCTTCTGTAGCCGGATCGAGCAGCAGACGTCGTACCGGCCCGGCGCTGATCGCGTTGCCGTTGAAGTAATAGTGAAGATCGCCGTGAAATGCGTTTCCGCCGCTTTTGGTGGTCGCATTGATGACGCCGCCCAGAGCGCCGCCATATTCCGCTTCGATTCCCGACGTCTTGACCTGCACTTCGTTGAGGAACCGAACACGGCGTTCTGGCGCGAAAGTCCGTTGATCATGCTGGTGGTCGAGATGCCGTCCACGTTGAACTGGTTCTCTGCGCCGCTCGCTCCGTTGACCTGGAATCCGCCCTCGATTTCTCCACGGTTTACCGAAGGCGAGATAAAGACCAGATCCTGGAATGTCCGGCCCTTCGGCAAGCGATTAAATTCCTCGCTGCTGATATTGTTGGCGACCGTGGTGCCGGTCATGTCGATGAGAGGCGCCGCGGTGCTTGAGACCTCGATGGTCTGCTCGGCGCGAGCCACGGCCATACTGGCGTTCAACTGAAGCACCTTGCCGAGCAAAAGATTCACGTCCGGCACGTCGTAATCGGCGAAACCTGTGACGTGGAACCGCACCGAATAATGACCCGGTTCGAGGTTGCGAGCGAGATACGTTCCATCAGCGCCGGTACTGAACGTATACACACGGTTGGTGGCCTTATGGGTCAGGGTCACGGTCGCTCCGGGGATCACAGCGCCGCTGGCGTCGGTGACCGTGCCATCAATCTCGCCATAGCGCTCCTGTCCCCGGAGGACTGTGCCTGCAAACCCGAGAATTGCAATGGCGAAAGCAGCCTTAGCCGCCCAATTTCGAATGTAACTTGATTGTGTCTTCATATTGGTTTGTGCTTCTTTATACTTGGCAGGCAGGAAAAACGCCCGGAGCGCCACGCGCAGTTCGACCTACCTTGGCTCCGGCTTCCTTTGCATATCGTGGGCCAACCGGGGATTTGCCGAGAACCAGGCGCATTTTCGCAGTAAGCCCGGCGTAACAACCTGTTACATGTTGCTCCTGAATACGAAAAACTGAAAAAATTCCCTTTCAAAAAACATAGCGCACCACAATCAGGACTTTGTTCCGGCATTACAAAGCGCCTATGCTACATTCGAGGAAGTGTTCCAACGCGTCATCTGGATCGTGCTCGACAGCGTGGGAATTGGCGCAATGCCGGACGCCGCCGCGTATGGCGACCAGGGCAGTGATACCCTCGGGAACATCGCGCGGCTGAGAAAGCTGACGCTTCCGAACCTTTGCCGGCTCGGCCTGGGCAGCATTCGCCCGCTCCAGGACCTTCCTCCCGAGCCTTCACCCGCCGGCTGTTATGGCCGCTGCACACTGGCTTCACCGGGCAAAGACACGACTACAGGTCACTGGGAGATGGTCGGCATACATTTGAAAAAACCGTTTCCACTTTACCCGAACGGCTTTCCCCGTTCCGTTATGGATGAGTTTGAGCGGCGAATAGGCCGCGGGACTCTTGGCAACCGAGCCGCATCCGGAACCGAAATCATCAAGGAGCTCGGCGCCGAGCACATCAGGACGGGCAATCCTATCGTCTACACATCGGCCGACAGCGTCTTTCAGATTGCGGCCCACGAAGAGGTGATTCCTCTGGCGGAGTTGTACCGGATCTGCCAAATTGCGCGGGAGATCCTGCAAGGCCCGCATGAAGTCGGCCGCGTGATTGCGCGGCCTTTCACCGGACCCGAGGGAGCGTTCACGCGCACTCCCAATCGCCGGGATTACGCCGTTCCGCCGCCTCAGGGAATGCTGCTCGATCGGCTTCGAGAGTCCGGCGTCGCCGCGCATGGGATCGGCAAAATCCACGACATCTTTCTCGGCCGAGGACTATCGAGCTACGCAAAGACCAAGGGCAATGCGGATGGTATGGCAAAAACCCTGGACGCGATGGACGGGGTGCGCGAGGGCCTGATCTTCGTCAATCTCGTGGACTTCGACCAGCTTTATGGGCATCGTAACGATGTAGAGGGCTATGGAGCCGCGCTCGAAGAATTCGATCGCTGGCTCCCGCAGTTGGAGACGCGGCTGAAGGAGCGTGATCTGGTTCTCCTCACTGCGGACCATGGCTGCGATCCCACCACGCCTTCGACCGACCACAGCCGCGAATACGTGCCGCTGTTAGCAGCCGGCCCGCGCGCCCGGCGCGGCGTAGATCTCGGCGTGCGGGCATCACTCGCCGATATCGGACAAACCGTAGCTGCGAATTTTGGTGTTGAAATCGAGAAGGGGACCAGTTTTTTGCCGCAAATCGTATGAGAAAACCGGTAATGGCGGGCAATTGGAAAATGTACAAAACATGCCCGGAAACGGCCGCGTTTTTCGAGAAGTTCCGTTCGATGGTTGCGGATCCGGAACGGGCGGAGATCGTGATCTGCCCGCCGTTCCCGAATCTCAGCGCGGCTGTGGCCGCCTGCGACGGCATGGGAATCCACATCGGCGCACAGAACCTCTACTGGGCCAGGGAGGGAGCTTTTACCGGCGAGGTCTCCGCGGGCATGCTGCGGGCGGTCGGCTGCACTTGGGTAATCGTCGGGCACAGTGAGCGGAGACAGTACTTTGGGGAAACCGACCAGTCGGTTCTTAAGAAGACGATTGCCGCGCTCGAAGACGGCCTTACTCCCATTGTCTGTGTTGGTGAGCGGCTTGAAGAGCGCGAAGCCGGCAGGACGGAAGCGGTATTGATTTCTCAGTTTGAAAACGGCATTCGGGGGCTTTCGCCCGAGCAATTCGCGCACATTGTGATTGCCTATGAGCCGGTCTGGGCTATCGGCACCGGCAAAACGGCGACTCCGGAGATCGCCGCAGATGCTCACCGCCTGCTTCGGGCGCAGGCGCGAACGGCATTCGGCGAACAGGCTGCGGATCGTGTCCGCATCTTGTATGGCGGCAGCGTCAAGCCGGACAACACGAAGAGCTTGATGGAGCAGCCGGAAATCGACGGCGTTCTGGTGGGCGGCGCGAGCCTGGACCCGGCCTCCTTTGCGTTAATCGTGAATTTCTGATCGCAGCGCCACGCGCTCCAGGAATTGGGCTTCTTCTACGATTTCCAATCGGATCTTGAGCCAATAAAGCGGCAGCGGCGCGAGCAGGTCCATGCAGCCGTCGCACAAATTGAAAGTGTCCTTCTCGGTCGTTACTACCGCCTGCGCGCCTGTGCCCCGGAGCTGATGAGAGATGCGGCGCATCTCATGCGGCTTGTAAAGGTGGTGATCTTCGAAAGGAATATGAGCCACTACTTCGATTCCCAGCGAGTGTAGTGTGTGCCAGAACGAATTGGGATTCCCCAGGCCGCAGAATGCGCCGGCGCGCGAGAAAGGCGGCTCGTCAGCCGGAAACTGCCGGCCCGTTGAGAATTCAATCCATCTTTCCGGAACAACGCGCGCGTGGAAAATGGGCGCGCCCGGATTGTGCTTCGCGAGCACGTGCTCGATCGTGTCGAGCGCGGCGGCGTAGTTGCTGCGAGTGATTACAAAAATGTCGGCACGCGTTAATTGCTCGAGCGGTTCGCGTAAGCGGCCAAGCGGAAACACGCGGCAGCCGCCAAACGGATTCAGTGCGTCGACGAGCAGAATATCTAATTGCCGTTCCAATTGGACGTGCTGAAAACCGTCGTCGAGCACGAATACATCGACGCCGAAGTCGCGCGCAAGCGCCTGACCCGTATAAAACCGGTCCGGGCCGATGCCGACCGGGGCCAGGCCGGATCGCAGAAGGATTTGTGCCTCATCGCCGGAATGCTCCACGGCGATCTGGCTTCCGGCCGGCAGCAGCAAATGCTTGAGCGGCGAGCGCCGGCCGTAGCCACGCGTGAGAATGCCCGGATAGTGACCGGTCTGTTTCAGGTGTTCGACCAGGTACAGAACGAACGGTGTCTTTCCCGTTCCCCCCACGGTGATATTGCCGATACTGATGACCGGCTGTTCGAGGCGCCGGCGCCGAGCCTGGCCGCGCGCTCGCTTGCGGGCGCCGCCAAGCTCCCAGATCTTGGCCAGCCCACCCAAGAAGATGCGCGCCGCCAGTGACGGCCAGCCGCACGCAAATCGCTGCGCATGCAAACGGCAAATTTCGCGAGCTGCCCGCTCCGTGGCGCCGCGGCGGGCTTCAGCGCAGGATCGCGCCAGTTCTCCGGTAAGTGTTGCTCGTGGAGCATCGCCGAGCAGATCGAGCACAGCGAAGGGCAATTCGTGCGTGCCGGAAATTCGCATCCAACCTCCGGCGCGGTCGAAATCCTGCTCGATCTCGCGAAAGTTTTCCATATGCGGACCGGCGATAATCGGCCGGCCGAAGGAAGCCGGCTCCAGAGGATTGTGACCGCCCCGGCTGGCCAGAGAACCGCCCATGAACACTACGTCGGCAAGTCCGAACAATCCGCTCAGCTCACCAATGCTGTCGACCAGGAGCACTCCGGGAAGCGGCAATGTCTCCGCGCCGGTGAGACGCGACCGGTGTAAAAAACGAATGCCGGCCTGTTCCAGTTTCGCCGCCGCGCTCTCAAATCGCTCAGGCCGCCGTGGAGCGAGAATGAGCAGCAGCTTCGGCTTGCGCGCGGCCACCTCCTGGAAAGCGCTGATCACCGCGTCATCTTCATCCGGATCGCCCGCTTGGGCAGGTGGCATCGTGCTGGCAGCGATCCAGACCGAGCCCGGTTGCACCCGGTCGAGCAGGCGGCGCACGGGCGACAGCGGATCCGCTTCGGCCGGCTGAAAGTCGTATTTCAGGTTGCCGCCGATTACGATGCGGTCTGTCGGTGCTCCGATCGAGCTGAACCGCTCCTTCATCTGCTCGCTCTGAACCAGGATGGAATCGGCATGAGGTAGGACATGGCGGAAAAACCAGCCCATCCGACGATAGCGTGGCAGCGCACGATCCGAGATTCGGCCGTTCAACAGCAACAATCCTGCGCCGGAGCGGCGTGCTTCGCGAAACAGGTTGGGCCAGATCTCGGTTTCAAGCACTACCACAACCGAGGGTCGAAGCGTACGAAGAACGCGGCGAACCACGAAGGTGAAGTCGAGCGGCGCAAAGAAAATCCCATTCACCAGCGGGGCGGCTTTTTGCTCGGCCATTTCTCTGCCGGCCAGCGTCGAAACAGAGAGGAATAGCGGCGTCGTCGGCAATTCCCGGCGCAGTTCCCGGATGAGGGCGGCGCTCGAAACCACTTCTCCGACGGAAACTGCATGCAACCAGATTGCGCCGGGCGAGGTCTGTCTAAAGGAGCGCGGCAACCAGCCGAATCGCTGCGTAATCGTTCTGCGGTAACCCTGCGTCCGGAACGAGCGCAGCAACAGATAGACTAGAAGAAGCGGAAATCCAAACGCCTGAAGGGACCGGTATAAGAGATAGATGCCTTTTGTTTTCAAACGTTTGGCCCTGTTGATGAGTATAGCGGCCGTGGTGACGGCAAACAAGGCGGCAGCCGGCGACAAAAACGATTCCCGGTTTACTGCCGCTCCGGCTGCCAGCTATCCGGCTCACGAGACGAACGCCAAGGTCACCATCGGCGCCGACGTATATATTTCCGGCGATAAGGTGCGAACCGCTTTCGGTAAGCGCAACCCCTACGAGTTGGGCGTGCTTCCGATCCTTATTGTGGTGCAGAACGATAGTGATAAGGCGTTGAACCTGGACCGGATCAAGGTGGAATACATTCCACCTGCCGGCGGCAAGGTAGCGGCGACGCCGGCTTCGGAGGTACGTTTTCTGAACGGGCCGAACCGTCCCGAGGTGATGGTAGGTCCGGCTGGAACGCCGAAAATCCGCCGGAAGAAAAATCCGCTTGATACGTGGGAAATAGAGGGCCGGGCGTTCGCAGCCAAAATGATTCCCCCAGGCGAGTCAGTTCATGGCTTCTTCTATTTTCAGACCGGGTTTCAGCGGCATTCCAAGGTATATCTCAATGGCATCGCGGAGGCGGGTACCGGCAAGGAGCTGTTTTACTTCGAAATCCCCCTCGAATCGGCAGAGGAGACATCACCAAAGCACTAGCTGGGCAGGTTTATGGATTCAGGGGAGCAGCGCGCGCTGTTCCAAACCGGCCTTCGCGACCGACTTCAAAGGCCAAGCGCGGCCCCGTATATTGGATGCGCACGGCCGCTGCGCCGCCGGAGACGCGGTCCATCGCCACCAGACCCCAAGGATCGCCAAACTCTTTTTTCGTGTTTGCGGCTACCGACTTCAATTCCTGCGTAAGGTCTTCGCGCAAAGCCTGAAAGCCAACGTCTTTGAGATCAATGCCCGGGTTCGCGCGCAGGAAGCGATCGATTCGTGCGAGCTTCTCCCCGGTTTCCCGCATCGCCTCGGCCCATCCCACAATGAGCGAATAATCCGCAATGACGGCGCCAAGCTGCGGACCCTGAAGCTGCGGAAACAACGTGTGCAGATTCGGTTGGCCAAGGCTCTTCATTTTGCGCCATAGCTCGTCGTTCAAGGCCGGCGCTCGCCTGTACGCGTCGGGATCGTCTTCCTGCACCAGCAGCGCCAGCGCCTCGCGGCCGGCTTTCTCGTAGACTTCGGCGGCGAGTGGCTCGCCGTCGGCGAGGAACAGAGCGCGCGCCAATTTGTTGTCGTAGCGCGCGTCAGCATAGCAGACGGTGCGGCCGAAATCGTCGAGCCCGCGCAGCCGATCTTCCTTCTCGGCCTTTGACAAGAGACCCAGCGCCTGCGCAATATCCAGATTGTCTTTCATCGTCTGGTGATTGGTCCCGTTGTGCAGCTCGAAATAGGTGTGGAAGATTTCAAGCTGTGGGGCATCGGCCTGACGTTGACTGGAGCGATACGCGGCGGTAATTAGAAAGCTCTCGGCCAGCACGCGCCGCAGCTTCTGGCTATCGGCGCCGAAGTTCACGGCCGCCGTCGTAATGCGTGAAGCGGTAGCGGAATCGGCGATTACCAGATCGCCGGTGTCCGGCTCATACCGCACAGTCCCCGACAATGCCAGCTTGCTGATTGATCCGACATTGTAGATCCCCAGCAGATTGACTTTGAAGAGGTGATTCGTCTCGCGCAGCCTGCTGAACACGCTGGAGAGCATGCGAAATCCGGCAGGAATACTATCCGGCCTGCTGACGGCCGAAACGTTGCCGCGGAGCATTTCCGATAAGGCCTTGTGTCCATCTTCTGTAAGCTCGGCGAGGTCGACTTGGTATTCGAAGATAGAGTCGCCGGCGCGAGCCGATCCGAGCGCGAAGGTTGCGGCCAGTTCCAGCCGCCTCTCGATGGCTGCTTGAATCGCCCCCGAAATAGCGCCGATCTGATTGCTGCCGAGACCAGCGGCGCGAAGCTCTTCGAAATCAGCCGAAGGGTTCCTGCTGATGACTCCGAGCAGCGTAGAAACCAGATCCAAACTGCTGGTTCCCGCAGTGATCCCAGCTTTCGTCCGTACCTTCACGCCGAACTCGCTGCCAATCTTCCGACGCCAGGAGAGCCGCAGTTGGTTGGCGCCGGGTTTGCGCGCGCGTAGTTCGTGCTCACTCTCAATCGCAAAGGATGCAGCGACGGCGATCATACCGCCGGCGGTAACCGAAAGCTGCGGAGCCGGACTGGGAAGCGACGCTGTCATTAGTGGATTGGTAGCAGCCAGCAAGTTGACCTCAGCCGCAAATTCCAGCGTACGGCTGCTTTCCATAACCGTCAAAACATCTGGGGACAACCCTTCGAGGTCGGCGGGCGACAACGGCAACACAAAATCCCGCAGCGTGTCCATAAGCGCATCGCGGAAGTTCGTAGTGCCCGCGAAGCGCCGGTGGTTGGTGAACCGCAAACGGACACCGGGGTCCACTCCCCAGGTAACTGCTTCCGAACCGGCCGAGGGAGCGGCTCCGAGTGCCAAAGTGAAGCCAAGCGACAGGTACGTGGAACCCTGCTCAAACCAGTCGTCGTCGGCTTGAGGCGATGTAATCTCCAGCGTGCCGCCCAACGCCGCAGTGATCGGAAGCTTGGCGCTGGTTGGCAGCGCCTGCACTTCCAATGCAACGGACTGGAGCGGTATGGCTGCCAGCGACTTGTCGCGAAGCGCAGAGAGGTCGAGTGTTGGAAATCGAAATCTGGCGACATCGGCGAGATAGCGCCCAAAGCTTGAGGCCGAATTGGGCTTCACCTCCACCTCAACCCCGAGCTGGTCGGTTAGCTTCACAGAAGGCATGGCGGATTATACCGTGGAGAGGAGTTGCAGCGCGTGCGAACGAACTGGGTCACCTAAAATGTCACCCGGAACGACTCGGCTGGGTCAGCCAGAAATGTAACCCGGAAAGGCGCGCGACATGACACCCATGAAAGGTGGACATGAACGCGCGGCAGCAGTATTTGGAGGAGATCGGCAAGGAGTATAGCCGAGCGGGCGAAGGAGAGCGTGGACGCTTGCTGGATGAGGCCCAGAAGCGGACCGGGCTGAATCGCAAGTATCGGATCCGGGTTTTGAATCACCCGCGTCAACCGGGGCCGCGGAAGCGGCGTAAGCGCCGCGCGGAGTATGGGGCGGCGGTGGTGACGGCATTGATTGAAGTGTGGGACATCTTCGAGCAGCCGTGCGGGCAGCGGATGGTGGCGGTGCTGAGGAGCGAATTGGCGCGTTTGCGGAAGCTGGGGGAGGTGCGCTGCAGCGAGGCGGTGGCGGAGCAGTTGAAGGCAGTGTCTGCCAGCACGATCGATCGACTATTGCGGCGGGAGAAGCGAGTTCGGCAACTGCGGCGGAACCGCAACCCGAGCGTGCAGCGGTTGATTTACCAGAAGGTGCCGGTTAAGGTGGCTGCGGAGTTCGACACCGTGCAGGTGGGCCACCTGCAGGTGGATTTCGTGGAACACGGTGGTCGCTCAACGGCCGGCGACTATATCCATTCGATCTCGGCAGTGGATGTGGCAACGAGTTGGTGGGAGGGGGAGGCGATCCCGGTGCGGTCACAGCACGCGACCAAGGAAGGCCTGAGCCGGATGCAGGCTCGATTTCCATTTCGGATTCGGGAACTGCACCCCGACAATGATACGGCGCTGATCAATGACTTGCTGTGGGATTGGACGCAGCAGCAGAAGATTCGGCTGTCGCGATCGCGGCCGTACAAGAAGAATGACAACGCTTGGGTGGAGCAAAAGAACTGGACGCATATCCGCAAGGTGGTGGGATATCGGCGCTTCGACACCACTGCCGAGCTGAGACTGTTGAACGAGATCTATGCGGTGCTGCGGTTGTACAAGAACTTCTGTTTGCCAACGATCCGGCTAGAGAACAAGGAGCGGGTCGAGGGTCGAATCCGGCGGAAGTATGATGAACCGCGCACGCCCTACGAACGGGTAGTGCGCTCCGGCCAGGTCGATCGCAAGACCAAACAGCAGTTGAAGGGGGTTTATGAAGGGCTGAATCCTGCAGCGCTCGCTCGGCACCTGACTGAGCTGCGCGTGCGACTGGAGGAACTGAGCAGCGGCAAATCCGAAGGCTACGGCAAGCGCTCCTGGCGCGGACCGGATCTGCGCATCAGCAAACGGCGCAACCCAATGAGGGCGACCGCATGAAGTTGCCAAGAGAAACAGGCGGGGCTAACGCCCCGCCAATGGGGCTCCGCCCCATACCTCGCGGGGGCTGCGCCCCCTGCGCCCCCCCCGAAAACCTTTCTGAGAAGGAGTGGCTTGAGGATGTCGCGGCCTCCCGTTGGTCGGGCCCGGAGTATACACGTCATGCGGGTGCCTTGTCGCGCGCCCGGGTTACATTTTCATTTGACCCAGCCGAGACCCGTTTGGGTTACATCGTTAAATGAGTTGACAGGGCGAAACGCCAGCCGGCTCCCTGCCTCACAGGGCCGAATGCATATTTCCTGCGGTAAGAACTCTCGGCTTCGCTGCGAGCCGGCGCAGCGACGTCAACATCGAAGAAAGATACAGCTCCAAGGACATGGTCCTGGTAATACATCCTTCGCAGTAGAGCAGATGTTCTTCAACTGCCGCGATCCGTCGCGCCTGGAGTCTGTTGAGTAGATACAACTCCAAAGTACTCTCGCGTGGATGCCACGCTGCTGGTTTTGACATTTGCAGATATAGTGACGGCGGGGGAAAACCATATCCCCAATTCATATTAGAAGATTGAACAATTGTTCAGGAACGTACGATAAAGCGGCATTCAGTGGCGAGCATTAGTCGCCCGAAACCCGATCGGGCCGGGCAAAGTACCAGCGCCAGCCGGAAAAGCTTGCCAGCCAATCCTGGCGGCGGGTCTTTCCCACTGCCAGCAACAACATGAGTAGGATGATCCCAGCCGCCGCAGCAACAGTTTGCGGGACACTCAGGTTTTCTTTCCAAAAGTACAGCCAGCGTCCGTAGACCAGCTCAATATGCACCCAGTAGACGAGCAGAGAAGTCGTGCCAAATTGCCGAACCCAACTCCAACCTTCGCCGGCGCCGTATTGCGTCCACAAATACGCCGCCGCCAGAACCATCAGCATGACACCGAGCTTGGTGAGTACCTGCGCCGGACTGTTCAGCCAATATTCGGATCTGGAAAAGAGAGAATACGGCAGGTTCGAAAAGTAGGTTGCCCCAAGAATGATGCCAATTCCGGTGAGCGCCGCCCACTGCATGGCGCGATCAACTTGCTCAGGCTTCAGGTTGCGAATCAGGCTTCCGGCGCTTAGGCCGAAGGCAAGGTAAGCCCCCCAAGGAAAAAAACTGAAGTGGTTGTAGTCTGGAACGACATAGCTGCGCAGGTATGGATGCAGGCCGGAAAGGTTCAATTCTGAGATCAGCGGAGAGGCAGCGGCGACGGCCAGGCCCAAAATTGCACAAAGCCGCACGCGCTCGGCGGATCGAAACAAAGCCATGGCTGACATCACGAGCATGGCAAAGCCCATGCAGTTCAAAATGTCGACCTTGAATAAGTCCTGCCACGGGCTTCCCGGCCATCCAAACAGCCAGAGCTGCAGCCGAAATAAAAAAGCGAGCCCGAATAAATAACCCGCCCTGCGCAGCGAGGCGAGGATCCGCGCGCCTGCCGAGGCACCCTGACGTTCCCGGCTTTCCATCAGAAAAGCGAACGTCACGCCCGTTAGAAATAGAAAGATAGCCGGAGGCATCCCGCCTAAAAATTGCGACAGCACGTAGGGACCGCCCTGACGGAATTCGGGTTTCAAAAAGGAATGAAAAACATGGCCCTGCAACATAATTATGGCTGCGAGGCCACGCATCCAGTCTAGATAAGCCAATCGGGATCTCGTTTTCGCTTCCATTAGACTCGCTTCGCGAACTCTACTTTTGCGGGTATTCCCGCTTGACATTACTGGGGAGTTGCAACTTCAGTGCCGAATCGGGCGGATTCGTATTGATTTTAACATTGCTGTATGTGACGAGCATTGTTTCGTCGCTGGGCAGGTAAAATTTCTGCTGGACCGGATACCCACCCCCTCCGATCCAGAGTTCAAATTTCTTCAGATGCTGCGCGACGTCCCTGGATTTCGGAATCAGCTCCAGACGAGTGGCGGTCTGGCCATGAATTGATTCCGTACCTAGCGCTGAAATGTTATACGAAGCCTGCAAATCTTTACGCGAGGTTCCGAACCCGATTAGAAAGAACTGATCAACCAGTTCACGATTTTTGCCGAGATCAAACTCCTGGACGGTCTGGATCTTCGGATAATAGATCTCGACTTTGCGGCCCTGAAAACTCAGTGTCTTGCGATCCGGTTGCGTCAAATCAACCAGCATCCGCATGTCACGAGGCTTGGAGCGTTTGATGAGCATTGTGCCGCTGTCAATCTCGTCATCATTAATAACAGCGAGGTGGTGCACCCGGCGAACATCGGCCGAAAGCGACCGGAAATTCGCAGATGCCCGATCCATGCGGTCCAATGCGGTATCCAATTCGCTCGAGGCCTCATCCTTCGAACGGGCTGATTGGGCCGGCAGGAAAACCGCCAGCACGAAAACGAACAGCGGCGTGAAGCGCATTGTGTTTCTCCTAGTAGGACGGATGGAACGGGGAGCGGGATACGGCCGGGCTCAGGGCTTGGCCAGAGCCATATAGCCTTTGATGTCATTCTCCGAATCATAGATGGGCTCGACCCGAGTCACCGTAAGTTGCTTGCGGCCGGTGTGGATTCGAAGAATTTCCGCCAATTTTCCGACACGCTGGTCCTCTGGAGTTCCCATAAGCAACTCGGCATCCACCCAATAGACGTTTCCCCGTTCGGAAGGGAGCAGGGCCACACTGCTGGCCCGCGGCAGGCGAGGCTGATCGCGAAACCAGTCGCGGGGCGTGAGGAAAACGAAAGCCAGGATAATTGCCACCATCACATCGTATTGCCAGCTTGCACGCGGAAAATCCCACAAAATGAATCGCTTCAGCATTCTAAAAAAGTGTAGCACCGGGGCACGCGGCTCCGCGGCCGGGGTAGTGCGGAATTGTGCGTGTCCAGGTGGTTACGAGTGTTATGATGAAATTTCAATCCGGTTTTCCGAGGTTCAATCCTATTGGCATCAGTTGATGGTTGCAAGCGTACGCTCGAGATCACAGTACCCGCCGATGAGGTGGAGGCGGAGACGGGCCGGGTTGTAGCCGATTTTCAGAAAAGAGCGAAGCTCCCCGGATTTCGTCCCGGTAAAGCACCGGCATCGCTGATTCGGCGTCAATTTGAGAGCGATATCCGGCAGCAGGTGCTGGAGAATCTCGTGCCCAAGCATCTGCGCAAGCAGTTCGAAGACGATAATCTCCAGGTGGTCGGAACTCCCGATATCAGCGAGGTGCATTTCCATGCCGGCGAGCCGCTGCGGTTCCGTGCCGAGTTCGAAGTAGTACCGGAGATCGAGCTTGGAGACTACCGGAATCTCACAGTCCCATATCACGATCCCGAGATCAGTGACGAGGACGTCAGCCGCCGGCTCGAAGAGATTCGCGAACAGAAGGCGGACTACGTCAATGTGGATCCGCGGCCAGTTGAAGACGGTGATTACGCCGTGCTAGAACTTCGAAGCATCGGCGGGGTAGAGGGAGAGCCGATCAGGCAAGACGAGATGATGCTCGAAATAGGGGGCGGCGACACAATTGCGGCATTCACCGAGAACCTGCGCGGCCTCACGCCTGGTGACGAGAGGGAATTCGATGTACCGTATCCAGAGGACTACGGCCAGCCGCGGCTGGCGGGCAAAACCGTTCGGTTCCATGTCCGGTTAAAGGGTATCCGCCGCAAAGAACTGCCCGAGATCAATGACGAGTTCGCGCAGGACATGGGCGACTTCCGAACCGTAGATGAACTGCGGGAGGCTTTGCGGAAGACGATGTTCGCGCAGCAGCAGATGGAATCGCAACGAGCGGCGAAAGACCGCCTGGTAGCCATGCTGGTCGATCAGCACGAGTTTCCGGTGCCGGAGACATTCGTTGACCGGCAGATTCGAAGCCGCGTCGAGCAAAGCCTGCGCTCTCTCGCCGCCGAGGGGGTGGATCCGAAAACGATCCAACTCGATTGGGAAAAGGTAAAGAGCAGCCAGCGCGATCAGGCCACCCGCGAGGTCAAGGCCTCGATGCTGCTGTCGCGGATTGCCGACCGGGAAGCCATCAGCGCTACGCGCGACGAAGTGGACCGCGAGGTGGAGCGCATCGCCAAACAGCAGCGGGAGCCGTTTGCCGCCGTGCGCCTGCGGTTTGAGAAAGACGGAACGCTGGGCCGGATCGCATCTCACATTCAGACTGAAAAAACGCTCAATTTCCTGTTCGAGCACTCCCGTAAAGTGGCAGAGTCGGAATGAGGGCCCGGAACAAATGCCTGTTTGCCTGAAACCGGGAATTCAGGAGATAATAGGACTGTATTGTTTCCCACCCCGAAGACTCCCTTCGGGATTGGAGCACTTCCCGGACCCCGCCTCGAGCGGAAGAGGAGAAAAATTGCGTGAAGCGCACCGGATCCGATGATGCTCTACGATGCTCGTTTTGCCATAAGAGTCAGGACGTAGTCGGTAAGCTCATCTCATCCCCTAGCGATTACCCTCGCGCTTACATTTGTGACGAGTGTATCGCCGTCTGCAACTCCATTCTTGAAGACGACCGGGTCGATCAGCCAGCCGGAGTGCCCAACAAGATCCCGAAGCCGCTCGAAGTGAAAGAGCATCTGGATCAGTACGTCATCGGGCAGGAAGCAACGAAGAAGAAGCTGGCCGTCGCAGTTTACAACCACTGCAAGCGGATTCACATGAACCGCGTGCGTGGCACCGACGTCGAGCTCTCCAAATCCAACATCCTGCTGATTGGCCCGACCGGTACGGGCAAGACTTTGATGGCGCAGACGCTGGCCCGCATTCTCGACGTGCCCTTCGCCATCGTCGATGCCACTACACTGACCGAAGCGGGCTACGTGGGTGAAGATGTCGAGAACATTATTCTGAAGCTGCTGCAGGCTGCGGATGGGGACGTGCAGCGTTGCCAGCAGGGCATTATCTATATCGACGAGATCGATAAGATCTGCCGGAAAGACGAGAACCCATCGATTACGCGCGATGTCTCCGGCGAAGGGGTGCAGCAGGCGCTGCTCAAGATCCTGGAAGGCACGGTGGCCAATGTGCCCCCGCAGGGAGGGCGTAAGCACCCGCATCAGGAATTCACTCCCGTCGATACAACGAATATTCTGTTCATCTGCGGCGGCGCATTCGTAGGATTAGAAAAGGTCATTGCTCGTCGTGTTGGCAAGAAGTCCATGGGCTTTTTGCACACCGACGATGAGAAGGGCGTAACGCGGCCGATCGGCATTGGGAATCAGCGGGATATCAATCTGCTCTCGCAGGTTCAGCCGGTGGACCTGATCAAATTCGGCTTCATCCCGGAATTCATCGGGCGGCTGCCCGTAAACGCGGTCCTGGAAGATCTGGACAAGGGCGCGCTCATGCAGATCCTGACGAAGCCCAAGAATGCCATCATTCGGCAATATCAGAAGCTCTTCGAGTTCGAGAACGTCCGGCTGAAGTTTAGTGACGAAGCGCTGGAGGCCATCGCTGACCTGGCGCTCGAACGCAAGGTGGGGGCGCGAGGGCTGCGCATGATCCTTGAAGATCTGATGCTAGATCTGATGTATTATCTGCCGTCCTACAAAAAGGTCCGAGAGTTTCAGGTCACCAAAGAGATGGTCCTGGCACAGAAGATCAGCCTTACAATATTGGAAAAGGCAGGTTGATCTTTCCAAGACCCCTGGGAGAGTTCCAGCAGAGAAATGCTTACATCGAAGGAAAAATCGGACACGAAGCGGCTACCGATGATGCCCATCCGGGACGTCGTGATCTTCCCGTTCATGATGACGCCGTTCGTGGTGGGGCGCGAGTCGAGTGTGCGCGCGCTTGAAGAAGCAATGGCCGGGGATAAGAAGATTTTCCTGGCCACGCAGCACGACGCCTCGATCGACGAGCCTAAGCCCAACGAGATTTACAGCGTCGGCACGGTCGTCAACATCGTTCAGAGCCTGAAGCTGCCGGACGGTAATATCAAAGTCCTGGTGGAGGGTGTAGAACGCGCCAAGGTCGTTTCGGTTGCTGATGACGAAGGCTTCTTCCGGGCGGTTGTGCGCACGTTCGGCTACAAGATTGAGCCGGGGCCGCAACTGGACGCGCTGGTCGGGCGCGTCAGCAGCTTGTTTGAGCAGTATGTCAAGCTGAGCCAGAATCTGAACTACGAGACAATGATCGCAGCCATCCGGGTCGATGACCCTGGAAAGCTGGCCGACACCGTAGGAGCCAATCTGCAGCTCACTATCGAAGAGAAGCAGGAGCTGCTGGAAATCTTCGATCCGATCGACCGGTTGACGCGCGTGGCCGAAATGCTCGACATCGAGATTGAGAAGCTCAATGTCGACCGCACAATCCAGGGCCGGGTCAAGCGCCAGATGGAAAAGGCGCAAAAAGAGTATTACCTCAACGAGAAGATCAAGGCCATCCAGAAGGAGCTCGGGCGAGGCGAAAAGAGCGAAATCGACGAGCTGAAGAAGCGCATCGAGATGGCCGGAATGACCAAAGACGCTTATGACAAAGCCATGGCCGAGCTAAAGCGTCTGGAGAATATGCCGCCGATGTCGGCCGAGTCTACGGTTTCGCGGAACTATCTCGACTGGCTCCTCGCGGTGCCCTGGAAGAAGAAGTCCCGAGAGATTCGCGACCTCAAATACGCCGAGCAGGTTCTGGAAGCCGACCACTACGGCCTGGAAAAAATCAAGGAGCGGATCCTGGAGTTTCTGGCGGTGCGCCGCCTCGTGAAGAATCCGCGCGGCTCGATCCTGTGTTTTGTCGGTCCTCCCGGAGTCGGCAAGACCTCGCTCGGGATGTCGATCGCCAAGGCAACCGGCCGCAAGTTCGTGCGCATGTCGCTGGGCGGCGTCCGGGATGAAGCCGAGATTCGGGGCCATCGCCGTACCTATATCGGCGCCCTACCCGGCCAGATCATCCAGATGATGAAGAAGGCCGGAACACGCAATCCGGTTTTCATGCTCGATGAAATTGAGAAGATGTCGATGGATTTCCGCGGCGATCCTTCGGCGGCGCTGCTCGAAGTGCTCGATCCCGAGCAGAACTACATGTTCGTGGATCATTATCTGGATGTCGAGTACGATTTGAGCCAGGTCTTTTTCATCGCCACGGCAAATGTCCTGCATACCGTGCCGCCGGCTTTGCTCGACCGCATGGAGGTGATCCGGCTTTCCGGCTACACGGAATTCGAGAAACAAGAAATCGCCAAACGGTTCCTGGTCCGTAAACAAATGGAGCAGACCGGACTCGGCAAAGATCAGATTGAGTTTACCGATGACGGGATCCAGGGGCTGATTCAGTTCTACACGCGCGAAGCGGGCGTACGAAATCTGGAGCGGGAGATTGGGAATGTCTGCCGCAAAGTGGCCCGCAAAGTAGTGAATACTCTGGTAGAGAAGGAGAAGAACGGAAAGAAGGACTTCCCGAAGATCCAGATCAGCTCCGAGTCCTTAACGGATTTATTGGGCCCGGCCAAATTCCGCGATCTCCAGACGGAGAAGCGGAATGAGGTTGGGGCAGCGATCGGACTGGCTTGGACCGAAGTCGGAGGACAGATCCTGACGACGGAAGCAACGCTGATGGAGGGCAAAGGGAAGCTGACCATCACGGGCAAGCTGGGCGATGTAATGCAGGAATCGGCCCAGGCAGCCATGAGTTATATTCGCTCCCGGGCACACCAGTTCGGATTGCCGCGTGACTTCTATCGCAATCTCGACGTGCATCTGCATATCCCCGAGGGGGCCATTCCCAAGGACGGCCCGTCGGCGGGAATCACGATCGCTACCACGATCTGCAGCGCTTTGACGAGGATTCCCGTCCGCGCCGATGTAGCGATGACCGGTGAAATTACGCTTCGGGGGAAAGTGCTGCCCATCGGCGGGCTTAAGGAGAAGCTGCTGGCCGCGCACCGGCATGGAATCAACGAGGCGATTATGCCTTCGGAGAACCAGAAGGATTTGCCAGATATTCCGGAAAATATCCGGAACGTGATGAAGCTGCACTTCGTCGACTCCATGGACGAAGTCCTCAGGATTGCATTGGAGCGGGAGATCGTAGCTCTTCCAGTTCCCACCGGGGCATCGGGCGTGGAGATCGGCGCTCATGCCAGCGAGGAAAACCGGGCTCACTAAATCCTGAGTCAAAGTCCGATGACTCGCTGAATGGGCTAAAGGGCAGCTGGTTGGCGCGCATGAAAACTTGGCCCACTCTATGAATGCAAGCGGAGTTCGTAAGGAGTTCGGCCTCGCCCGATCAGTTTCCGTCTGACGGGTTACCCGAAGTTGCGTTCCTGGGCCGGAGTAATGTCGGCAAATCCAGTCTCATTAATGCTTTGGTCGGCCGTAAGGGACTGGCGTTTACCAGCCGGACCCCGGGGCGCACGCAAACGGTCAATTTCTACCGGATCGACGGCGCAATCTATTTTGTCGATCTGCCGGGTTATGGTTATGCCCGGGTCCCACGGGAGCACATCGGGGGATGGAAAGCCCTGATTGAAGATTATTTGTTAAAAAGGCAGAGTCTTGATCTTTCACTGTTGATTCTGGATGTCCGAAGGGGTTGGATGGAGAGGGATCTGGACCTCAAGCATTGGCTCGATCATCACAAGCGGCGATACTTTGTAGTCGCCACGAAAATGGACAAGCTCAAACGATCGGAGGAAGAGCGCGGTTTAACCGGTATTCGTCAAGAAGGGGTTGAGCCGTTGCCGTTCTCGGCCGTGACCGGCCGGGGAGTGAGGGAACTTTGGCAAGCGATATCGAAAACACTGCACCCACGGTAGGAAATACCCCACCGCAGGAAGAAATGAAGCGACCCACCGAAAGGCAGGCCGAGAAGTCCGCACGGGACTCCGCGGGACCTGCACGCGACTCCGCCACAACGGAGAAACTCCCGGAAAAGGCGGAGCGATCCGAAACCAGCGAAAAACCGGAGCGCCCAGCGGAAAAACAGGCCGACAGAGAAGCGGCGCCGCCCCCCGCGCCATCTCAGGGCCGCCGTAAAGGAAACAGCGGAGCCTCAGTCAAAAATGGCACTCCGACGCTCGACCTGGTGGAGCTCAAAGATATGAGCATCCAGAAGCTCAACCAGGTTGCCAAGGACCTTGGCGTGGCCGGAGCTGCCGGTTTGCGCAAACAAGAGCTCATCTTTAAGATCTTGCAGACGCAAGCTGAGAAGAGCGGCCTGATTTTCTCGGAAGGTGTTCTCGAATGCCTGCCCGACGGCTTCGGGTTCCTGCGGGCTCCGGAGTACAACTACCTGCCCGGACC
>Ga0070741_10001956_pt1 | contig 58156 bp, 49 predicted proteins | sample Coa_R1_4_FD_66440 | JGI IMG/M metagenome (GOLD analysis project Ga0070741, IMG submission 66440) | Surface soil microbial communities from Centralia Pennsylvania, which are recovering from an underground coalmine fire - Coalmine... | ecosystem: Environmental > Terrestrial > Soil > Unclassified ... | reverse complement strand
TCCGTGGCCTTACCCGCTAGCACGCCTGAAGTGCACCCTAAACATGAACTCCAGGCCAAGCGTCTGAAAACGCATCTTTCCTGGTCGCGCATTCGCGAAATTGCGCTGGTGTCAGTCGCAATCGCGGAAGCGCTGTACCTTGTGATCTCCTGGATCAGGTAACGCGCAGGACATTACCGTCTCTGGCTGACGCAAGTGGCCGGAAAACCACGACTTACAGCCTCTACAGATTTCACTGTATTTACTGCAGTGGTCACCTGCGCGATAACTGTCAATGCGGCAAGCGGCAGTGTTCACCTCAGCTGCATGCGACATTCTGGAAAGTGAGCCTTCCCCCAATGGCAACCTTCACCTGGAGAGGATTAGCCCCGGCGGCGCCGGCAACGATTCAAGCGGCGGTTCAACCTTGGATTGAAAAGTACCGCGCGGCTCTCCTTGAAACCGATCCGCAGCGGCAACTCGAGCGGATTGCCGAAGCATTTGGCGCCATGGATCACTACCAAACCGGCTCCCGGCACGATGCTTTCGATCGAGCAGCGATCGAGGATGCGCGTATCGTTCTGCACCAGTTGCGTGATGAAACCCTGAGCCGTGCCCAAACCGGCCCGTGGCTGCTTTAACGGCTCCTTAGCCTCTCCCAGCGACATCAGTAATAAAAGGCAGCCCGGTTTAGGCTGCCTTCTCATTTGTGCTGGTTTGCTGCTGCTATCGCGGTGAGGCCGTCGCCTGCTGGTTCGGAGATGTCGTATTTCCGATCACGTTTCCTGAAACTACCAGTTCAACTCGGCGGTTTTGCTGGCGTCCTTGCGGTGTGTCATTCGAGGCGATGGGCTGATCCTCTCCAAAGCCGCGCGTTTCCATGGAGGCATTGGCCACGCCTTGTTGCGCCAGGAAAGTGCGGACCGCTTCGGCGCGTTGCTGTGAGAGCTTCTCATTGAACGCCGCAGTGCCTGTATTGTCGGTATATCCGTCCACCTCCAGGTGAATTTCCGGATACGCCAACAGGATCCCCGCGACCTTCGCGAGCCGTTCCCGCGCTGCCGGCTTCAGCTCAGCACTGCCTGTGTTGAACAGGACGTCCGGCATGGTCGCGATCAGGCCGCGCGCGGTATCCCGCGTCTGCAGCACGCTGTTGAGCTGTTGCATCAGGCGCTCGCGCATTTGCGACTTCTCATTTTCTGCTTGCTGGCGTGCTTGTTCAGCCTGTGCCCGGGCCTGGTCAGCTTCCTGCTTCTCTCTTTGCGCTTCTTGCGCCGCTTGCTGCGCCTGCTGTTGCGCTTGTTGCGCTGCTGTCAAATTTTGCTGTGCCTGCTGAGCTTGTTGCGCAGCCGCTTCCGCCTGCTGGCGAGCTTCCGCCGCACGCTGTGCTTCCTGCGCCTGTTGCGCTTGAGCCTGTGCTGCCTGTTGTGCTTGCGCCTGCGCTTCCGCCTGGGCGGCGGCCGCTCGTTGTTCCTGCTCCTGGCGCTGTTTCTCGACTCTAGCTTCTTGCTCGCGCTTGATCGTCATCACGCGCGCTTCTTCGGCGGTCTGCGCCGCTTCGCGGGCTACGGTATCGATCGGCTTCGAGCCCTGCTTGCGCCGGTAATAATCTTCTGCCTGGTTCAGCAGATCCTGCGCTTTGGTGAAGGTGGACGCGGCATACTGTTCAGCGTTCGCATCTTTCGCAATGCGCACGGCGTTACGCGCTTCCATCAAGCCCAGCGGCACATGCTTGTCGATGCCATACACAGTGCTCTGGATCGGCTGCACCTGTGAGCGGTACACGCCGCGCGAAAGCAGGTTGTAATGGACGTTGATCGGTTCCACCCGCCCGTTGGGATTTGCGGGGATCTGATTTTCCGCGATGACCATGTCACTCGGTTCACTCACGGCAAAATAGGGTTCGGCAGTCACCATCAATCCAAAGGCCTGCAGGTTCGACGTCACCTCGAGCGAGGCCTTTCCATCTTTGTCCACCATTTCACCCAGGTTGGTGGCCCGGCCTTCGGGAGTTACCGCCCAGAGCACGTAGGTCAGGTACTCGAGTCCCAAACTGTTCGCCGGGCGAAGATGCTCCAGGCTCGCGTCCACATCTAGGCGTCCGGTGCGCGTCTGGACTTTTGCTTCGCCTTTCGCTTCCGGCATCAAGTCGGTCCCTTTGAGCTTCAGTTCGGTTGTCGAACCGCCGTGGCGGAAATCGATCGCCTGTAACGTACGCGAGACCACCTGCGTGCTGAACGTGGGTGCGTTAGCGTTGGCTGGGTTCTGATCCTGCGTCGCCTGATCCTGCCTCGCACGGTCCGAAGCGGAACCCGGGTCCTGCCATGCCACCGCACTGAGGGAAAACGCGAGAATACCGATCGGCAGCAGCCGTCGTAAATTTTTAGATTTCCGCATCGCCAGCCTCCTGGATTCGCCAAGGACCATCGAGCGACTCGGCGAGTTACTGGTTTGCCAACACCAGCAAACTTCAGGGTAGGCCAGGTCCAGAGTGCAATCGATCCAGCAAAACCCTTACACATGCTTCGTTATTACTGCAGCAGGCGCGAGAAGCGCGGACAGAGTTGCCGGACAGAGTAGAAAATTGCGGCCGGGCAAGTTGGGAGTTACTGCGGCCCTTGGGTGAGCTCAGGATTCGGTACCCCGGTCTCGAGTTCCTGCTGCCTTTTCGCGCGGCTGGTATTCAGCACCCGGGTAGCTTCCGCGAGTTCCGCTTTGCCCTCCTGCTGGCGCCCCAGTCTTAGTAAGACTTGCCCGCGCAGGAAGTGCACGTTGTAACTCGCTGGATCAAGTTTCAGCGCAGCATTCAGTTGGGTCAGCGCCGCCGCATATTTCTGCTGGCCTTGATAGATTTTCGCCAGCTCCAGCCGCGAAGTAAGCAGTTGCGGATCCAAGTGCAGCGCGCGGAGAAAGCTCTTCTCCGCTTCCTCGTTTTGCTGCAGCGCTGCTTCAGCCTGGCCCAAAGCTTCGTAGGTGTATGCCACGTCTGGTTCAATGGCAATGTCTTTCTGCAATTCCTGCTTCGCCCGCTCGTAATCGTGCGTGTGGAGGTAAGCTAATCCCAGGTTGAAATGCACAAACGGAAGTTTGGGATCTTGTTGCGCTGCCGGAGTTAATTCTGCGATCGCTTTTTCGTATTCCTGGCGGTTTAAGAAAGCTTTGCCCATGAACAGGTGAAATTCGGGAGTGTTGCCGCCGACTTGCACCAGTTGTCCCAGCGCCCGATTTTCCAGTTCGCGATCGCCTGCTTTTCCCGCCGCAATGCCCAGCACGTACAAATAATCGAGTTGCTGCGATTCCCGCGCCCACAACGGCTCCAATGCCTTTACCGCATCGCTCCACCTCTGGCCGAAGAAATAACAGAGTCCGAGCAGGTGCTGCGCCTGCGGAGAGTCCGGTTGTTCCGCAACTACCTTCTCGAACGCCGGAATCGCGGAGGCAAACTTTCCCTGCCGGAAGTAGGCCAGCCCGATGTTGAGATGAATGCCGGGCACGCCGGGCGCTAATTGCTCGGCCCTGTGCAGCATTTCGAGCGCGTGTGTCCATTGCTTGCGGCGCATGTAAATGACGCCGAGGTTGGCGCAAGCGCCCACGTCGTGATTGTTGATCGCAATCACTTGCTTGAACGCGCGTTCTGCCGTATCCAGGTCGCCGTTCCGCAGCGCCGTCTCCCCCTCAAGGAACAGCGTCTTGCCCGCCGGGGTGAGTTGTGCGGCGCTCTTTTCAGCGCCCGTGGATTGCCCTACTAGAGTGGCTTTTGCCGCGGCTTGCGATCCCGCCATGCCGCACACTAAAAGCGCTAAGCTCACCAGTGCATGTGCTGCCGTCCTTGACAGTCTAGTCACGCTGCTGTAGTGTCCGCCAGCAAAGGCCCGATTTTCAAGGCCGCGCGCGGCTCCGCGTTGCAGCACGAAGAATTTCGATTCTTGCGGCCGTCAGAAAGGGAACTTGTAAGCATTCTGCCGTGGCTACTTCAAGCGTAAAGGGATCGATGGTGACCATTCGTGATGTGGCCAGGGAAAGCGGCTTCTCCTCGACCACCGTTTCGATTGTGCTCAATAATGCGCCGCTCTCCCGCTACATTCCCGCAACCACCAAGCGCCGCATCGAAAAAGCCGCGAAGAAATTGGGATATCGTCCTAATCTCTTCGCTCGTTCATTGCGGAGTAAGCGTAGCCACACCGTGGGGGTGATGGTCTTCGATATGACCGACCCCTATTGCACCCTGATTCTTCGCGGCATCGAAAACACTCTCTACCAATCTTCGTATCTGCCAATCCTGACCGACGTTCACAATGAGGGAAGCCGGTTCGAGCGCTACCTGGAAATGCTTCTGGACCGCCGCATTGAAGGCTTGATCGTGCTCGCCAATTGGCTCTTCGTCGACATTAACTTGCTCGCCGACCTGGAGAAGAGCAGCATCCCCATCGCCATGATTGGCTGCGAATTGAAGACGGAGGCCATGAGTTCTGTCATTGTTGACAATGAGATCGGCGGTCACATGGCTCTGCAACATCTTTACGAACTTGGCCACCGGAAGGTTGCCTTTATCCGCGGGCCGAAACCCCTCTCCGACACAGCTCCGCGATGGCGGGGGGTGCGGCAATTCGCCCAGTCCTGTGACTTCGAACTTGACTCACGACTCATAGTTGACCTCCCAGAATCCACAAACCCGATTTCAGGATTTGAAGATGGCTACAAATTAACGGAGGAATTGCTCAAGCGACAGCGTCCATTTACTGCATTGATGGCATTTGACGACATGACAGCGTTTGGTGCCATACGTGCATTGGCCAAAGCAGGTATTAGGGTGCCCGATCAGTGTTCGGTGATCGGGTTTGACGACGTGGCACCCGCGGCGCTCTACACGCCGCCTCTGACCACGATTCGCCAGCCGATGGAGGCCATGGGTGCAATGGCCGTCAACATCGTTGTCGAGGGCATGACCGCGGTCCTGGAAAAGCGGCAAACCGGTGCCGTTCATCGCAAGGTGGCGCCCGAACTGGTGGTGCGGGAATCCACCCGCAATCCGTTGTGATCCGTTTCTAAAGCGTTTGCGCCTTATGACTTTTTCGCTTGACACTAAATCGCTCCTAAGCCACTATTCATACGTTTTAATAAATCCATTCAGCGAAATTTCCCCGGATCGAGGATCAGCATCCTGTGATGCAGGTCAACATCAGATCTCCCCGGCTCTGGTGGCCGGCAAAGCCAATCGAACGCATTCAATGTTTCAACCCGATCCCGCGTCGCTTCATGACAGGAAGAAGGGAGTTCCCATGAAAGTCCGTCTCCTCCAGATTTTCACTCTGATTTTCATCGCCGTGTTCTCCGCCGTCGCCTTCGCGCAGGACACCGCCTCCATCACCGGCAGCGTCCGCGATCCCAGCGGCGCATCGGTGGGGAATGCCCAGGTCGTCGTGGCCAGTCCGGATCGAGGTATCACCCGCAACACAACTACTAATGCCGACGGCGAGTACTCGGTTGCCGCCCTTCCGCCTGGGACCTACAACGTGAGTATCACCGCTCCCGGCTTCAAGAAGTACGAAGCCAAAGGCGTGATTCTGCGGGTCGCGCAAAAGGCCCGCAACGACGTTAACCTGCAAGTGGGCGCTGCCACTACCGAGGTGACAGTCGAAGGCACTAACGTTGCCCAGGTCGAGACCCAGTCGTCTGAGCTTGCGGGCACCGTGACTGGCAAAGAGATTACACAGCTGCAGTTGAATGGACGCAACTTCACTCAGCTCGTCACGCTGGCCCCAGGAGTCAGCAACCAGACCGGCCAGGATGAAGGGACCGTCGGCGTCTACGGCAACGTGGCCTACAGCTTCAATGGCGGCCGCACTGAGTACAACAACTGGGAACTGGATGGCGGCGACAACATGGATAACGGCAGCAACACCACGCTGAACGTTTATCCCAGCCTAGAGTCCATTGCCGAATTCAAGGTGCTCACCTCGAACTATGGAGCCCAGTATGGCCGCAACGGCTCGGGCACGGTCGAAGTCGAGACCAAGTCAGGCACCAGCAGCTTCCACGGGAACGTCTACGAGTTCGTGCGCAACGATGCCTTCAATGCGCGCAACTATTTCGAGCAGACCGTTCCACCCTACAAGAAGAACGATTACGGCTACACCATCGGCGGGCCTGTGTTTATCCCCAAGGTCTACAACACCGATAAGCAGAAGACGTTCTTTTTCTGGTCGCAGGAGTGGCGTAAAGACCGCGTCCCCGGTCAAGTGTTTAACAGCAATGTGCCTTCTAACCTGAACCGCACCGGCAATTTCTCAGATCTCTGTCCGGCCGCGGGAAGCGCCGTCGATACGACTGGCTTTCCCGATTGCCCGGTAAATCCGGCAAGCGGTGCTTATTTTCCCAACAATACCGTCCCTATCGATCCCAACGCTCAGTTCCTCCTGCCGCTGATCCCGGCGCCGAATGCGGGCCAGTTTACTTACACGGATTCCCCGATTCAGCCCACCAACTGGCGCGAGGAGCTGATTCGGGTCGACCATAACATCAATTCCGCGAATCGCCTCACCTTCCGCTACATCCACGATTCATGGGACACCATTACTCCCACGCCTCTGTGGACGAACACGGGTGATTTCCCAACCATTCAGACCAACTTCAAGGGGCCGGGAGTGGCTCTGCTCACTCGCTTGACCACCACCTTCTCGCCCACTCTGCTGAATGAATTCGTGTTCAGCTACACGACTGACCACATCGTTTTGAACAATGTGGGAGCGTGGCAGCGTCCCTCCAACGCCACTTTCGGCGATCTGTTCGGCGGCAATGGGCATGGCATCATTCCCGGGATCAACCTGGTCGGCGGCACCACCTATGGAAACTTCGGTGAAGACCCGGGGTACATTCCCAACGGTCCGTACAATGCCAATCCGACCTACACCTACCGCGACAACATGAACAAGGTGGTCGGGCGCCACAACTTGCAGTTTGGCGCCTACTTTGTCGCGGCACAGAAGAACGAGTTGGGCGGCGAGCTGGCGGCCGGATCAATTCCCGGATACTTGACTTTCAATACATCTGCTGCCGCAGTGACTACGGGAAATCCTTTTGCTGATCTGCTCACCGGGCGCATCGCGAGCTTTGGACAGCAGGACAACTACGTCAAGTACTACAACCGTTACAAAATCCTCGAGCCGTACTTCCAGGACGACTGGCGGATTACGAATAAACTCACGCTGAACTTAGGCTTGCGTGTCAGCCTGTTCGGCACCTATCGAGAGAAATACCACCACGCGTTCAATTTCGACCCGAGACACTACATTCCTGGGCAGACGGTGGTCAATCCCTCGGATGGCAGCGTCCTCGGGCTCGGCACCAATCCCGCTTTGCCGGTTTCCGTCAGCAACCTGCCCAATGGCATCGTGCAATGCGGCGTCACGCCGGGCGTGCCGGTTAGCTGTATGCAGGGTCACCTCTTCAACCCTGCTCCCCGCATCGGCTTTGCCTGGGACCCGTGGGGTAACGGCAGAACCGCGATTCGAGGCGGATATGGAATCTTCTTCGAACATACCAATGGCAACGAGGCCAACTCTGAGTCGCTGGAGAACTCGCCGCCCCTGGCCAATACCGTTCAACAGAACAACATCATCGGCTATAGCAATATCGGATCGTCCGCGGGTGCCATCGCGCCACAGTTCCCGCTGGGCGTGAATGCCGTGCCTACCAAGGCGATTTGGCCCTACATGCAACAATGGCACTTTGACATTCAGCACGAAGTCGCTCGCAACACCGTGATGATGATCTCCTATGTTGGCAGCAAGGGAACCCATCTTTCACGCGTGAGCGATCTCAACCAGATCTTCCCCTACGGGCTTGTACAGAACCCCTACAAGCCGGGCGAGACCTTTGGTGCCAACGACTGCAATAGCCCTGATGCGTTTGGGGTGCCGACCGCCGGAGTCACACCTTCCGGCGTTCCCATTCCGTATCAGACCAACGCTGCGGGAATGCCTATCGGACCGGCGGTCAACGTCGCAGTCGCTAACTGCGGCGCCATTTCAGATCTTTTCCGGCCGTTCCCCGGCTACGCCAGCATCAACCATATCGAGGATATGGCGTCCTCCGTCTACCATGCTTTGCAGATGGCCGCCCGCCGCAACGTGGGCAGCTTGAACCTGGACTTGGCATACACCTACAGCCACTCCATCGACGATGCTTCTTCCCGCCTCGATACCGGCATGGTGAACGCCTACAATCCATCTTCCAACCGCGCCAGTTCCACCTTCGATCAGCGGCACATTGTCAGCTTCAGCTATGTTTGGGATTTGCCGTTCTTCAAGACACCAGGCCTGGCCAACAAAATTCTTGGAGGATGGCAGTATTCCGGGATCGCGACCTTCAGCACCGGATTCCCCTTCAGCGTCATCACCGCTGCCGACAACGCCGGGGTAGGCAATGGCGTGACCAGTAGCGCTTCCTTCGCCGACCGGGTGGGCGATCCGAACTCCGGCACCGTGCAGCCTCCGTTGACTGGCTCGCTGCAGGGTCTTGGGCCGCTTCTCTACAATCCGAATGCGTACGCGACTCCTACCGCGTTGACCTTCGGCAACTCGGGCCGGAATTCGCTGCGCAATCCCAATCGCACCAATTTCGATATGTCCCTGTTCAAGCGCATACCCATTCACGAGCAGGTGGCGTTCGAATTCCGTGCGGAGGCTTACAACATCTTCAACCATAAGCAGTGGGGCTATATCGCGGGCGACGCGGGTTCCGGTGCTTACAACTCCGGCAATCTGAGTTCAGGCACGAATGAGTTTGGCCAGGATAACTTCCTGCACATCGCGACTGCTCACAACTCGCGCATCCTGCAACTCGGGCTGAAGTTCATTTTCTAGTCCGCGTACAGGCAGAGTATCAAAGCAGGCCAGGTCCAGGCGGCAAGCTTGGATCTGGTTTTTTTTGTGATCAGCCTCCGCGCTGTTTTCCAGCCTGGCGCTGTTTTCAGAAACCTCTCAAGTCCGGGAAATTAGCATCCCTGTTTGCGCTCTATCCATTCGGTTAGCCACTGCGTCGGAATACAGGCAGCGGAATGTAAGTTCCAGGACCGACCTCCGCCCGAAAACGAAACTAAACCCACGCCATCAGAGGGGCAGAGTGCATGGAACTACGATTGCACTAACACTGGTGCGGAGCGTGACTGGTAAGAAAACAGAAGCCAGTTCGGGGAGGCCGCTTTTATGGCACGCAATCTACAGCTTGTTCGCAACAATCCTGATCCTGATCGCGAGAGGCGCTATCCCTCGACTTGGCTGCTCCATACCCCCGGACAAGATGCTGTGGAGGTTCGGGTCGAGCGCGATTCAGTACGCCGTCCACGCGTCGTAGGCAGGTCGGCTGCATAGCTTCGTGCGTGGGTGTGGGTCCCAGCTTTCGCACATAAACGCAGGTAGGAGCAGGAAGCGCAGGCCTGAATCTCAAAAGAATCCAGGGGGACGTCTCAACCCGGCGCTGCCGGTTATCTTTTGGCCCTGATTTCTTCTCGCTTCGCCGCCGAGTCCAGCGGACGCACCGGCTCAGTCATGCGCACGGGATCCAGAATTTCGTTGATTTCCTTTTCACTCAGCAAATTCTTCTCGCGCGCAATCTCGATGATGCTCCTGCCCGTCGCCACCGCTTCTTTGGCAATTTCGGCCGCCTTGCTGTAGCCAATGTATGGATTAAGCGCGGTCGCGAGCGACACCGTCGCCTGGACGTAGAAATCGGTGCGGCTCTTATTCGCCGTGATCCCGGCCACGCATTTGTCGGTGAATTGCCGCAGCATGTTCGTCATGATCGTAATCGACTGCATGACGCTGTAGGCCATTGTCGGCATCATGACATTCAGTTCCAGTTGGCCTGCCTGCGTCGCCATGGCCACTGATACATCGTTGCCCACTACCTGGAAGGAAACCATCGCCGCCACTTCCGGCATCACGGGATTGATTTTCCCCGGCATGATCGACGAACCCGGCTGCAGTGCCGGCAGGTTTATTTCGGCGAATCCAGTATTGGGACCGGACGACAGCAATCGCAGATCATTCGCCACCCGGATGACTTCCAGTGCAAGGTTGCGCAGAGCGGAAGATATAGTCGCCATTGCAAAGTTCGACTGCATGGCATACCGCATGTCATCCACCGGAATCAGTTTCTGTCCGGAAATGCGGGCGAGATTGCGGATGGCTTTCTCCCGGTAGTCCGGATGCGTGTTGATGCCCGTACCCACCGCCGAACCGCCGAGTCCCAGCTCCCTCAGCGTGTCGGCGGCATCGCGAATGGCAAACTTTGTTCTGCGGAATGCTCCTGCATAGGCCGTGAACTCTTGCCCTAGCCGCATGGGAACCGCATCCTGCATGTGCGTGCGTCCTGACTTCAGAATGTCGTGAAACTCTTTGCCCTTCTTGTCCAGGGCGTCGATCAGCCCGTCCAGCACGGGATACAGCTTCTCCAGTTCGAGCAGTGTGCCCAAACGCATGCCGGTAGGGAAGACATCGTTAGTGGACTGGCCATAGTTCACGTGATCGTTGGGGTGGACGATTGAGTAATCACCCAGCGTGCCGCCCAGGATTTCCAGCGCGCGGTTGGCGATTACCTCATTCGAGTTCATGTGAAAGCTCACCCCTGCGCCCGCCTGGAACACGTCAACGACAAATTGTTCGTTCCATTTGCCCTGCTGCACTTCCCGCGCGGCCTGGATAATCGCATTGGCCCGCTTTTCGTCGATCAGCCCCAGATCGCGGTTCGCTTCCGCCGCCGCTTCCTTCACCATTCCGAATGCCTTGATCAGCGTGGGATGCGCCCGCATGCCAGAGATTGGATAGTTCTCAACCGCCCGAGCCGTTTGAATTCCGTAATAGACGTTGGCGGGGATTTCGCGGGTGCCAATCGAATCTTTTTCGGTGCGCGTCATGTTCTGGGTAGCCGTGGCCATAAGGTCTGCTCCTGAAGAGTGCAACTAAGCTCACCATCGATGATAGAACTTCAAATTATAGCAACGCCGTCCTACAGCTCTTTTCGTTCCAATGCGGGAAAGCTGCATAACAGGCACGCGGCTTCGCATTGCCCGCCCAAACGCCCGAGATTACATTGTGCCTAGCGGAATTCACTGCTTTCTCGCATGCTAGAATCGAAATTTGTGCCGGCGCAGTGCCGCTATCCCCGGGTGCGGCAACTCTCATGACCGTACTTTCAGAGGCGCTTCTTGGCGATTAGTGACGCAGTCATTCCCGAAACTCTTCCCCGCGTGCAAGCAAGTTCGCGACCGGAGAAATACGCCGATGTTGTGGTGATCGGCGCCGGCCCTACCGGCCTGGCTTGTGCCATTGAGGCGCAAAAGATTGGACTGAAAGTTATCGTCCTCGAGAAGGGCTGCCTGGTTAATTCCATATACCACTATCCGGCGAACATGGTGTTCTTCACCACGCCGGAATTGCTGGAAATTGGCGACATCCCGTTCAATACCGCTCACCAGAAACCCACCCGGCTGGAAGCTCTCGAGTACTACCGCCGCGTCGCCGAACACTTCAACCTGCACGTCTGCCAGTATCACTGGGTAAAGACGATCACCGGGGAAGACGGCAATTTCCGGATCACCGCCACGGATCGCGCCCAAGGCATTCACGACTTCCTGGCCCGCAAGATCATTGTCAGCACCGGCTTTTATGATCTTCCGAATCTGCTGCAGGTTCCCGGCGAAGATCTCCCCAAAGTCCTGCATTATTTTCGCGAGCCCCATCCCTATTACGACAGCGACGTAGTGGTGGTCGGCGGCAAAAACTCAGCCGCCGAAGCTGCCCTGGAACTTTGGCGTCATGGCGCTCGCGTCACCTTGGTTCATCGCGGAGCCGACCTGCATCAGAACGTCAAGTATTGGGTGCGGCCAGACATGGAAAACCGCATCAAGAATGGTGAAATCACCGCCTACTTCCGCAGCTCTGTCTCCCGCATCGGCCCCGATTGCGTAGAGCTGAAGACGCCCGACGGTCCTGTTCATTTGAAGAACGATTTCGTCTTTGCCATGACCGGCTACCATCCCGATTACGACTTCCTGCGCAGCATCGGGATTGAGCTCTCCCCCGAGCAGTGCCGCCCCGTGTCAGACCCTGAAACTCTGGAAAGCAATGTGCCCGGTATCTATGTCGCCGGTGTCATCGTTGCCGGCTCCCGCACCAGCGAGATTTTCATCGAGAACGGACGTTTTCACGGGAAGCAGATCGCCGCCGACCTCCGGGCCAAGTTCGGCAAGCAGTAACTGCATGATTCGTAGCGGGGCCTCTGGATTTCTACAAATGCATTCATCGTATTTCCATTTTGGTATCTGCCTGTCATCGCCCGTACCATTTCGCTTGACTCTCCCGTGTGCGCGCTCTAAGGTGGCGGCGTAATCGTTCTTGCGTCGGATATTCCCGGCTACCGGTAATCTTCCCTCCAGGTTGTTCAACCCCGCCCGGCGCATGAGTAACTCAGATCGAACTGCGCCTGTCGCGCAGCTTACGTAGGCCCCGCCCAAAACAGAATCGGAGAAACTCCCATGCGAAAATTCTCGCTGCTCGCAATAATGATCTCGATCGCCACCATCGCGCTGGCGCAGAAACCGAACCACCATAATCAATGCAGCAACAGGTCCGCAGTTGGAAGGTATGGCTACAACTGTTCGGGGGTCGCGCCGAATCCCTTTGACTCCTTCGCCACAGAACCGTTCGCAGCTTACGGAATGGTCACTTCAGATGGCACTGGCCAATGGAACGGCTATGGAAAGGTCAGCTTCAACGGTAACGTCCAGCCTTGGACGCATAACACACGTCTCGATGGCCCGTCCGTGGTGAACAGCGACTGTACCGGAAACGTCACCTACGTCGTTACCGTGGGCGGCAATCCCGTGCCCGACGCTCACTTCGACTTTGTCATCACCGCTGATGGCGCCAAGGTCGAAGGTTTCCCGACTGACGCGGGTTACGCAGTCACTTGTCATCTGGAAGCCGAGAGGCACGACTAGAGGTCATTCTGATTCTGGATGCTCGCCCGAAAAGGCGGATCATAGGACAGATACATGAGGCGCGGTCCTGAGCCGGCCGCGCCCCCAGCTCTGATCTTTGCTTACAGCGCCACAACTTCGTCGCCCAGCTTTTCGTTGATCAGGCGCGCAACCAGGGGCGCCAGTTTCTCGCCAGTTTTCTGCAGCACGAAATTTTGATCGCCGTCCGACCAATCCAGTTTGAAGCTCATGGCCAGCGCCGAAATCCAGATCTGCCGCGCCGGCGCATTGGGTGAAACAATGAATTTGGCGCCGTCTTCGAAGCTGATGTGCAGCGCGCCGGCCTGATCTTCTACTTCGATCTCCGCGTCGTCTTCCGCGGCAATCAGCGCTTTCTTTAGCGACTCGATCGCCTGCTCGGCATGCTTACGAAACTGCTGTTCGTCAATCATGTGGGAATTATAAGCAATCCGTATCGAACCGCCGGACAGCGGACTACTCTCCCTTCAACAAGTATTCCCTCACAAACATCACGGTTGCGTAGAACTGATAGTCCTGGTTCTTTTTCTTGCGGAAGCCGTGGCCTTCATCTTTCGCCATGAGGTACCACACCGGCGTGCCATTCTGGCGTACCGTGTTCACCATCTGGCGCGATTCCGATTCCGGTACCCGGGGATCGTTCTTGCCGGCAACGATGAACATCGGCTTGGTCACATTTTTCGCCTTGGTCATCGGGGAAATCTGCTGTAAGAACTCGCGCATTTTCGGATCGCGCTCGTCGCCATATTCCACGCGGCGCAAGTCCTGCCGGTAGCCCGAAGTGTTCTGCAGGAACGTCACCAGGTTCGATATACCGACCACGTCCACCGAGCAGCAGATACGGTCGTTGTAGTTGGTGGCCACCGCCAAAGTCATGAACCCGCCATAACTTCCGCCGGTCACCAGCACCCGCTTGGAATCGAGATCGGGTTGCGTCTCGATCCAGTCGAAAAGGGAATTGATGTCCTTGTACGAGCCTTCGCGCTGCATGCCATTGTCCAAGGCCAGAAAGGTCTTTCCGTAGCCGCTCGATCCCCGCACATTGGGATAAATGATGGCCGCTCCCAATTCGTTCAGGTAGTAATTGTTGCGGCCCAGAAATCCCGGGCGCGATTGACCTTCCGGTCCGCCATGAATGTTGATAATCACCGGCCTTTTGCCGCTGAACTTGGCCGCCGGACGGTACAGGAACCCGCTGATCGACCGCCCGTCCCAGCTTTTCCAATGGATCAGTTCAGGCGCTGAGAATTGCGAGGTGTTCAGACCGCCGCTCTCGCTCTCAGTCCAGCGTTCGACTTTGCCGGTGATGGCGTCCAGCGAATAAACGTCGGAGTCGGATTTCGCCGAATCCAGATCAAACCCCAGGTCCCGGCTGTTCTTCTGCCAGCGCACGTCGCTCACAACCCCCTTGGGTACGTTCGGCAATGGGCGCTCCTTGCCGGTCGCAGTATTCATGATGTGCAGCGTGCCGAACCCATCCTCGTTCGCCACAAACGCCAGCATCTTGCCATTGTCCGACAGATCGAACTCGTCAATGTCCCAGGGAATGTTCGGGGTCAGGTATGTGTGTTGACCGCTCGCCAGATCGATGTACGCCAGGCGGTGGAACTCCGAGTCTTTATCCGTCGTGGTGTAAATGCCTTTTCCATCTTTGCTGAACCTCGCGTCGGAATAGGAGATCTTCTCGGCTCCCCCCTTCGGTGTAACCAGGGTCTTCTCCCCGCTCGCCGCATCCGCAATCCACAAGTAGCTCTCGTTCGCCGATACCGCTTCTTCCAATACCAGCTTGCGGCCATCTGGCGACCAGTCCAGTACCTGCCATCCTCCGCCTGTCAGTTGCGCCAGCAGGTGATCGCTTTTCGGTTGCGCCGGGTCCATTTCCCACACATCCACGTCCTTGCCGTCGCGTCGGGTCGATCCATACGCGATCTTGTCGCCGGCATAAGACCAGATTGGCCCCACGTTTCTCGACTTGCCATCCGTCAGCAGAGTAATCTCCCCGCTGTCCAGGTCATAGCGATAGATCTGGAAGAACTCGCCTCCGCCCACATCTTTCGAAAAGATGAAGAACTTGCCCGTCGTGGGTTGGTACTGCGCGCGGACCACAGCATCGGGATAGAACGTCATTTGTGTTCGTGCTCCTCCCGCCATTTTCACCAAGTGCAGTTGCGGGGTATCCGCAAAGCGGGTGCTGATCAGCATCTCGCGCCGCACCGGACTCCAGTCCACAAATCCCGCGCGCCGGAAATTGTTGTACCGCTCCGCTGAAGCGGCCAGCGCCGCAGGAATTGCCGGAATTCCCTCCTCCACCAGATTTTCGTTTGGAGCAACGGCTTCGTTCTGAGCAAAGCACAAGGACAAGAAGAGAATTGGAACTGCAATATGCCGGAACAAGGTCTTCATGCGGGCTCCACGTGCGTAATTAAAAGACGAGTCGATCTCTTGCTGGAAAAGTAAGCTGCGGGATACCTTCGAAATGCGTTAGGGGCAGATCGCTTTGCCCAGCGAATACTAATCAGCGCGTGGGCTCGAGTCAATCCTCGTCAGGCAGCGCCCGTAGTGGCACCGATGCATCAAATGCGCGCAGCTTAGAATCATGTATCTTGTATCTCTTGTGTGCTACTGGTGGGCGTGATCGGTCTTTGCTCTGATATGTGTGGGACCGGTTCTCTGACCGCGTCAGGCCGGCACAGCTTGGCAGCACCAGCCAATGGAACTCTCACCCGAAGTCGAAGTCGGCCGTGTTTCTCTCTCCGCCTACGCTCGCCTGCTGCGCGGTAACCTCAATTTCCGCCGGCTTTGGATGGCCCAGATCGTCAGCGAGATTGGCGATTGGTTCTATTCCCTGGCCATTTACACTCTGCTGCTGCAGCTCACCGGCCGCGCCAGTTCCGTCGCCCTCGCCCTCGTGCTGCAGGTTTTGCCGCAAACCTTTGTCGGACCCGCCTCGGGCGTCATCAATGACCGGCTGCGCCGCAAGCACGTGATGATCGTCGCCGACCTCACTCGCATGGTCATCGTGCTTTCTATGCTCCTGGTCCGCTCCGCCTCTGTGGTCTGGCTCGTCTATCCGCTCCTGCTGCTGGAAACCATAATGGCGGCTTTCTTCGAGCCCGCCCGCAGTTCCGTGATTCCCAACATCACCACGCGCGAAGACCTGGTCATCGCCAATACTTTATCGTCCACCACCTGGTCGATGAACCTTCTGCTTGGAGCTGCGCTGGGTGGCGCCGTGGGAGCGTTGCTCGGTCGCGACGCGGTTTTCGTGCTCAACGCGGCTTCGTTCCTGGCATCCGCATTCTTCATCAGTAGGATGAATTTTCGCGAGCCGCACGTCGCCGCCGCTGGGCCGCCCAAAATTCGCGAGTTGCTGGACTTTTCGCCGGTGGTAGAGGGGATTCGTTACGTGCGTCGCGATGCCCGCCTGCTTGCCACGGTCTTCGTCAAGGCTGGAATGTTCGTCATCGGCCCCAGTTGGGTCGTATTCACCGTGCTTGGAGAGCGCGAATTTCCCATCCACGTCGCAGGGATCGCCCCGCAGCGCGCGGCCATGCTGGGTATGAGCATGCTTATGGGAGCCCGCGGGATCGGCGCTTTAATTGGGCCACTGGTATCCGCTCCCTGGGCCGGACATAACCAGCGTCGCCTGCGCATCGCCATCCTCGTCGCCTTTTTTGCCGAGATCACCGGTTACGTCGCGCTCGGCTGGATTAGCAGCTTGTGGACCGCGTGTCTCTGGGTAATGCTCGCTCACTGTGGCGGTTCGGTGATCTGGGTTTTCTCCACCACTCTTCTGCAGCTCAACACTGACGACCGTTTTCGCGGCCGCGTCTTCGCCGCCGACCTCAGCCTCAGCATGTTCACCATCGCTGTGGGCGGCTATCTCGGCGGACGCTTCATGGATTGGGGCGTCTCCGCACGCACCGTCGCCAGCGTTGCGGGCATGCTGATGCTCTTACCCGCGGCCCTGTGGGCGCGCTCTTTGAACTTGTGGAAGGAATCTGCCGAACCGGCCGCCGCCCAGGTCTAACACTGACCGATGTGCGGTGCATGCCGTGCTATCCAGCGGCCATCAAGCTATCGATCTTCGCGGCCATAATGAAATCACTTTCCGTGAGTCCATCCACCTTGTGCGTCCACAGGGTGATCTCCACTTTTCCCCAAGTCAGGAAGATATCTGGATGGTGTCCCTGCTCTTCCGCGACCTCGCCCACCTTGTTAACGAACTCCAGCGCTTTGCGGAAATCGGGAAACGTAAAGGTCCGTGTGACATGGTGTTCGTTCACGACCTTCCAGTGCGCGAAGTCGGGAAGCTGCTTGTGCACTTCCGCCAACTCTTTGCCTTTGAGCGGAGGCACTCCGCCGCGGCAGGGAACGCAGGTTTTAGAAGCCAGGTCTGCCATCGCCAGTCTCCACACTCCTCATCTCAAGCTCTATGATGGCGGCTGCAGCCCGGAGCTTTTAGAACGGTATGTCTTCGTCGGTAATCGGAGAACTACCGGCGTGCTCCGGTTCGGGAGTCCGCTGGTCGAAGTGATTGCCCGCGCCGACGCCCGCTTCTCGCGAGTGTCCAAAGTCGCCGCCAGACCCGCCTTCCCCGCGTCCCCCCAGCAGCACCAGGTCGTTGGCCACGACCTCGGTCATATATTTCTTCTGATTGGTTTGCTTGTCATCCCATGACCGGGTTTGCAGCTTACCCTCGATATACACCTTGCCGCCCTTTTTCAAGTACTCTCCGGCAATTTCCGCGAGCCGCTGCCACAAGACGACATTGTGCCACTCGGTGCGATCCTGCCACTGGCCTTCTTTGTCCTTGTAACGTTCGTTGGTGGCCAGCGTGATCCTAGCCACCGCCGTTCCTTGCGGCGTGTATTTCACCTCTGGATCTTTGCCGAGGTTTCCGATCAGAATGACCTTGTTGATGCTTTTGCCTGCCATATTGGCCTCTCCTTTTCCAAACGTCGAAGCCTCGGGCTGGGTGCTCTCGCGGGCCGCCTCGACGAACCGGGAATCATGACTTTCCCTTTGGCTATCTTCTACTGTGTTTTCCGCAACCGGAAACCCGTTGCCGGCGCCGGAAATCGAACTATACCAGAACCATCCATGCTCGCGGACGCACAGAAATCACGGGCCTTTGGTGATTTCAGGTTATAATCGCCGCCATGCCTGCCGAGTCAAAAGCTGTGGGGATGGTTCCAGACGAGCTCAAGTTTGAACCCCGTTCCAAGGGCCTGAGTACGCCGCGCAAGAAGAAACCTAAAGAGCTGGCGGTCATCACCGAGTGCTGCACCGGCTGTGCTGGATCGCCGGCTTGCGTCGAGTACTGTCCTGTCGAAGATTGCATGTTCTGGGTGCCCGATGAGGATCATCCGCCGTTCGGCCGCATTCAGGTCGATCCCATTCTCTGCATTGGCTGCAAGAAGTGCACCAGCAAGGGTCCGGATGGCGCTTTCCTGGACGGCTGTCCCTGGGACGCCATTGTCATGGTCGATACCATCGAGGTCGAAAAGGAAGTTGGCGTGATGCCCATCTGAAGCGGGCTCCGCTTCTCAAGGTCCGCTTTCCGCTATGCCCGGCCACTTCCGCGCACCGCAACCCAAGCGTCCCTACTTTCCTCTTTCTCGTATCGCCTTTTCCGTCAAAACAGCCTGCTCGCGCACCCGATCGGAAATCTCCGGCAACTCTTTCTCGTACGGCGTAATCGCCGGCAAATCCTCCATGCGTCCGATCAAGTACAGCGCCCGCAACCCTTCCCACACTTGCTCCGTGCCCGGATCGATACTCGCGATCTCATTCCCCGCCGCTACCGCCTGGCCAGCCTGTACGGAAATGCTGCGCAACCGTCCCGCAATCGGTGAGCGCACCTCTCGCCCTCCGCCGTCAGCTTGCAGCTTCGCCACTAATCCACCTTGATGGATCGCGGTTCCCACCTTGTCGACATCGAGCATTCGCCCCGCATCCGCCGCACGCACAATGGCGGGTCGTAGCAATGCGACAATCTGTGCTCTTCCGCTGTCGTCTCCATAGCGCACCAGCGACAATGCCGCATTGCCTCGCACCGTTTCCGCTGGATCGTTCAGCATCTTAAGAAGCGCTTGATGAAATCCTGCTCCCGAAGTGTCCTGGCCCATGACCCAGGCGTCGGTATTCCGCACTTCCTCAACGGGATGCGACGCAAGCGTAACCAGTGCGCCATACCACTGTTTCACACCGCCGTCATTGCGCGCCATGCGCTCGCCGATTTGCACCAGCGCATGCTGAATGTGCCGCGGATGCTTCTCGTCGTGCAGATATTCGTTCACTTGCTTGTCCGAGAGTTGCCGGCCAAACCAGGTGTTCCACCAGAAAAGAAACGGCATCAACACGATCAGCCACGCGGTGAGAAAGAAAAGTAGGCGATTGCCAGTTGACATTCGCCGCTTCGGCTTCACCGCCGTCGAACCCGGGCTCACGGTTTCGGAGCGCACGATTGCGTCATTTTGGCCGCCATTGACCATGGATTCTGCTGGATCAGGTTGGGTGGGCATACCGCTTTCGCTGACTATATCAGAACCTGCAGCTTCGTTCCGGCGCACGACTCGACGTCATGGTTTAGCATGAAAGATTGTCCCTGATGGAAGCCGCTGCTCCACACGCTTTTCCTCTGCGTCGCCCGGTGGTCCTGGCGATCCTTGTGACCCTCACCATTCTTGGCTTCATGATCGTAGGACACCTCGTAAGCGGCTATCGCGTGCGCCAGAAACAACTGGCGCAAAAGCTCTACCGCAGAGGAGTGAATGCGCAAAGGGCGGGAAATCCCGACCGCGCTCTTGAGGATTTCCGCGCTGCACTCACTTATGATCCCGACAACGATCAGTTGCAACTGAGCTTGGGACGCGCCTTGCGCGACACCGGGCGCCTGGATGAAGCTGAAGCTTACCTCTTGACCCTTTGGGAGCGCACGCCGCAGGACAGCACCATCAATCTTGCTCTCGGCCGACTCGCTGCCCGTCGCGGCGATGTCCAGGAAGCCCTTCGCTACTACCACAACGCAATCTACGGCGTGTGGAAGAGCGATGCCGAGGCTAGCCGTCGCATGGCTCGTCTGGAATTAATTGAGTTCCTGCTGCAGCAGAACGCGTTGGCGGAAGCGCAATCCGAATTGCTCGCGCTCGTTCCCACATTGCCCCGCGATCCTCAGCTTCACGTGCGGGTGGCGCAGCTTTTCGCACGCGCCCAGGATTACGCCCATGCTCTCAGCCAGTACCAGGCCGCTCTCAAAGAGGATCGCGATGAACCCACAGCTATGCTCGGCGCCGGCCAGGCCGCGTTTCAGTTAGGACGTTACCGCACCGCCCAAACTTTTCTGCACTCCGCCGCCGCGGATGCCACCGCCGAATCCACGGCAAAACCTTTGCTCGACACCGCGAATCTCATACTGGCTTCGGATCCATACCGTCGCGGGATCTCCGACGCCGAACGAAATCGCCGCATCCGTTCCGCTTTCGACTTCGCGGGTGAGCGCCTGAATAAATGTGTCTTGTCGCGCGGAGTCGACCTTAACGGGACGCCTTCCGCCAACGATCTCGCTTCGCTCAAAGCGGAATGGACGGCTATGAAGCCAAAATTGCGCTACATGAACCGGCAATTTGAATCCGACCTTCCCGACCAGGCCATGGATCTGGTTTTTCGCATCGAGCAACAGACCGAAAAAGACTGTGGACCTCCCGAAGGCGCCGACCTCGCCCTGCTGCTCATCTCCCGCGACCGGGCTGGAGTTGATCGATGAGCGATGTGCTCGCGCCCGCGCCTCTTCCCGGTTCAGAATCACTTACATCTAAACCCTGGAGCCGCCGCGCTGCTGCTCGCCAGGCCTTGCAAGCCGCCTTCCGTGAAGACCGCTTTTTCCTCATGCTCTCGGTTTTCATTGGGATATTCGCGGGACTTTCCGTCGTTTGTTTTCGTCTCGCCATCGATTACAGCCGCATCACTTTTCTCGGACCCATACCTGAATCCCGCAACATCCGGCTGTTGATCGCTCCGGTCGTGATCGGCCTTTTAGTTTCCGTCCTTGTCATCCATCTTTTCCGTGGCGTTCGCGGAAGCGGCGTCAATCAGACCAAGGCGGCTCTTTACATCTTCAATGGCACCATCCCGCTGCGCACTTCGATCGGCAAGCTCATCACCTCCGCTCTGGCCATCGGTTCAGGACACTCTCTCGGACCCGAGGATCCTTCACTGCAGATTGGCGCGGGTCTCGCTTCCTTTCTGGGACGCCGCCTTAACCTGTCGCGCGACAACTTGCGATTGATGGCTCCTGCCGGTGCCGCTGCTGGACTGGCGGCTGCATTTAACGCCCCGATCTCCGCCGTCCTGTTCGTGATTGAAGAAGTCATCGGCCGCTGGACGGCCGGCATACTCGGCTCTGTCGTGCTCTCCGCCATTTCCAGCGTGGTCGTTGCCCGATGGTTCCTGGGTTCAGAACCGCTGTTCCGAATCCCGATTGTTGCCCTGGTCCGTCCCGGTGAGCTCATCGCATACTCGGTGCTGGGGATCGTCGGAGGACTGGCCGCCGTGGTCTTCGCCAAGGCCATCGGGTATTTCCGCCCGCGCCTGCGTGACCTCCCCAACTGGACCCAGTACTTGCAGCCCGCGCTGGCAGGATTGCTCATCGGCATGATTGGCTACTTTGGCGCTCCGCAAGTAATGGGTGCCGGTTATGAGTACATCGACCAGGCCATGCACGGCCAGTTCACCTGGCAATTTCTCGCTCTGCTTGCCGGTCTGAAAATCGTTGCCACTACGCTCTCGTTCGTGACCGGTACTCCCGGCGGCATGTTCGCGCCTACGTTATTTATTGGCGCAATGCTGGGCGGAGCGGTAGGCGGCGCGGAACGGCATTTCTTTCCGCATCTCACCGGCTCGACTGGAACCTACGCGCTCGTGGGGATGGGTGTGTTGTTTGCCGGATTTCTGCGGGCACCTATGACCTCGGTTTTCATGGCTCTCGAAGTGAGCGGCAATTACTCGATCATTGTGCCCGTGATGGTGGCGAATACCTTTGCCTACCTGATCTCGCGCAGTCTGCAGCCCACGCCCATTTTCGATCTGCTCACTCGCCAGGATGGTTTGGAATTGCCATCGCTCGAGGAGCAGCGCGAGGAGGCCATCCTGCATGTCGAAGATGCCATGAAACCGCCCAGCGGCCCGGTTCTCAATTCCGAGCACACGGTGCAAGAGGCTATGCACCGTGTGCAGGACTTGAAAGAGGACACATTCCTCGTCCGCATGCCCCCGACCGGCTGGAACATCATCAACCGCGAGGTTTTGCGCCGCCTCGTCGGAGAAGGCAAGGGCGATATGTCGCTGCGGTCCGTGCTTTCGATTCGCCAGTTGCCGTCGCTCTTTCCCGACCTTCCGCTCGACGTGGCCCTTCGCTACATCAATCTCGTGCCCCTCATTCCAGTAGTGAATCGCGCCGATCTCTCCAAACTGGAAGGCGTGATCTCCAGCGAGGCCGTTCTCACCCGCTATCAGAGCCACCAGGAATAGCTGACTGGTTATCGGTACTATTTCGTAACCCGGGGTCAACTTGCTTTACCGTGGTTTTTCTCGGCGGCTCAGGCTGACCCCATTCTCAAATCGGGTAAGCACGGTATGTACCTCGCCTGAGTACGCGAAGTACGCTCTCTCGGTCCTGTGGGCGGGGCGGAATGAGCGAAAAGCGCGACGCGAACTCGACCCGGTCGAAACTCTGGGACATGCTGCGCGTTATTCGTCACGGCGGCCCGGCGCTCTGCAACATCGCTGTCACCAATTCCTGCAACGCGCGTTGTGATTTCTGCAACTTCGCCAATGGCAAAGTTCCTCGTCACAATTTGCGTTGGATTGATGCCGCCCGGCTTGAGGACGCTCTTGCCATCCTCTACGCTCGCGGTATTCGCTATGTGAGCTTTTTCGGTGGTGAACCGCTGCTGCATCCTGACTTGCCGGACATGATTGCCGCCTCAGTAGCTGCGGGCATGGCTCCGGCCCTGATTACGAACGGCTGGCTGTTATCTTCACGACTGGACGAACTTGCCGCGGCTGGACTGAAAACAGTTTATGTCTCGATCGACTCTCCCGTGCTCGCGGCTCACGAGCGAAACCGCGGCCTTCCGGGAGTCGGCGAGCGCATTCGCCTGGCCACAACCCGAATGCAAGACCTGGGAATGACGCCGCTCGCGCAAGTCACCATGAGCAAGCTGATTGACGATTATGGCGCGCTCGTCCCTTTCCTGCGCAATCTTGGCTTTAAGGCTATTGCATTTTCTTATCCGCAGCGGGCGCGCCTTGGCTCGTCATCCCTCGCCTGGTCTGATGATTCAACGCTGATGAAGTTTACCGATGCTGAATTACTTCAGGCGTTCGATGCCGTGGATGACCTGCGCCGCGTCTTCACCGTGAACAATCCGCGTGCTTCCGTATTCGACATGAAGCGGCACCTTCAGGGCAAAGCCGAGCGCTTCGCCTGCTACGGCGGCTACAAAAGCTTTTACATGGACTGGAACTTTGACGTGTGGCGTTGCGATGCCTGGAGCAAACCCATGTGCTCGGTCTGGAACTTTGCCGACACTCCGCTGATCCGCGACCGTTGCCGTGCCTGCATGGCCGATTGCTATCGCGACTCCAGCGTGATGCTTCACTTCGCAGTCTCCATCGGCGATGCGGTGGACGCCCTGAGCGCCGGCCGCTGGCTCACCGCTTTGAAGAAAATTGCGGATCGCCGGAACCTGGTCTCGCTTGGCGCCGTGCTCGGCAACGCTCCCGTCCTTTCCCGCCTGGCAAAAATTGGCTGATTCAGCCGAACGTTTACAAATCTCTGACATTGTCATGACACAGGCCATGCCTTCCTGACTTAGCCTCTCACCGCAACGCCGATCCAGCTTTACTGTGCGACACCAACTCGGGAGAAACGAAATGCGGAACAGCGTTCTACCAGCAGTGTCTCGGAATTCAACTCCAATGAAGCAAATTGCGCGACGTTTCGCCCCTCTTCCTCCTTCTTCGTACCTGTCTCTTCTGTTCTGCACAATCACAGCCTGGTGGATGCTCAGCATGACGGCTGTCGCACAATCGGAGCATTTTCAGCCGAATCCCGCGGCGGGGGCGGGCACCATTTTGGTCCACAGCAAGTTCGGCGGCCAGATTTTCGGATTCGATATCGACCAGAGCGGCACGGAAGGTCTGCTGAGCGAGGCGCAGACGCTATCTAATGGCAAGGTTTTGGCCGCGGTCGAGACCTTCGACCAGAAAACCGGCAACATTCTCCAGGTGCTGGCGAGGACCCAGACTCAAGACGATTTCATCACCTTAGGAGTGGTCGGCGCGGGCGTTGGCCTAGTCGAGCATGAACACGTAGTCAGCTTTCTTCATGTGCAGCGCTCTTTCAACACCGCAAATCCGCTGAGTGGAAACAAATTTACCGGCACCTGGACGCCTCCCATCGGAACTCAGCACCTCATTGAGCCCAATGGCGTCAGCCGCAGTCAGGGCAGCGCCAACGTTGCAGTGTATGCCCTCGATAGCAGCGGCGCGTTCACGCCGTTCGTTTTCTCATCCAATGTTGCGGCCAATAGTTTCGGGCCTGTCGTGAAGATCACAGACTCCGCGAATTTTGGCAGCGTCTCTCCGCCCATCGCTTTTGACAGCCTTACTAATCAGGCGATTCTTGGCGGTGGCAATGGATGCTTTGGCTGCGCTCCCGTGATTGGTCTGGTTGATCTCGCCAAGGGTACGTTCAGCGAATTCAACGGCATTGGCTTCGGATTCATCAATGGAATCGCGGTCGATTCTGCCGATGGAATTTTGTGCACCACCACCGAAGACGATGCTGGCGTCGAATTCTATGATCTCGCTTCGCAGACCGGTTTCGTGGTCACGCTGCCGCTCTCAGGTGGCAACCAGTTCTTCAGTGGTGCGGACGTGGAGTTCGATCCGGTCCACAAACTCTTTCTCGTCGCGCAGCCGAATTCGAGCACCGCTCCTTCCGGCAGCGCAATCTACGTGTATGACACCAAGGGCGAGGTGCAGGAAACGCTTAACGGTTTCACTTTCTCAAACACCTTCAATGTCGTTCCCATGCACATTGCCATCAATGCAAGAAAGAGAAGCGGCTTTGTCGACGGCCCTGATGCCGGCGCGACTGAACTGCAATCATTTACTTATTGAGACCCGGGCGCCCTGCAGCCCCACTTCGCTTGGATCGCGAGCGCCATCGCGAGCCGCCGGCCTAAATTGTCGCTTGGTAGTAGGTCATGTTGCCAAACAACATCGCTCGATGCCCCACTGCTTCTGCATTGGCAAAGCCGGCCTGCTTCATGAGGCTGAGTACCCGGCTCTCGGAATTGTCTTGCAGGCGTTCATGCGAGTGCAGCAGCCGGCTGACAAAACCGTGGGAAGCACCCTCCGGTCCGCCAAAGTCAAGCATGTGGAATTCGCCGTCCGCTTGAAGAACGCGCCGCACCTCGCGCAAGGTTTTACTCTTCTCGTCTGCGGCAAGATGGTGAAACATGAAACACGACAGCACGCGATCGAAGGAGCCGTCGTCATACGGAAGCTGGTCGCTGAATCCCTGATCGTAGCGGATGGAAACGCCGTTCTTCGACGCCTTCCGCTGCGCCCGCGCCAGCGCCTTGCGGTCGGGGTCGAGCCCAATTACTTCCACATTGGAATGCAAGCGCTTGGCCACCGTGGTCAGTTCGCCCGTGCCGCAGCCGATCTCGAGCACATGCTGCCCGGACCGGATTCCCGCTTGCTCGAGCAGCGCCGTGCGCGCCGCGTCGCCGCCGAGCAGCTTCACAAAGGAATCGTAGAGGGGAAGCAGCCAGTCAAGTCCGGCCGCTGGCAGGTAAGTTCGTGTGGATTCCATAATGCCGCAAAACTCCAAATCACATTTCAACGTATGTTTCTTAGATTGTGCGACGCTTTTCGAAGCTCAAGAAATTTCCACGGCCGCTATTCACAAACTTCAAACGCGCTCGGCCGTCCCTGGAATGGCTGGTATGTCACATCTGGATCGCTCGCTGCCTGCTTGCTTGAGATCCTTGCCCAGCGCGCTTTTCCGCCGCTGATGGAGTCTTTCCCCTCCCTTGAACTTTGACCGGGTGCGGTGTAACATCCGCGCGCTCGTCGGGCCATCTCCGCACTGACATCAACACCAATTCAAAATGATGGGGGAAAAATGAAAACCGCGAGGCGCGTGATTTCGGGTGTCCTGTTCGTGTGCCTTGGCATGACAACCCTGTGGGCGCAATCAACATTGCACATCGGACCCGGCGCGGGGACCAAGTGTGCTACCGGTTGCTCCGGCGATCCTAACCTGCTGGCAGGCGCGCGACATGTCGACATCTACCAAACCAGTGCTGGCGCTCCCACGTTGTCACAACCGGTGCTGTTGATCTTCGGTGTGCCGAGCATGTTCGGCAGTCTGTTTCCAACCAACCCTATTCAAAGCGTAAACGCGATTAATCCTTATCCCGGCGGCACTCTGACGTCCGGCACCGCATCGTTCGCCCAGGGCGGTACATACGGATTGAAGGACCCGATTTCCGATGGATTCTTCGGCACCATGACGGCGGGGCAGGAGGTTTACAGCTTTCTCGGCCTGGCTTGGGCGAACAAATCCAACAGTTTCACAAACTGGTCCGCTGAAGACGCGGAATACCTCGATCTTCACCCCACCGGTTTCGATATACATGTGTTTGCGATTAACGCTGATTTGGGGCCGGAGGGATTGATCAACATTGGCTTGGCGCACAATGTGCCGAAGGGAACGTACATCGTTGCCTACGGCGTGGCCGACGGAAAATCCTATGCCGTCCCGTTCACCGAGGCAGGATTGAAATGCAGCTATTAGCCTGAGGACTCCCAGCCTCGGAGCTTCGAGACTGGGAGCCTCCGCTGAATCCGCTTTTACGCCGTCACATCCACTGACGTCGACGCGCTGCCCGAAGCCGGTGCTGCTGCGGGCGAGGGAACCGGCGTCGGCACCGGCGGTACCTGCGGATTCGGATGATGGTGCGGCATGCGGGCCAGGTGCTCGCCGTCTTTGGTGAACTGCACGAAGACTTGCTGCGCCGTCGCGATGTCACCCGAACTCAGGGCCTGCTGCATCTGTTGCAGGTCCCGGGCAATCTTCGGCGGCATCGTATGCCCGTCCGCGCCCTGCTTGCCGGCAATGTCATGGGCGAACTGTGCCAGCGCCGTTTGCGCGCCTTCGACATCGCCGTTTGCAAGCGCTGTTTTCAATGCCTGGTAGTCCTGCCGCAGGCCACCCGGGTGGGGGAGGGGGAGCGGACGCGTGATCGCGGAAACACCGTTAATCATTGGATCTCTCCTTACGCGAAACTCTTTCGGATCTCCTGTTTCCGGCGTAAATTTCACCGGTTTTGGCCTATATAACCGGGCTGTTAGTTACGGCTCATTCCAGTCATCGGCACCCGGAGACCCCGGGTTCAGTCCGACATGACAACTTTGTGCACACGTGCAGCCATGTACCATTAGGATTCCCTGATCTCTCCCCTGTCCTGACTTACGCCTAGGTTTTTCAATGACTTACAACCATACAATGCACATTCATGCAACTAAACCCGCATTTAGCCCCTTTCATTGATTCCTCCGTGCCAACCGCTAAACCCTTTCATAAGATAAGAATGCACTCATCCAGTAGGGACCAGGTTGCTTCCCCGCGGATGCCCACCTCAACCAGGGTGGGACGCAGTATTTCCGGGTCTTTGACCCAGCTAGGCCTTGGCAAATCCCAGCGGCCAAGGTTCCAGGCAGTGGAAAGTGAGAGGACATGCGCAAGCCGATTAAATACGTGGAAAAGGCAGTCACCGTGGCTGCTACCGGAGCGTGGGCTGTATTCGAGCGGCTGAACCGCATCAGTCCCAATCCCTCGCCCACCCCCAAGTGGTCCGACAAGCCGCTGCTCAAGTCGTACGAGAAATCCAAGCCCCCGCTGGGCTGGCCGCGCTCCACCGATTCGCTTTGTCCCAAGTGCGTGCCCGAAATCCGGCAGCAGATTCTCGACGGCAAGCTGCCTCACGATGTCCTGCTCAACGAGAAAGTCGGAGAGATCAAGGCCCAGATCATCGAGCGCGACGGCAAAATCTGGATGGTCAAGGACTGCCCCAAGCACGGCCACTTTGAAGACCTGATGTCGATGGACACCGAGTTCTCCCGTCACCTGGAGGAGGTGTTCCCTGGACGCGACATTCGCGCTCACAACGACGAGCACCTGCACCATCACGGCACCAGCACCATCAAGTACGGCCGCGGCTCCGTGCTCACCATCGACCTCACCAACCGCTGCAACATGATGTGCGATCCCTGCTTCATGGACGCCAACCAGGTGGGCTTCGTTCACGAGCTCACGTGGGAAGAAATCAAGCAGATGCTGGACAACGCCATCACCATCAAGCCGCGCCGCCAGATGTCGGTGCAGTTCTCCGGTGGCGAGCCTACCTTGTCGCCCTACTTTCTCGACGCGGTTCGCTACGCGCGCAAGGTCGGCTACAACAGCGTGCAGGCCGCAACTAACGGAATTGAATTCGCCAAGAGTTTTGAATTTGCCCAGCAGGCTGCTGACGCCGGCATGCGTTACGCCTACCTCCAGTTCGACGGCATCGGCAACGCCGCCAATGCTCACCGCAAGGTCGGCAACCTGTTTGACGTGAAGCTGAAGGCCATCGACAACCTGCATCGCGCCGGGGTCGAGATCGTTCCCGTCATTACCATCGTGAACGGGATCAATAACGAGCAGGTGGGACGCATTGTTCAGTTCGCACTCGACAATCCCAAGAAGATTGGCTTCCTCTCGTTCCAGCCGGTTTCATTCACCGGCCGCGATGAGGCCGTGACGGACGAGCGCCGCGCCGCCCAACGATACACGTTGTCGCATCTGGCGCACGATGTGAAGAACCAGACTGGTCTCGGCGAGCCTGCCCGCGATTGGTTTCCCATTTCGTTCATGGGAACTTTCTCCGATTGGGCCGACCTCATGCACGCCAAGGACCTCAACAACAACTGGGGCCAGCTCTCCTGCGGCTGCCATCCCAATTGCGGGACGGGCATGGCGGTGATGATCGACAAGGAAACCAAGGAAGCGGTGCCGGTTACAGCCTTCCTGCATGGCGACCAGTTGGCCAAGGACATCGCCAAGGTGAATGACGCGGGACGCGGGAAATTTCTCAGCGGCCTCGGCATGGCTCTGGTCCTGATGAAGAATTACGACCCCTTCCAGTCGCCGACTCACTTCAAGTTGATGGACCTGCTGAAGAAGTTCGATAAGAACTACAACGTCACCGGTCGCAACTACGGCAAGGTCGGCCCTGACCGCACTCTCGACGACATCATGAAACGCCGTCAGGACCGCTGGAATTTCCTGTTCATCGCGGGCATGTGGTTCCAGGACCTGTTTAACTATGATTTTCGTCGCACCGAGCAGTGCATCATCCCCTATGCCACCCAGGAAGGCGAAATCAGCTTCTGCGCCTACAACACCGGCGTGGGCTGGCGCAACATCATCGAGAAGATGCACATGACCGCCACTCTCACCAAGTGGTACGAAGAGCATGGCCGCCACGAGATCTTCGCCGGCGGCAAGAACGTGAAGATGGAGTCGACCGACCATTCGCTGGTGCTGCGCGACGGCATCGTCACTGAGGAAGAACAGAAGGACCTCGATCTGCTCGGAATCGCCAAGAACGCGCGGGAAGAGAAGCTGCGGGCGCGCGATGCCAAGCAGAAGACCGATCCCGCCTACAACGCCAAGATGGCCGCGCTCTACCGCGAGGTGGTGCTGAAAGAGAAGCCGCAGGTTTCCGAGAATGGCTTTATCCCGCTGGGTGCGCTCAGCAACAACAACGGCAATGGCCACAACGGCAACGGCGCGCATGCCCCGAAGCCGCAGGTCGCAGAACCGGTTGCGGGAGACTAGTCGGCAGTCTCGCAGCTGATTCTGAGCAGACCAGCTCTGAGCAACATCAGGATACGCACGGTGTGGAATCGAGCCACCGTGCGTATTTTTATGCAGCAAAGCACTGTCAAACCGGTTCAGAGATGGGCGCAGGCTGGAATTCTGATCCAGTTGCTGATTGTGGGTCGAGCACTGGGTGAGTGTTTCCGTCTGAAAGCCCTCCGCGGGCCGGAACTGTCGTTCGCGTCCATTGAACCCTACATTGCCGGATCTATCGCCGACGCAGTGCTGTGCGGTATTGCCCTGATTTTTTATTTCCTGGGACGCTACTGCACCGCGCTCTCGCTTTCGATTTTCACCGTCATAGGCCTGTTGATCTATAAGATCTACGCCTTCGGATGGAGGATGTGATGCCGCGTCCTGCTTCGGTCAACTTAGTCCCGCCACTTTTTCCGCAGCTTTGCTCTTGCCAGGCATATCTAATCTCGCGTGACCCATCAAGCTCGGCCTGACATCCTGCACTGTATCGGCGACACCTCTCTAGTATCCCTACGCGAAATCACTGCTAAAAACGGCGCGCGCATTCTTCTCAAAGTCGAGAGCGAGAACCCCACCGGCAGCATGAAAGATCGCATGGCACTGGCCATGATCGAGGCCGCCGAACGAGACGGACGCCTCACGCCGGGTGGTTGCGTCGTCGAATATACCGGCGGGAGCACCGGCGTGTCGCTGGCCCTGGTGTGCGCCGTGAAGGGCTATCCGCTGCACATCGTGACCTCCGACGCATTCTCGCGCGAGAAACTCGATCACATGAAACTGCTCGGGGCCACCCTGCAAATCATCCCCAGCGAAGGCGGCGGCATGACCGAGAAACTTACTCGCGACATGGTGGAAGCGGCGCGTGTGGTGCAATCCCAGACCGGAGCTTACTGGACCGACCAACTGAAGAATACCGATCAGCTTGCTGCTTATGACAAATTGGCGGACGAAATCTGGCGCCAGACCGAAGGGCAGGTCGATGGTTTTGTTCAGAGTGTAGGGACGGCTGCATCGCTGCGGGGAACGGCGGAGGCGCTGCGCCGGCGCGGCAAGCCGATTAAGATTGTGGCCGTCGAGCCTGCCGAGTCCGCCGTGCTCTCCGGCGGCGCGCCCGGTGCGCATAGGGTGGATGGTATCGGCGCCGGTTTCGTCGTACCCCTCTGGCGCAACGATATCGCCGATTGTATCGAGAAAGTTTCGACCGAAGATGCCAGAGATATGGCGTTCCGCCTGGCCCGCGAGGAAGGGATGTTTGCCGGGACTTCAACCGGATGCAATGTGATTGCAGCCTTGCGGCTGGCCGAACAACTCGGTTCCGGCGCCACCGTGGTCACGATCATGTGTGATACTGGAATGAAGTACCTGAAAAGCTATGGAAGCAAGTTGAGCCATTGAAGACACGGCGCTCGACGAGCAGACCAAAACGTAGATAGCGTTTCTTCAGTCTCTCTCTCCAAAAATTGCCGTGCCGACGCGGACGCACGTCGACCCTTCTTCGATGGCCACTTCGAAATCGTGCGACATCCCCATGGAGAGCACATTCATCTGCACCGACGGATATTTTCGGCCCGCGACCTGATCCCGCAGCTCACGTAATTTTCGGAAATATGGGCGAGTGGCTTCGGGGTCTTCCGCGAAAGGCGGCACGGTCATCAGGCCGCGAATAACCAAGCTCGTCAACCCGGGCGCGGCTTCCAGTATTTCCGGCAGATCTCCTGCATCGGGCGCCAGCCCGCTCTTGGCAGCTTCGCCGCCCACATTGATTTCAATCAGGACATCAAGTGTTTTGCCCAGCTTTTGCGCGGCCGCGTTCAGTTTCTCCGCGAGTTTGAGCGAGTCGACCGAGTCGATGGCCAGGAACAGTTCGGCAGCCTTGGCCGCTTTGTTGCTCTGCAAATGTCCAATCAAGTGCCAGCGCGCCTGGGCAAGATCGCGAAGAGCGTCGATTTTGCCGGCGAACTCCTGCACCCGGTTTTCGCCGAAAACGCGCAAGCCCGCAGCGTAGGCTTGCCGCACGCGGTTGGCGGGAAAAGTCTTCGTCACGGCCATTAGGGTGATGTCATCGGGATTGCGGCCGGCGCGGCGCGCGGACGCGGCCATGCGCTCCTGCACACGGAAAATATTATCGGAGACGGAGGGCAAGCTTGCAACCAATTCACACCGCGGCCGGCGAATGCCAGCCCCAGTTACATAATCGCGGTCGGAGGCGCCGGATCTTCGGGCCGCCCCGCATTAGCGAGCGGCACTCTCACCATCGCGATGATCAGGATGACCAGAGCGATCAGCGCTACGATAACCGGCGGCGTCCACTTGACCAGCGTTACGTCGTGTCCGCTACCCACGAAGCCGGCGATCACCAGTCCGCATAGCGCCTCCCCGGCAATTAGTCCGGAGGCGGTCAGCACTCCGGCGTTGTCGACACGAGCTTTCTGCGCATCATTGAAGTTGCGTCGGTCCCGTAGCTTGTCCGTGACCCAGCGCACCACGCCGCCCAGGAAGATAGCGAAAGTCGTGCCCAGCGGCAGGTACATGCCGACGGCGAACAGCATGACGCTTTTCACTTCGATCATGATCATGGCGAATCCCATGAGGATTCCCACGATCACCAGGGGCCAAGCCATATTGCCGCCGACAATGCCTTGCGAGAGCATGGCCATAAGTCCGGCTTGCGGCGCGGGCAGCGCCGGGCTGCCGAAATGATAGGCGCGATCCAAAATCATCAATGGGAAGAACAGCACGGCCGATGCGACCACCACGCCAAACAGGTCGCCAATCTGCATTTTCGAAGGCGTGCCGCCCAGAATGTGACCGACTTTCAGATCTTGCAGCATCTCGCCCGCGACCGCCGACGAGACGCACACCACGGCAGCAACGCCCAGCACTGCGGCCACCCCGCCTACCCCGGAAACGCCCAGCGCCACCATCAGCAGCGCCGCGACAACCAGCGTGCACAGCGTCAGGCCAGATACCGGATTGTTCGACGATCCGATCATGCCCACAAGGTTTCCCGATACCGCCGCGAAGAAGAAGCCGAGAATGATCATCACCACGGCGGCCACAATCGCGCCGGTCATGATTTGTGATCCGCCAAGATTTCCCGCGCCGGCAATGAAGTAGCGATACAGGAGAATCATGGCCACCAGCACGATGGCAACGCCGAGGAAAACGACCTTCGAGCTGAGATCGCGCTCCGTGCGATCCGACGCCTCGTGCGTCGCAGCCGATTTTTTCAGATCAGAGACCGCGCGCTTCATGCCGATACCGAGTTGCTTGCGCATCTTGAACAGCGTATAGCACGCCCCCACCAGCATGCCGCCGACCGCGATCGGGCGGACGATCGAGAAATAAATCGCTCCCGCGAGCGTGGGCCAGGCAATGGCTTGGCCGGTTTGGGGCTGCAGGTACGGGCCAAGGACAAAAGTTAGGAGCGGCACCAGCAGTCCCCAGGCGAGCACTCCGCCCGCGAAATTCAACGCCGCCAGCCGCGGCCCGATGATATAGCCGACGCCGAGGTATGCCGGGCTGACGTCCGGCCCGGTGAAGATGGTTGCACCCCCGGTCATAGTGGTCGCGACATTCGGATTCGTGCTCGTGCGCAGCAGTAGTTTCTTTCCCAGCGCGCCAATGTTCACGTTGAACGTGTTGCTGGCGCTGAAAACGTTGATCGCGCCCAGCAGGTAGATCAGTCCACCGAATCCCATGTTGGCGAACAGAATGTTTGCCGCCTTCGAACCTTGCTGACCAGCCTTGTGAATTTCCGACGCGGCCACTGATTCCGGGAATGGAAGCTCCGGATCTTCCACCATCACCCGCCGCAACAAGGTGACGAACATGATCCCGAGAAAACCCCCAATCACCATCAGCGCGAATGCCTGCGGGTAGCGGTCCATGGTGAGGCCGGGCCAGATCTGGGCCATGACGAACGCGGGGATGGTGAACACCGCTCCGGCCGCGACTGACTCGCCAATCGAGCCCACGGTCCGGGCAATGTTTTCTTCCAGCAGCGACCCTTTCATCAGCCGCAGCACCGCCATGCCAATCACGGCCGCGGGATAGGTGGCCGCGATGGTCATCCCGGCGCGCAAGCCCAGGTAGGCGTTGGCTGCGCCCAGGATGCCGGTCATCAGCATTCCGAGAAACACCGCTCGGAAGGTGAACTCCTTCATTTCCATGTTCTGGGGAACAAACGGGCGGTATTTCTTCTGGCCTTCTGCAGGGCTCACGGTCTGTGTGCTCATCGATGAGGACCTCGAAAACGGCTGTGTACGTACAAGATAACAGGAGGGCGCGCTTCGCCGACAGTCAATTACGCTGCCCCGCTTGGCGCCTCAGGAACCCCAGCGTCTTCTGGTTGAACTCCGCTACGTTCTCGTAGAGGGGCGCGTGGGCACATCCTTCAAATACCAGCAACTCGGAATTTCGAATGCCGCCCTTCATGCGGTCCGCGAAACGGGTGGATGTCAACATATCCTCTGCGCCGAACGTGATCAGGGTGGGTGAGGTGATGCGGTTCAACTGGGCCTCGACATCGTGCGCCATCACCGCATTCGATTGGTGGAGGAAACTGGGCACGGACTGCGGGGGGCGGCTGCGCACGAAATCAGACAACGATTGGATGTACTCCGGCTTGGCGGAATACAGTTCGGGCGTAAAGCACCAGGGGAAGAGCGCCAAAATCGCCATTTCAGGAACGCTGTCCAGCGCCTTGGCCACGATCTGCAGACTCTGAATGACAGGTTTCAGGAAGGCATCCGTCTTGGACCAGGCGCTGTGCAGGGACAACGAAGAAACCATCTCCGGATGTTTCACCCCCAGCCACATGCCAATCACAGCACCCAGCGATAGCCCGGACACGTGGGCGCGGGACACGCCGAGGGCTTGCATGAACGCGGCGATATCGTCGGCAAGAACTTCGGTCGAATACGCCCCATCCGGCTTATCGGTCTCGCCCGTTCCTCTCAGGTCAACGGAGATGCAACGAAAGTGCTTCGCATACTCCGCCACCTGGAACGCATAACAGGCATGATCGGCCGCGAGGTAAGGGATGAGGATCAACGGCTCGCCGGTTCCTTGCTCGTCGTAATTCATCGTGATGTGATTGGCTTTGATCTTCGGCACGGAAGCGTCTCCTTCCTGCTTGCTTGGTCTGCGCCAACGAACTCAGTCCCTCATGGGCGGTGAAACATCTTATGCGCTTTGGATGATACCCGAGAACAGGCCTGGTCGATGAACCCGCGGTTCGCTTCAATGCTTCGCTTCCGGCGCACGCATGCGAAAAGAGAATTCGTCCACTTTGTAGATGACCTCTCCCGGCGCGGCGGGAGTAGCCCTGACTTTTCCGTCGCGGACCGCCTCAAATGCGGTCACCAGCCGAGGCAGCACCGAAGGTGGCGCGACCGGAATGTTGTGTGCGCCCAAAACCCTTTTCACCTGTGGCGCCAGCGCTGCCAGTCGGCGAATCGATGCGTCGTAGGCCGCGAAGTCGGTCTCTGGACGGTACAGCCATATTGTTGCGGGATAATACGTGTCACCCGTGAACAGCAATCCGTTGCCGCGATCGAGAAGAGAAATAGCGTCCGGCGTGTGCCCGGGTGTGGCCAGCAACTCGAGTGTTCGCCCACCCAGGTCGATGCGGCTTCCATCTTGGATATAGGACGTAATCTTCCACGGTCTTGTGGCATAGCTTTTGCGATCGAACCCTTTGGGCAGACTGCCGCAAATCTGGTCGGCGGCGATTTCAGCCTGCGCATCTTGTCGCGAGCCCTGCGCGTTCTTGCGAGTGAAGTCGGTGTCCATCGCGTATATGGTTGCGAACTGCCAGTTATCGCCGACATGATCGTTATGCGTATGCGAGTTCGCGACGACGATTGGCAAGCGGGTCAGTTCCGCCGTCAACTTCTTCAGGTCGCTGATGCCCATGCCTGTGTCGAAGAGCAGGGCTTTCTGGTTGCCCGTAATTAGATAGCTGATAGTCTCTTCCGACTGGTGGGGTTCGTAGATAGCGAACACTCCGGCCGCGACTTTGTACACTTCAAACCAATTGTCGTGAACCGCTACGCGTTGCAGGCCCTTGTACTCGGGACGCGGCAGTGGACGGCACCATTCGGGGATGTTCGCTTGCGCACACAGCACTTGCGCCAGCACAAACAGCGGCGCCAGCGCGATTAGCAGCTTGCGGAGCGGTGATCGGATATGCGGCCTCCGGCCATGCAATGGCGAGACATGAAGGTACCATAGCAACAATCCGGCCATGCCCTTTTGGGTTCCGCCATTGCAATTGCGTGGCCCACACGGCGCGGCTATACTGAAAGGAATTCGCCCGGTTGGAGCCCCGAAACCTGCCGGACGAGGGGAGGAACGTCTTCAGCAGTAGCCGGAACCTAAGTCGGTCTGCCAAGTTAAACACCGCAAGCGCAAGCCCTGCTATCGTCTCCTGGGCGGAACGAATAGCCCAAAGCCTTTTCGCAACCCTGTTTCCGTCTGATTGCCGCCTTTGCGGTAGCCCCCTCATTAACATCTCGCGTCTTCCCGTCTGTGACGAGTGCCTTGACGCTATGCGGCCCATTGCCGTCGGCGTGTGCTCCATCTGCGGCGAAGGACTGGCGGGGCCGTATTCATGGGCGGGCGAACGGGGCGAGATCCGTTGCGGTCTTTGTCAGCATGCAACTCCGCCCTTCGTAAAGGCTGCGGCTTATGGCAGCTATGATGGCGGTCTGCGGGAATTGATCCACCTGCTGAAGTATCAGCAGGTCCGACCCGCATCTAACATATTGGGCAGGATGCTGGCGGAAACCATTAGCGATCTGCAGCCCAGCTTTGGCGAGACAAAACTGCTGGTGATCCCCGTTCCTTTGCACGCGCGCAAGCTGCGGCAACGCGGATTCAACCAGTCGGAGTTGATTGCGCGGGTGTCGCTGAAGCTTTTGCCCGCCGGGAATAGGCTGGAATTAAGCGCCGGAGTACTGGAGCGGCAACGCGAGACTGCGTCGCAGATTGGCCTTTCGCGGCATCAGCGGCGGGAGAACCTGCGCGGGGCTTTTCGAGTGCTCCAGCCGGAGAGCGTGTCGGAACGCGAGATCCTGCTGGTCGATGATGTGTTCACGACTGGGACCACGGTTTCCGAGTGCGCTCGCGTCCTGCGCAAGGCTGGCGCGCACAAAGTATGGGTGGCCACCGTAGCTCGGACCTTGCGAGCCGAAGTCCAGGGGGCCGCATCTCCGCGTGACGAGGAAGCGAATCATCTCTCCATGGCGGCGCATGGATGAAATCGTGGATTACGCCGCTTTGGCAAAATCTGGTTGGTTGATGTAGCCGCGTATGTCAGGACGAATGCACAACCCGTTCGGGGTAGGGAAGCCGAATGCGATGCCTCCCGTCTTGGTCGTCGGAGCCCACCAGGAGAGCGATGGGTATGCGCTTCACGCGCCGGTCCTGGTGCTGAACGCGTCCTATGAGCCAATCAATGTGTGCGCAGCGCGGAGAGCAATCGTGCTGGTGCTGAAGGGCGTGGCCATGGCCGAAGAGGAGAACGGGCATTACCTTCATGCCTCGCGGCTGGCCATCCGTGTGCCTTCCGTCATTCGCCTGCTTGAATACCGGCGCATTCCGCACCAGAGCCGGGCGCTTTCCCGTAAGAATATTCTCCTGCGCGACCGCAACTGCTGCCAGTATTGCGGAACCGTGCTGCCATCAAGCGAGCTCACCCTCGACCATGTGATTCCCCGGTCTCGCGGCGGCTCATCTACCTGGGAGAACCTGGTGGCATGCTGCCACGCCTGCAACCGGCGCAAGGGCAATCAATTACCCGACGAAGCCAACATGAACCTGATGCGCGAGCCCCGCGCATTCAACCTCCACACCAGCCGCCATATCATGCGTCTGATGGGCCGCTCGGACGATAAGTGGAGAAAGTATCTGTTCTATTAGCGGGCCGTTCTGTCCCTGCAAGCTGCCGCTGCGGCTAAATCTTTCAGCCGCACTTTCAAATTACCGGTTGTAACTATCTGCCCACCCACTTCACTTTTCCGGGAGGCAGGTATTCGCGGCTTCGTCTTTCGCAGCTGATCCCTTCTTGTCCTCCACGTTCGACTTCAGCCATTTGCGCAGCGGCTTGATATTGTTGAGTTCTTCGTCCACCTGCGTGGTGAGGTTGTCTTTCATCCCGATCGCCTGCGTGCGCACGCCGAAGCGGGTGGCGAAGCTCAGCACTTGCGTGCGCTGTGCGCGCGGAATGTCGAGGTTGATGATGTCACCTTCGCGAATGCCTCCAACTACGGCATCCGTCGTGTGCTCCAGGTTTGCCACTTGCGGATCCGACAACAACTGCTTGAGCTCGCCAATCTGGCCCTGGCTCAGCGAATTCAGGAATACCTGCGAGCGCGGTTTATCGTTCAGCAGCTGCTTGGTTTTTTCCACGCGGTATTTTCCCGAGTTGTAGACAATCATGCAGGTGCGTTCCACTTCTGCATCAACACTAACTTTCCGCATGGTCTCGATTGACGTGGTATTTTGCTGCGATGTAGAGGTGTAATCTTCCACCCACCGCACGAGATACGGATTCTTTTCCGACCCCTTGATTTCTGCCGCCGCTCCGTTGGTCGAAGGGTTTGAGCTTGCGCTGGCAGTCTGCGACTGGCCATTCACGCCCTCCGGCGGTATGCAGCGATTTGCAACCGCATATGGAATCGCGTGCTGCTGTTGTTTGGCGCGGTCCAACCACTTCAGAAGCGGATCGAGAGAGTCTTTGTACGGCTTGCGGCTGGCCCCGCTGGGAAAGTGCAGAGTTTGCCACCCGGTTGCACGATTGATCGCCAGTAGCAGTTGGTCCTGGTCTTCGTTTACCAATTCCATTTTGATCTGCTGCTGGGTGGCGCTCTTCAGCTTGTCATTGTCGAGCATCTGCCGCAGCTGGGCGACCTGGTCCGCCGGGAACGTACCTTCGTAGATGCGGCGTTGGAAGACGCCGGGCGCGATGCGCTCCAGGTGAAACTGGCCGTCACTCCGGACCAGCACGCACACATCTTCGGAGCGCGTGCCTCTCTCCAGTCGCAGGAAATACTGCGGCGTATTATCGGCATCCGCGGCACGGGCGAGGGAAAGCCCAAAGAAGAACACGCTGCACAGGCAAAGAGAAATCGTGTACCAGCACTTGGGCGTAAACATAACGCCAAAATTAGAGCACAACAAGCAGGCAGAGTCAGTGTCTTTTACAAATCATGACAGAAGAGACCAGCCAAGATTCGGCCGTCAAACCACGCGCCGGATTACCAGCGCCGAGTTCTTCGACCCGAATGCCACGCAATTGCACACCGCGTGCTCAACCTGCACTTTCCGGCCCGGCTGGGGAACATAGTCCAGGTCGCACTCTGGATCGGGGACATCGAGGTTAATGGTGGGGGGAATCTCTCCGTGCTGCATGGCGACGAGGGTGGCCGCCAGGCCTGCCGCCCCGCATGCGCCCTGGGCATGGCCGATCTGCGACTTCAATGCCGACATCGGAACCTCGTAGGCATGCGGGCCCAAGGCGAGTTTGAGCGCCCGAGTTTCGATCTTATCGTTCATTTCCGTAGAAGTGCCGTGCAGGTTTACGTAATCCACATCGGCCGCCGTAATCCCCGCTTCCTGCATGGCGAGCGTAACCGCGCGCGCGGGTTCTTCCGCGTCCTCTCGCAGCCGGACGCGATGAAACGCCTCGCAGGTGGACGCGTAGCCGGTTACTTCGGCGTAGAGGCGGGCGCCGCGCGCCTTGGCGTGTTCGTACTCCTCGAGCACGAACATCCATGAGCCTTCCGCCAGTACGAATCCGCTGCGGTCGGCCGAGAACGGCCGGGACGCGCGTTCCGGCGCGTGGTTCCAGGCTTGGGTCAGCGCGCGCATCAGGCTGTAGCCCTTGATGATGCCCGGCGTGATGGTTGAGTCCACGCCACCTACCAGGAACATGGGCAGCATCCCCGTCTGAATGTGCTGGTACGCGTAGCCCAAGGCGTCCGTGGAAGAGGCGCAGCTCGTAGTCACCACGTGACTGAATCCGCGCAGGCCGAATCTCATGCTGACTTCACTGGATGTCGTACCGATGGTTCCGCTGGGAATGCAGAACAGGCTGACTTGCTTCACCCGGTCCGCATGCCAGAGGCGGTATTGCTCTTCGGAAAATTCCTGCGCTCCTCCGCCCGAGCCGAGAATCACTCCCATCTTGCGCTGTTCGTCCAGCGACATCGATGCAGGGTCGAGGCCGGCATCGGCAAGCGCTTCTGTCGAGGCGGCAATGGCGAGCGGGACCACTCGCGAAACGTGCTTGCGCTCTTTCGCGTCGACCCACGCGAGTTCATCGAATTCCGGAATCTCACCCGCAATGTGCACCGGAAGCGCCGCTGGATCGAAACGCGAAATGCGTTTGACTCCCGACTTGCCGGCGAGGATCGCACGGCAGAAAGCCTCTTTGCCGATGCCATTCGGGCTTACCACACCCATTCCGGTGATGACGACGCGTGCAAGCATTTGAGCCAATGGTTCCGTTCCATGCGGCCGGTTGCTGTGTGCGCATGGTCAATCCATAAAGCGGGCGTCTCTGCGACGATGTATCCCACAGGACGCGAACTTGTCACTCGGCCCCATCCCGCTGACCAACAACCGAGCCGGCACATTCTACAGGTAATTCTCTCTTGTGATGCACTGGCGCAGCGCTTCGTCACGGCAAAATGGGATAATCGAAGAATGGCGCTGGGCCTCTACATCTCCGTGCCTTTTTGCCGGACCAAGTGTACCTACTGCAACTTCGCCTCCGGCGTCTTTTCCCGTTGGCTATTTACGCGCTATATTGACCGCGTTTGCCGGGACATCGCCGACGCATCCCATCTGGCACCCGCCCTGGGCGGCCGTTTCGATCGAGCGGTTGACTCTATTTACCTGGGCGGCGGAACCCCATCTCTTCTGGATGTAGCACAGCTGGAACGGCTGTTTGTCACGATTCAGCAAAATTTTCATTGCGACCCGGCTGCGGAAGTCACCGTGGAATGCGCTCCGGGCACGCTTAGTGGCGACTTCATCGACGCGCTCTGCCGTTGCGGCGTGAACCGCGTCAGCCTCGGTGTGCAGTCATTTGTCGACCGTGAAGCCGCGGCCATCGGGCGTCTGCACACTCAAGCCACGGTGTTCAAAGACATCGAGCGCCTCCGCTCCGCGGGCCTGACGAACATCAACGTCGATCTCATCGCCGGGTTGCCGCACCAGAGCAGTGAGAGCTGGGCATATTCGCTGCAGCAGGCGATCGCAACCGGAGCGCCGCACGTCAGCGTTTACATGCTGGAGGTCGACGAGGATTCACGTTTGGGCCGTGAGTTGATCGCGGGCGGAACCAAATACCTCGCTCATCATGTTCCCGACCAGGACGCAATCGCCGATTTTTACCTTGCCGCTTGCGAGGCGCTCAATGCCGCCGGGCTGGGGCAGTATGAGATCTCGAACTTCGCCCGCAGCGGTTTCGAGTCGCGCCACAACCTGAAGTACTGGACGCGTCAGCCTTACCTTGGCTTTGGCGTCGATGCTCACTCCATGTTGTACGCCGATGCCGTGTCGCAACGCGCAGATTCGGGCGCCAATCGCGAAGATCGCACAACCGCAGTGCGCTTCTCCACGCCCGAGTCTCTCGAGGACTTCACGGCCGGCGCTCCGCCGTCGCGGATTCCGGTATCCTACCGGGCCTCGTTGGAGGAAACGCTGTTTCTAGGGCTAAGGCTGAACCGTGGTGTTGATCTGGGCGTGATCGAGCAGGGAAGCGCACTGCAGGCTGATTATGGATCTTTGTTCGCCGAGTGCGCCGACGCCGGGCTGCTAGAGAGACATGGCACCAGTATCCGGCTGACTCAGCTCGGCCGCCTGCTGTCGAACGAGGTGTTTGAGCGCGTTTTATCCAGAGACCATGTGCCCGTCGCGCCCGATGCCACTGCGCACGACGATGGCGCGCACGATCGTGCTCCCTCGCTTCACGCGTCACGATAGCCGTCTCCGCTCCGGACTCGAAGAGCTTATAATCCGCGAGTCGACAACTGCATACCTGGGGTGCTGAATGGGCCTCTATTCGCATTACGACGGCGCGCATAATCATCCGGTCAATCGCGCTCTGCACATGATCGCCATACCGGTGGGATTTTCTTCGCTGGTCGTGGTCTGGTATCACTGGATCATTGGCCTGCTGCTGATCCCGTTGGCATTTTCGCTGGCATGGCTTGGCCACCTGATTGAAGGAAACAAGCCGGCATTCCTGACGAATCCGGCGCACGTCTTTGTAGCACCGCTGTGGATGGCAAGAAAGATTCTGGGCAAGCAAAAGCAAGCCTAGAAAAGCACGAAGCGGAACCACTGAAGTCGCGGTCCCGCTTTCCGAGCCTATAATCTGTCTTTTGCGAACCGGCTATTCGCGCGCAGACGACGGCACTCCCGCCTTACGGGCCTGTTCCTGCATGTCGTCGAGCTTCTGCTTGGCCTCGTCCACCGCCTTTTGCTTATCGGCAATCTTCTGCTTGTACTCGGCGTCCTGCTTGTCCCAATCGGCCGAGTTGCGGAGCCGATTGCCGACGTCCGCGTACATGGCAGCAGCCCGCAGGCGGTACTCGCGTTGTAAAACGTCCAGTTCGCGGGTCAGCAGGTCGATCTGGTCTTTCTGTGCGCCAATGTTTTTCTTCCACTCGTCATTCTGAGCGTTCTTCGCCGCAGCATCATCGCCCGCCGGAACTCCCGCAGCTTTTTTTTCGCCCTGGTCTTTGTTCGCGTCCGCAGCATTGGCGTCAGCAGAGGCGTCCGCAACTGGCTGGTCCGGGTTGGCGCTGTCCTTGGTTTCGGCGGGAGCCTGGCCGACCACGTTGATGGTGGTGTTCTGCGGCAAGTTGTCGTTGTCGAAGCGCTTGCCCTCGTGCGCCTTTTGTGGCGGCTGTTGTTTGCGCACGGAGCGCGCGTAGTCACCCAGTGGCTTCTCGTCCTGCCCTAATGCCGAAGTGGAAAGCAACATCGCTGCAGCCAGCGCAGCAAAAAGCACGATCGTGCGTTTCATGTTCTTTATCCCCGTGTTCTGTGCCCCCGGTTCTTCCCATAGGGAAGCTATACCGGGTGCATCTTAATGTGTTTCCGAAGCTGCCTTCGCCGCCTTGGCGCCGGCAAGAAATCCTCCGATGGTGCGGTCCAAGTGACTGGCCTCCGCCGCGATGTCACCCGCCAACTGCCTGGCCATATCGGGATCGCGGTTCTGCGCCAACTGCTGCGCGTAGCCCGAGATCGTCACCAGGGAACCGCGCAAGGCGAGCGCCATCTCCGCTGACATCTCGCCGCGCATGTCCTGCTGCCGTCGAATTTCCGCGATGGGTGTCAGATCGTTGATCAGGCAAGCCGCTCCCAGCAGCGCGCCATCTGCGCCCGGCACAGGCGAAATCGTCAAGTCCAGAAAGCGCTGTTCGCCCGAGGGTGTCGAGTAATGAGCCTCAAGCTGGCGCAGGGGAACGCGGCTTTGCAGCGTGGATTGCACCGCTTCGGCCACCGTGAAGCGACGGCTGCCGCTGGCATTTTGCACCAGCGTGTCGCGAAACAATTCCCCCGCATTCATGCCGACCGGAGAGGCGAATCCCAGAATCTGCTTGGCCGCGTGATTGGCCTGGCGCAGAAGACCCTGGGTGCTGAAAAACAAAACTCCGGACGAGAGATTCGAAAGCACGGCGGCGCTGATGTTCTCCGAAACTTTGGCCCGCCTGCGCTCCGCCGCCTGCTGCGCGCTCAATTCATGCTTCTGCTGCTTCAACTGCTGTATGACCGCATGATAGGTCTGCAAGGGGAACGCTTCCGCCGCGGGCCGCGCCGGTTCCTGCAGCGATTCCTCTTCTTCGGTCAGGCTGTGACGCATGCGCCGCATCATGAGCACGCCCATGACGAAGGCGAAGATCGCAGCGAACAAGCCCAACGCCATTCGGATGACCAGCGGATTGGCGAAAATCTTCACATCAGCCCCCAATACCAGTGCAGGAGCTGGTTTCCATAGAAGAGCGCGAACAGCGCCATGCTGCCGAGAAATACGCCGAAGGGCATCTCGTATCGTCGCCACACCAGTTGCGTGGACTGCCATGCGCGCGCCTTGGCAGCTTGCGGCGAAAGCCCCGGACGGCTGAGAAAACGTCGTCGCCGCTTGATCCACACCATGACAATGGTCGCCACTCCGAACAGCGATCCGGTGACCGAGCCCGCGAACAGCGTGAACACCGTGAGCTTGAGTCCGAGGAAGGCGCCCACCATCGCCATGAGTTTCACGTCTCCGAAACCCATCCCCTCCGCATGCCGCACCTTCAGGTAGATAGCGCCGGCCCCATAAATGAATGACGCTCCCACGGCCGCGCCCAGGCCCGAATCGAGCAACGAAAGCAAGCGCGACCAGACATCGTGCGGCAGCGGAGGAGAAATCACTCCCGGCAAAATCTGCGAGGCCAGGTCATTCACTGGCACGACCAGGCTGAAGCCTAGCCCCAGCACCACTCCCGTCAGCGTCAGCTTGTTGGGGAGGAGCTTGGTCTCGGCATCGGTAAAGATCAAGCCAAGCAGCAGGAAGCCGAACACGCAATACTTGAGCGTTGCCAGGGTCAGCCCAAAATGCCAGTAGCAGGCCAGAAACAGGGTGCCGGTGAGCACTTCAACCAACAGGTACCGAGGCGAAATCGGCGCGCGGCAATACCGGCAACGTCCGCGCAGCAACAGCCAACTCAGCACCGGGACGTTGTCATAAAAAGCGATTGGGCGGCTGCAATGAGGACACGCCGAGCGCGGGCTCACCACCGAGAGTTCGCGCGGCAGCCGGTAAATGCATACATTCAGAAAGCTGCCGAACGTGAGCCCGAAAAAAAACGCCGCCAATGCGAAAAAAGGGTCCAACGATCCTTCTCGTTTTCTAAGCGCAATCCTGCCTTGGATTTGCCTCGATTATAAGGCCCCTATGCCGGGCAACCCCAAGGTACCAAAGGGAATGTACTTCCAGGCGAATACCAGCAGGATGTTTGACTTGGACTCTATCGCCGGGCTGCTCAGGAATCTAATTAGTTACAGGAATCAGCAATCTACTCTATGGATTGCCGCCATCGTACATGGGAGAGTTGTACAAGCCAAAGTTGTAAAGTCCTCCGCGCTTATCAACTCTGACCTGAACGCGAATCCCTGCGAACCACTTAGCCAGGGTGACAGTCTAACTTTCGAGAATTCCTGTGCCCACACGGATCCTGATTGTCGACGACGACGCCACCATCCGCCGGCTGATCCGCCGTTTGCTGGAAGCGGAAGAAGGCTGGCTGGTTTGCGGAGAGGCGAGCAATGGCGCGGATGCCGTCGCCAAGAGCGAGAATCTGCACCCCGACCTCATCGTCATGGATCTGGCCATGCCCAACATGAACGGGCTGGAGGCGGCACGCCAGATTTCTTATGCGCAACCCTGCATCCGTATGCTGCTGCTGACGGTGCAACAGCTCTCGACCCAACTGGCGCAGGAAGCGCGGAAGGTCGGGTTTCGCGCCGCGGTCTCCAAGAATACGGGCGCCGAGGTCATCCACGCAGTCGGTGCGCTGCTGCAAGGGCAAGTTTATTTTCCGGTCGACGACTCACACGCCGCGTGAGCCGCAGGGTTCAGAACGTAAGCGGGGAAGTGCACGATCAGGAATGATTGGGCGCGATTTCTACCCTGCTACCACACGCCCCGGTATTCAGCAGATGGAAGTAACGTCTCGCCTTCTTCACATCCTTCGCGATCTGCTCGCGCAACGCATCCACTGAAGGAAATTTGATTTCGTCCCTGAGCCGTTGCAGGAAGTAGAGCTCCACTTCCGTTTCGGGCGTCAACTCAAGGGGATGGAAGTTCAGCAAGTGGGTTTCGATGGCGAACGATTCGGCTCCAAAGGTGGGGCGGTTACCGACGTTGGTCACGGAGTCAAAGCACTCCTGTGCCACCCGGGTGCGGGTGATGTAGACACCATCCTTCGGCACCATCTCTTCGTAGCGGCTGAGATTGATCGTGGGCACCGTGTACTTCGATCCGTAACCACGGCCGCGGCCCGGGATGGAGAGAATGCTGAAGGGCCGTCCCAGCAGGTGACGCGCACGGCTTACCCCGCCTTCGGCCAGGAGTTTGCGGATCTGGCTGCTGGAGACGCGCTCGCCCCGCAATTTCATCTCGGGATAGACTTCGACGCGAAAGCCCATGTCGCGGCCGAAATCCGCGAGCATTTTCACGTCGCCGGCGGCCTTGCGTCCGAAGTGAAAATTGTAGCCCTCGTGCACTTCGCGGGCGTGCAGGCGCTTTTTCAGAATCTTTTCAGCGAACTGATGCGGGGTCATCAGGGACAGATCGCGAGTGAAGGGAAGGAGGAGAGCCGCGTCGAGACCGGTTTCGTCCAGCAGGCGGATCTTTTCGGCGGTCGGTGTCAGCAACTTCAGGCCCGCATCGGGACGAAGAATGCGCACCGGGTGGGGTTCGAAAGTGACGGCCATGGCCCGGATGCCCTGGGCGTGCGCCCGCTCCACCATTTCGCGGATTACGTGCCGATGCGCGCGGTGCACGCCATCGAAGTTGCCGATGCTGAGAATGGTCGGCCCGAAGTAGGCCGGAACATCGTCGAGTTTGTGGAAGATCTGCATCGCTCAATACGCAAGCACATGCCAGGGAACGGCCGACCGCTGGCTGCGGCTAAATCTCAAACTCCAACTTCATCCCGTCGTACGACAGACGCACATTCTCCGGCAAAGTTGCGTTCGTGCTCTGGTGCGGCAGGTCATGACAGATATGGGTGAAGAAAGCGCGCTTCGGTTTCAGCTCGTCCACGATGCGCAAAGAATTTTTGACGGTTGAATGCGTCGGGTGCGGCCGGTGACGCAGCGCGTCGAGAAACAGAATATCCAGTCCCTGCAATTGCGGGTACGAGGTTTTCGGAATCGAGCTGAAATCCGTGAGGTATGCGGCCGATCCGAAGCGATAGCCGTTGATTTCGGATTCGCCGTGGATCACGGTCACTGGATCAAAACGCGCCCCAAATAACGTGACTGGCCCATCGATCAGGTTCAGGTGCACTTTGGCTATGCCGCCAAACTTGTAGTCGTTCTCAAAAATGTAGCGGAACATGCTGCGCAGGAAATCGGCGGCTTCTGGACGCGCGTACAGCGGGATGCCCCCGGGCTGATGGAAACTCAGCGGGCGCAGGTCGTCGATCCCGAGGATGTGGTCGGCGTGGGTGTGCGTGTACAGCACCGCGTCGATCTTTTGGATGTGCTCGCGGATCGCCTGCTCACGAAAATCCGGCGTGGTGTCGATGAGCACCGATTTGCCGGCGTATTGCACGAGGATCGATGGCCGGGTGCGGCGGTCCCGGGGATCGATGGAATGGCAGACCGCGCAATCGCAACCGATGGTGGGCACACCCATGGATGTGCCGCTACCCAGGACGGTGAGGCTTGCCTTCATCGCGGATTGGGTTTTCCGGTGGTGCCCGAAGCTTGCGGCGGACGGGCCAGCGCGTTCGTGACCTCGACGTATGCCATGCGTAGTTCGTAAAGCGAGTTTTGCAGGAATTGCTGCTCCGCCGCGCTCAGATTGCCCTTGGTCTTGTCAGCGAGCAGGCCCAGGGTGTCGATGGTTTGCCGCGCGCCAATGAGATCAACCTGCGGCTGTGCGCCTTCCTCGCGCATGAGGCCGAGTTGCAGCATGGCGCTCATGTAGAGCGAGGCGAGGAAGCGCTCGAATGTCATTTCCAGCTCTTTGGCGGAGTGGCCGCTGAGTTCGACCCGGGCGTCAAGAGCTTTCGAGGATTTCCGATAAGCGTCAGCCTGCTGCTGCTGTTCCGCCGCTGTCGGCGCGGCCGGCATGTCGGGGAACTGGCTGACGTTGTCCTTGGACTCCGCGGGAGCCTCGCCGCGAGGCGCAGTGCTGACCTGCGGCTGGGCCGGAGAGGGAGCCTTTGCCGGCTCGGATTGTTCGGCAACGTCTTTGCGCAGTTCACCTTCGGAGGTGAAGAGGCGGCGGTCGGTGACCGTAAATTCCGGTTGCTTCTTTTCTGCCATTGGGGAGAACTCCGTCGCTTTTCGTTCTTATCTTTCGTCCGCTTCTCGGCGCGCGACCAGACTAGCAGCGCCTAAGAATTACGCACTATGTTCAATTTCGCTTCGCCCGCTATTAATTCATTTCCGGGCAGTGCCGCCTCTTTGCGGATGTAGCCAAGCGCCATCCCGTGATCCCCGCCGCTGCCAGGCAATATGGCGGAACTTGTGATCTCGCCTACATCTTTTCCCGCGGACTGAATCTTTGTCCCCGGCGCGGGCACGGCGCCGTCGACCCGGAACTGGCTGAACTGGCGATGCACGCTGCCGCGCGAGCGTATCCGCTCCACAATTTCCTGTCCCACGTAGCAGCCCTTCGTGAAGTGCAAGGCGCGATCCTGGCTTGTCTCCTGAGGCAAGTCGCGTTCGCGAATGTCCTGGCCATAACGCGGGATGCCGCGGGCAATCCGCTCCAGTTCAAGAGCTTGCATGCCGACCGGAGTAGCTCCCGCCGCAAGCAGAGCGTTGCGCAAGGTGCCCATGCTCTCGGGAGGAAGCCAGATTTCAAATGACTCGCATTCCAGGTTGTCTGTGCGGACGATGGTGAGTGCAATCTGCTGCCAGGTCATGTCCTGAAACTGCAGCAGCTTCAACTCGGGCACCTGGATTGCGGCTGCCGCCAGGATGCGTCGCGATTCCGGACCCATGGTCACAGCCGCGAGCAGCTTGCCGGTAACATCCGCGACTTCGACATCATCCATGATGATGTAGCGCTCGAAAATTTCCTGCACCTTGCCGGTCAGCAACTTGTCCACGTCGATCAGCAAGGAATCGCCGCGGTTAAAAGCATATAGATCCGCGAGAATGTGTCCTTGCGGATTAAGCAGAAATGCGTACACGCCGTGCCCCGGCGCAAGGTCACGAATGTTGTTGGTGACCATGCCGTTCAGCCAGCGCACGCGATCGCCGCCGATAAGCGCCAGCTTGGCGCGATTCGCAGCCTCGTAGAAAGCCCCACCCTGGTGAAGCGCAGCGTACTCCGCCCGAATGTTGTCCGGGAGTGTAGCCGTCCCGGCGTTGTGAGCCTGGGAAGGGTTCTGCTCGTGATGTTCAACCGTGAAAGCCATCTCTCTGTACGATTATAACGAAGTAAAGAATTGCCTGGCTGCACACTGGATCAACACCTAGGCGTCCTACTCCGCAAAATTTTGGACCGGTGACTAGGTCAAGGCGCAATTCTTTTAAGTGGCTGCGATTCGGAAAGAGTTCCAAAACGGTCCGAATTTCCATCGAATTGCCGATTAGCCGGCAGTTATCGTTATTTTCATTCTACGGCTCTCAGCGCGCACGCCATGGCGGCAATGATCCCAAGGGTACCCCGCCGAGAGATTGTGCCTCTCCGACCATCGTAGCGCAATTACTAGCCATTCTGGCAGTCGGTCCAAGCTGGTTTCTGTCACCTCGGAAGGCCTTCATATCGGCTTACCTCATATAGCTAAATGATAATATTCTTGTATGCTGCTGATATTACTCGCCTGTGTTAACGTTTGACCCGTGAACCCCAACAAGCGCATTGCAGTAATTCCGGGCGACGGAATTGGAAAGGAAGTCATACCCGAGGCCGTGAAGGTGCTGGACGCCACAGGCGCGCCTTTGGAGATGACGCACTTCGATTGGGGCGCCGACCGCTACCTGGCTGACGGGGTGACGGTGCCTCCCGACGGCTTCGCCATGTTGGGCCGGGACTTCGATGCCGTCCTGGTGGGCGCTTTCGGCGACCCCCGGGTAAGGACCAATATTCACGCCAAGGAAATTCTGCTGGGCATGCGTTTCCAGATGGACTTATACGCCAACGTGCGACCGGTGCGATTGTTGGACGAAGCCCTCTGCCCGCTAAAAGAAATCGAGCCGAAGGACATCGATTTCGTCGTGGTGCGCGAAAACACGGAGGGTGTCTACGGAGACCTTGGCGGAGTTTTCAAGAAGGGAACTCCTGACGAGATCGCGATCCAGGAGGACGTGAATACCCGCAAAGGCGTGGAGCGTGTGATCCGCTATGCGTTCGAGTATTGCGAGCGGCACACCGCGCATGACGGCAGTTCGCGTACCCGGGTGCTGCTCTGTGACAAGTCGAACGCCATGACCCATGCCGGGGGGCTGTGGCAGCGCGTGTTTCGCGAGGTCGCGGCGGAGTATCCGCAGATCACGCCCGACCACATGTACATGGACGCGCTCTGCATGCAGATGGTGCGTGATCCCAGGCAATTCGATGTGATCGTCACCAACAACATGTTTGGAGACATCATCACCGACCTGGCGGCTGGACTGCAGGGCGGCCTGGGGATGGCGGCCAGCGGGAACATTCATCCCGGCAAGACCTCGATGTTCGAGCCGGTCCACGGTTCGGCGCCGCCTATCGCCGGCAAGAATATCGCGAATCCCTTTGGCGCAATTCTCACGGCGGCGATGATGCTGAGCCACCTGGGATTTGAGGCGGAGGCGGAAAAGATCGAAGCGGTCGTGCTGGATGCGCTCCGGGAAAAGAAGACGACGGTGGACATTGGCGGCAGCCAGGGAACAAAAGAAGTCGGCGACTGGGTCGCCCAGCAACTACGGCGCAGTTAAGCAAACGGCGGCGCGATTCAGATCCAGGCGGGGAACTCTGCCCGGCGCAACACCAGGGATGACCCCCGCCATCCAGGCTTCATCGCGCATCAGAATAGACATCACGATGAACGATCTAACGAAAAGATTTTTTGCCGCGAGCGGCTGGTTAGTTTTGCTGCTCGCCCTAGTTGCGGGCATTGCGTGGGGACAGGCAACAACTCAATCGCCTGATTCCGGCGCTCCGGCCGCGCCCGCCGCCAATGCCGACAAGGGTCCGCAATCACAAGACAATCCCGCACAGGGCACTCCAGACAAGAGTTCGCCAGATTCTCGCGGCAGGGACTCGCAACCTGGGCAGAACGACCAATCCGCGGAATCCGGCGAGCCCCAGGGCGAGCACCACATCACGCAGGCGGAGGCGAACGAACTCTTTCGCTCGGTGGACGAGATCCTTAGTTTCGCCAGTAAAGACACTGCCCTGCCCATCCACAAAGAGGTGAAGCGGCGGCTGGCCAGCCGCGATGAAGTTGTGGCTTTCGTGGAAAAGCACATGTCCGATGACGAAGATGCGCAACGCCTGCGGCGCTCGGAGTTGGTGCTGAAGAAGTTTGGGCTGCTGCCGCCTGATTTCGACATGCAGAAATTCCTGGTGGCGCTGCTCCGGGAGCAGGTGGCCGGCTATTACGATCCCAAAACCAAAGCCGTGAACCTGCTTGACTGGATTGACGCGGAACAGCAGAAGCCGGTACTGGCCCACGAACTTACGCATGCGCTGCAGGACCAGTCGTTCGGGCTGGAGAAATTCATGAAGGCTGCGGATTTCGACGTGGACAAAAAGAAAGATCCGCGGCCCGAAGATATCGATCGCGACGAAGCGCTGGCCGCGCGCCAGGCCGTAGTCGAGGGGCAGGCCATGGTGGTGCTGCTCGACTACATGCTGGCGCCCATGGGGAAGTCGCTGCTGACTTCACCGGACATGGTGGCGGCGCTCAAGGCCGGCATGCTCGTAGGGACGGCGGATTCGGTCACGTTTCGCGATGCCCCCATCTATCTGAAAGAGGCACTCACGTTTCCCTACCGCTACGGAATTGATTTCGAAACCGAGCTGCTGACCAGGGGAGGGAAGCAGAAGGCGTTCGCCGAGGCTTTCACCAATCCTCCCAAGAGCACGCGTCAGATCATGGAACCGCAGACCTACCTTTCAGGGGAGAGGCTCGACCCCATGCGGTTGCCGGACTTCGAACATGATTTCAAGAGCTACGACCGTTTCGATATCGGGGCGATCGGCGAATTCGATGTGGCGGTGCTGGTCGACCAGTACGCCGGAGCAGAGGCTTCGAAGCGGCTCTATCCGCACTGGCGTGGCGGCTATTACTACACCGGGCGGCCAAAGGGGGATGCATTGGCTCCGCTGGGATTGCTTTACATTTCGCGTTGGTCGAGTGCTGAGGATGCGAGCGATTTTGCCGAAATTTACGCCGGCTATCTGGCGAAGCGCTACCGGCGCGCGCACGAAGTCGAGATGACGACCGTGGAGAAGCGTCAATCACCGAAACTGATCACCGTGTCGAGTACCCCGGCCACTCTCAGCGGAAAACATGAGTGGCTGACGGAAAATGGCCCTGTGTGGATCGAGGTCGCGGGAAACACAGTCCTGGTGAGCGAGAGCCTGGACCAGGCTACAACCGAGACGGTCGAGCGCGAAGTGTTAGAAGGTAAGACTGTAAAGTAACACCTAACCCGAGACCGCCTGGGCGCGAACCCTGCCGCGCCACTGCACCTGTTCGACGGCGCCGATCACGAACATCCAGAAGCTTGCTCCCAACAAGGCGAACAAGCTGGCAATGGCGAAAGGCCAGAAGAAGCTGGCGGTGCGGTCGAGCACGAACCCGGTGAGCGCGGGCGCCACCACGCCGGATAAATTCCCCACGAAGTTCTGCATGCCGGTCCAGCGGCCCGCGGCTGGCGGTCCCGCCAAAGTCTGCGTGATCGCCCAGATATTCGAGGAACAGATGCCGAAGCCGATGGTGGCGCAGATCAGGGCCGGAACGCAAAGAGACGCGGGCGCAATTACGGTCGCGACAAGAAAGATGGCGGCGATCCCCATGCCTCCGGCGGTAAATGTTTTGCGCACCAGCGTCGGGCTGGCGCCGGCGTCGATCCAGCGGTCCGAAAGCCAGCCGCACACGGTACCGATCACGGCTGCGGAAAGGTAAGCAGACCCGGCGATTTTGCCCATCTTGTCCATGGAGAAGCGGCGTTCACGAACCAGGTAATAGGGAAGCCAGGTGATCAGGAAATAGCTGATGTAGTTCCCGCAGAACAGGCCGCCGCAGCTTCCCCACGCAGAGCGCAGGCGGGCAAATTCAGCCAGGGTGGGGGCGCTGCCCGCGAGCGGTGGCGCCGCGGAAGATTGCCGGCGCGGCATCCATCGGAACCACGGGACCAGCCACAGCAGACTGACGATGCCTAGAACGACGAAGAACGATCGCCATCCAAACCTGGCCATGAGCATGCCACCCACCAACATTCCGAACCCGGGCCCGCTGGTGAGTCCGGCTGAAATCAGGGAGTTGGCGAAGCCGCGCTGGTCTTCGGGGAAGTGCAGGGCAAGAATTTTTGAATAAGAAGGATAAGCGACCGATTCGCCGAGACCCAGCACCAGGCGCACGGCGAACAGCACCGCGAAACTGTGCACGATCCCGGTTACCGCGGTGGCGCTCGACCACAGAAAGAAGCCGGCCGCCATCACCCAGTAGACGTCGACACGATCCACCAGCCAGCCGGACAGGAGCTGTGCGGAAGCGTAGGTCCAAAAGAAAGCGGACAGGAGCATTCCCAGTTGCGACGCGGAGAGACCCAGTTCCGTCTTGAGCAGCGGAGCGGCGATGGAAAGATTGCCGCGATCGATGTAGTTGATGAACACCGAGATAGTGAGGAGAGTGAGGATCTTCCAGAGAGCGCTCGTGAGCCGCTGATGAGCCGCGGGGCGCATAGACAAAGGGGGCAATTCTAGCAGAGGCGGACGGATTTCTTGCGGAGCTTCTCTGCTAGGGCCGGACGCGCGAAGGCTGATTTCTGCGCGGGAGGCTTTGCTCCGCTAGTGTTTCTTGTCTTTGTCGCTGGACGTGTCCCCCAGAAAGTGTCGAACGGTGGCATCGACTTCGATCTGTTTTCCGGCGCGATCCAGTACCAGCTTTCGGGTCTGGCCGGGATTGCCTTCAAGGGACGACCAGACTTGTCCCATGGTGGCGCCGGTGGCGCGGGCTCCGTCGGAAGAGATCAGCACATCGCCGGGCTGCGCTTCTGGAACCGAAGGCTTGCCGTCGTAGTCCGCGATCCCGAGGATGGTGTAGCGACCGTCGAGTTCGGGACGCAGGATGAAGCCGATGACGTCCATGTCGCGCGGTTTATAGAAATTGCGCAGGTCGAGATAGAGAGTCTCATGCTTGTAATCGAGGCCCACGCGATAGTTGATGAGGGCGCTGGCCCCGAGCAGGCCCGCGGTTTCCATGCCGGCGCGTTTCTGGATGAACTCCATGATGTCGGTGGGCAGCGTGGAGAAGATCACATCGGTGAGGGCAACGGGGCCAAACTGCAGGCGCGGAGCTTTAAGCAATTGCGCGTGGGCTTCATCGCTCATGCCCCACAGGTTCGCGATGCTGATGGCGCCGGTCATGTGCGGCCAGTCCGGGTGCGCGCGCTCGAAGTCGGCGAGCAGGGCGCCGGAGAGGAAACTCACGGGCGTGCCCACGTCCAGGCCGAAATTGTAGTTCTTGTTTTCCAGCTTGCTGGGAACCTGAACCAGACCGTTCTCGGAATTGAGCAGCAGCTTGCTCTTGACACCCTCGAATTTGAGCGTGCCGGGCGCAGCGATCGTGAACTCGCGATCCGGGTAGTTGATGAGGATGTCGTAATTGCGCAGCACCGAGGATGGCAAGTTAATTTCCGCGCTGAGGCCGGGACCGACCGCATCCGCCGCGGTGGCCTTCGCTTCCTTGATGCCGGCGAAAGAGATTTCCATTCCGCCGAGGATAACGGCGCGCGGAGCCTGCGCGGTTCGGCCCTTGCCGCCGATGTGCTCGCGAGTTTCGCTGCTGAGCGGAAGATTCATGAGCTTGGCGACGTTTTCGGTGATCCACAAATCGGGGTTGCCATTGTCCACCCAGGCGCGCACGCGCTTGGTGGTGCCATCCGGCAAGGGAAGGCGAACGTCGACGATGATGCGGTCGTGGTCGAGGGTAATGGGCACCGTGGCTGAGTTGGAGGGAGCCGGACTGGCGAACGCTGCGCCGGCAAGAAAAAGCAAAAGCGCGACCGCGGATTTCATGAGGAAATTGTAAACGTTGGCGATCGATTCACGCTGCTGACGCCCGCATTGCAGGGATTGCGCTCAGCATCAGATTCATAATTCTGGGCAAGGCGCGCAAGACCCGGCCGTTTCCTCATCCTGTATAATCACCAGTTTTCTTTCCATCGCGAAACTGTCAGGAGAAGCATAGGTGCAGGCGGAGATTGGGATCATCGGGGGCAGCGGGTTGTATCACATGCCCGGCTTCACCGAGACGGAGGAAGTGCGGTTGACCACTCCGTTCGGCGATCCCTCGGAAATGTATGTGCTCGGCAAGCTCGAAGGGCGCAAGGTCGCGTTTCTTTCGCGCCATGGCCGCGGACATCGCCTGATGCCGACAGAGTTGAATTACCGCGCCAACATTTACGGATTCAAACAGCTTGGGGTGGAACGGATCGTATCGCTGTCGGCAGTGGGATCGTTGAAGGAAGAGCATAAGCCGCTGGATTTTGTCATTCCCGACCAGTTTTTCGATCGCACCCGACATCGTGTCGACACCTTCTTCGGCAAAGGCGTGGTGGCGCACGTTTCACTTGCGGATCCGGTGTGCGTGGAACTGGGCTCGGTGGTGGAGCGCGCCTGCAAGAAGACCCAGGTTGAGGTGAAGCGCGGCGGAACTTACTTATGCATGGAAGGCCCGCAGTTCTCGACCAAGGCGGAATCGAACCTCTACCGCAGTTGGGGCATGGACGTGATCGGGATGACCAACCTGCAGGAAGCCAAGCTGGCGCGGGAAGCCGAGATCTGTTACGTGACGGTGGCGATGGTTACCGACTACGACTGCTGGCATCCGCACCATGATTCGGTAACCGTGGACCAGATCATTGCCGTGCTGGTAAAGAATGCGGAGAACGCAGCCAGGGTGGTCCGCGAAACGGTGGCGGCAATGCCGAAGTCAAGAGGCTGCAAGTGCGGCTCGGCGCTGGGGCACGCCATTATCACCGAGAAAGACAAAATTCCCCCGGCTACGCGGCAGAAGTTGAAACTGATCCTGAACAAATACCTGGAAACGAAAACATAACGAATGAGCATACTGGTGGTGGGTTCGGTTGCATTCGACAATATCGCCACGCCTTCCGGTCGCGTGGAAAATGAGTTGGGAGGAGCGGCGACTTACTTTTCGCTGGCCGCGAGTTATTTCAGCGATGTGCGGGTAGTCGCCGTGGTGGGCGAGGATTTCAGCGCGGAACACGAGCAGGTATTCCGGCGGCGCGGCATCGATATCCGCGGCATCGAGCATGCTAAGGGCAAAACCTTCCGTTGGGGCGGCCAATACCTGGACAACCTGAACGAGGCCAAAACAGAGTTCACGGAGCTGAACGTCTTCGAAACATTTCAGCCGCATATTCCTCCGGAATACATGGACTCGCAGTTTCTGTTCCTGGCGAATATTCATCCTTCGCTGCAGGCGGCAGTGCGGCTGGAGCTGGAAAATGTGCGCCTCACCGGCGGCGACACCATGAACTACTGGATCCAGCGCACGCGCAAGGAACTGGAAGAGACCCTGCGCATGGTTAACGTGCTGCTGATCAATGACACGGAAACCAAGATGCTGGCCAATGAAAAGAATCTGCCGCGAGCAGCGCGCAAAGTGCTGGCGCTGGGACCTCAGGCCCTGGTGGTCAAGCACGGCGAGTATGGCGCGACCATATTTTTCCGCGAAGGAGCATTCGGCATCGGCTCGCATCCATTTCGCGCGCCGGCCCTGCCCATCGATGAAGTCAAAGATCCGACCGGGGCGGGGGATTCGTTTGCGGGCGGCTTCATAGGATACATCGCTTCGCAAGGGCAACTCACCCGCGAGGTGCTGAAGCGGGCATTGTTTTACGGCGGCGTAATGGGCTCATTCGCCGTCGAGCGCTTCGGGACAGCCCGCCTGCAGTCGCTGACGCGAGAGGAGCTTGAAGCGCGTTTTCAAATTTTCCGCGAGCTGACTCACCTGGAATAGCCATGCGTAAACAACGCCGGGACCGCGAGACGGCCTGGGTCGCGGCCCTGGCGGGTTACATCTCCCTTTTCTCTTTTCTCTACTACCTTCGCCAGGGCGAGCTGCTGTTGTATGGCGATGCGGTGGCCCATCTCAACATTGCGCGGCGGGTGTTCGACTCGCGTACTCCGGGAGTGCTTCAGCTAGGCACCGTGTGGCTGCCCTTGCCGCATTTGCTGATGATCCCGTTCATTGTTGCCGATTCCATGTGGCGAACGGGTATTGGCGCGTCGATTCCCTCGATGCTCGCGTACGTGGCGAGCGTGGCAGGCGTTTTCCGGCTGGTGCGCGGAGCCTTGAGCTTTCCCGCTGAACCTGAACCTGCCGCTCGTGGTGCGGCATGGATGGCAGCGCTGGTGTTGGCGGCGAATCCCAATTTGATTTATATGCAGGCGACCGCCATGACGGAGGCCTTGTACCTGGCGCTGTTTATCTGGGCGATCGTGTATTTCTACGAATTCATGCAACGCAGTACTGTCCAGCAGGCACAGGCGTTGCTGATGAAGTCAGGCGCGTGCCTGGCGGGAGCAGAGCTGACGCGATATGACGGATGGTTTGCCGCCGCCATCATGGGAGTGATTGCATTGATCTGGGCCCTGCGGTCACAAGGCCGGAACAGCCGCGCAGCGGTGGCAAGGTTCCTGATCATGATTGCCGCGGCGCCCGCGCTGTGGTTGGCATACAACGCTGCCGTTTACCGCAATCCCCTGGAGTTCGCGAACGGACCGTATTCGGCAAAGGCGATTGAGCAAAGGAACACGACGCCGGCATTTCCATCACATCCCGGATCGCATAACCCGCTGGTCGCGGGTGTTTACTTTTTAAAGTCGGCAGAACTCAACGTGGCCCAGCCAGAGCTATTGCAGAGAGTCTGGGTGATCCTGGTGCTGGGTAGCACGGCCCTGATGTGCAGTTTCGCGCGCAGGCTCGGGGTGTTGATCCTGCTGTGGTTGCCACTGCCGTTCTATATGTTGTCGATTGCGTATAGCGGCGTTCCGCTATTTGTGCCGGGATGGTGGCCGTTTTCCAATTACAACCTGCGTTATGGATTGCAGTTGCTGCCGCTGTTCGCGGTAGCGATCGGGATGGTGATCTATTTCCTGATAAACGTGACCCGGAACCGCCGCCTGCAGGTTGTGGCAGTCGTGCTGGTGAGCGGAGTCGCCGCGTGGAGCTATGCGTCCGTGTGGCGGC
>Ga0070741_10001955_pt1 | contig 58165 bp, 69 predicted proteins | sample Coa_R1_4_FD_66440 | JGI IMG/M metagenome (GOLD analysis project Ga0070741, IMG submission 66440) | Surface soil microbial communities from Centralia Pennsylvania, which are recovering from an underground coalmine fire - Coalmine... | ecosystem: Environmental > Terrestrial > Soil > Unclassified ... | reverse complement strand
GGCCCAGGTGATCCTGTGGCTGTGCTCCGAGGCTGCGCGCGCGGTGCATGGGGCGGCGATCCCGGTGAATGGATTGAGCTGAACCGATGCTGTCATCCCGCGCAGCGCGGGGGATGACAGTCGCACAGGAGCCATTGAATGCCCGACCTTGATCTCGACCGCAAGCTTCAGGGCCTGCTCGACAAGCAGGAACTGTACGAGCTGGTCTGCGCCTACTGCACCGCCGCCGACCGCCACGACCACGACAAGATGCGCGCGCTGTACCACGAGGACGCCATCGACGAGCACGGCCACTTTGCCAAGGGCCCGGCGCACGAATTCATCGCCAAGCTGCCGCAGATCCAGGCGCCGATGGAAATCCTGCACCACAACGTCACCACGGTGAACTTCAAGCTCGACGGCGACCGCGCCGAGGGCGAGGTCTACATCATCGCGTTCCACAAGGTGCGCGAGGGCGAGCGCTCCTTCGACGTGCTGATCGGCGGCCGCTACTTCGACAAGTACGAGAAGCGCAACGGCGTGTGGAAATTCAGCCACCGCTCGATCGTCGCCGACTGGGCCTACCCGCAGGACCCTTCGGCAGTGCGGCTAGACCATCCCTTCCTGGCCGGCGCCTACATCGGCCGGCCGGGGCCGGCCGACCCGTCCTACGGCTTCTTCTCGCTGTTCAAGCGCGGCGAACGCTAGGCATGGCGCGCTCGCCCGCCGCCTTCCCCGCCCGCTCCGGGAAAGGGCAGTCCGCAGCGCCGCAGGGGGGACCCATCCGCGGCGGGCGATGCGCGCGGGCGGAATGGCGCCCCTCGCCGCCTTACTCGGGGAGGCAGAGGGGATGAAGCCCGCCGGCCTGCGACAGGTCCTCTCCTGGGCCGGCGACCCCGACGCGCGGCGCAATTTCTCGCCGCTGTCGGACCAGCCGTTCCTGCTGTTCGAAACGGAGGGCAGCCTGTCCGCCGCCGACGAGGCCCGCGTCCGCGCCTGGCTGCGCGAGCTGCCCTGCCCGGTCCTGGGCGTGGCCGGCGCGGCGTCGGCGCTGACCCCGGCCTGCGACGTAGTGCTGGGCAGCGCCGGGGAGGCCGGCGCGCTGCTCGACAACATCCGCTCGAGCCCCATTGCCGCCGCGGTGCTGGTGCAGCTGCTGCGCGCCGGCGAAACCCTGAGTGTGGCCGATGCGCTCGTCGCCGAATCCCTCGCCTATTCCACCCTGCAGGCCGGCCCCGAGTTCCGCCGCTGGCTGGAAGCGAACCGCGCGCCCGCCCCCGCCGCGCATCACGACGACGGTCCCGCGGTGCTGATCGAGCGCGAGGACAGCGGGCTCAGCCTGGAGCTGAACCGCCCCTCCAACCGCAACGGCATGACGGTGGAGATGCGCGATGCCCTGATCGAGGCGCTGCAGCTGGTGCTCGGCGACGACTCGATCCACCGGGTGCGCATCAGCGGCCGCGGCAAATGCTTCAGCACCGGCGGCGACCTCACCGAGTTCGGCAGCGCGCCGGACCCGGCGACGGCGCACCTGGTGCGCAGCCTCGCCCTGCCGGGCCGCCTGCTCGCCGCCTGCGCCGCGCGGGTCGAGGCGCGGCTGCACGGCGCCTGCATCGGCTCCGGCATCGAGTTTCCGGCCTTCGCCGGCCGCGTGGTGGCGAAGAGCACGGCCCATTTCCAGCTGCCGGAACTGAAATTCGGGCTCATTCCCGGCGCCGGCGGCTGCGTCGGCATCGCCCGGCGCATCGGCCGCCAGCGCACCGCCTGGCTGGTGCTGTCGGGCGAGCGCATCCGTGCCGCGCAGTCGCTGGACTGGGGCCTGGTGGACGCGGTGGAGGACGGTTGGTGAGTCCGTCTCACCAAATCGGACGAAGCCGTCCCCGCCCGGACAATCCCACAATCGGCATATCGACCAGAACCACATCGCGGAGCTTGATCCATGGCTGACCACAGCGCCCCTTCCGAACACCGCAGCGTTGCCCAGGTCTTCTCCGGCCTGTCCAACGACGAGCAGGGCATCCTCGACCAGGCCGACCGCTTTGCGCAGAAGGAGCTGTATCCGCTGGCGCAGCGCATGGACGACGAGGAATGGTGGCCCAAGGACGCCTTCCCGCTGATCGGCAGCACCGGCTACTTCGGCATCACCGCGCCGGAAGCCTATGGCGGCTCCGGCCTGGACCTGATGACCAGCGGCCTGGTGCTGCAGGCCTTCGGCCGCTGGAACCATGCCATGGCCCTGGCCTGGGTGGCGCACGAGAACCTGTGCCTGCACAACATCCTGCGCAACGCCAACGAGGCGCAGAAGAAGAAGTACCTGCCGGGCCTGTGCAAGGGCACCAGCATCGGCGCGCTCGGCCTGACCGAACCCGGCGCCGGCTCCGACGCGCTGGGCTCGATGGCCACCACCGCGCGCCGCGAAGGCGGCCACTACATCCTCAACGGCCGCAAGATCTACATCACCAACGGCCCGGTCGCCGACGTGCTGCTGGTCTATGCCAAGACCGACAAGGAGCGCGGCGCCAAGGGCATCTCGGCCTTCATCGTCGAGAAGGACTTCCCAGGCTTCAAGGTGGCGCAGAAGCTGGTGAAGATGGGCTTCCGCGGCAGCCAGACCGCCGAGCTGGTGTTCGACGACTGCAAGGTGCCGGCCGAGAACCTGGTCGGCGTCGAAAACCAGGGCGTCAAGGTGGTGATGAGCGGCCTGGACCTGGAGCGCTCGATGATCTCGCCGATCTGCCTGGGCATCGCCGAGCGCGCGCTGCAGCTGGCGCTGGACTACGCCAGGCAGCGCAAGCAGTTCGGCAAGCCGATCTCCGACTTCCAGATGGTGCGCGCCAAGCTGGCCGACATGTACACCTGGGTCGAGGCGATGCGCCTGTTCACCTACCAGACCCTGCGCGCCGCCAACACCCTGGACGAGCACGGTGGCGGCCGCGGCGACATTCACAAGATCACCGCCGCCGGCGTGCTCTACGTGGCCGAAACCATGAACCGCGTGCTCAACGAGGCGGTGCAGGTGCACGGCGGCATCGGCTACATCTGGGAGTCCGAGATCAACCGCCTGTACCGCGCGATCAAGCTGCTGGAGATCGGCGCCGGCACCAGCGAAGTGCGCAAGATCATCATCAGCGAAGAACTGCTGCGGGAATAACGCGCCTCTCTTTCAACATCATTCCGGCGCAGCCAGGGGTGGGAGCTCGCGGCTGCGGGCGACGACTTGATGTCATCGCCTGCGGGACCGAACGCCCGGCCGGGGACGGCGGAGCCGGGCACCCGATCCTTCGCTAAGCTCAGGACGACAGGAACCAACATCGAGCCATGACCCACTACGCCGAACAAAACACCCCCGAGCACATCTGGTCCGCGCCCACCGTCTACCGCCCCGACCTGTTCAAGGACCAGGTGGCGCTGGTCTCCGGCGGCGGCACCGGCATCGGCCGCGCCATCGCCGTGCTGTTCTCGCGCCTCGGCGCCCGGCTGGTGATCTGCGGCCGCACGCCGGAGAAGCTGGAGCGCACCGCCGAGTTCCTGCGCGGCAAGGGACGGCCGGTCATGGTGCAGCCGACCAACGTGCGCGAACCGGAGCAGGTCGAGGCGCTGTTCCAGCGCATCGAGGCTGAGTACGGCCGGCTCGACATCCTGGTCAACAACGCCGGCGGCCAGTTCCCGGGGCAGTCCATCGACTTCCCGGTAAAAGGCTGGAACGCGGTGGTCAACAACAATCTCAACGGCACCTGGTACATGATGCAGCGCGCCGCGCAGTACTGGCGCGCCAAGCAGGCGCCCGGTTCGATCGTCAACATCGTCGCCGTCACCGAGCGCGGCATGCCCGGGGTGGCGCACACCGTGGCGGCGCGCGCCGGCGTGGTCGGCCTGACCCGCACCGTGGCGGTGGAATGGGCGCCGCTCAACATCCGCGTCAACTGTCTCGCCCCGGGCCTGACCGCGACCGAGGGCCTCGAGGTCTACCCGCCCGAGGCGCAGAAGGAATTCCCGCGCGCCAATCCGCTCAAGCGTCCCGGCTCGCCGCTGGAAATGGCCGAGGCCTGCATCTACCTGGCCGGGCCTTCCGGCAGCTTCATCACCGGCGAGGTGCTGACGGTGGACGGCGGCGGCAAGCTGTGGGGCGAGCTGTGGACCGCCGGGCGCCCGGACTACTACAACTTCTAGGGACTTCTTCAGGCCGGCCTCGGGGGGCAGCCCGAGGCGGCAGCGCCGCCACGCCGAAGGGCGGCGCGCAAAGGCGGCCTACATCCCGGCCTGCCGCAGCACCAGCTTGACCACCACGACGATAGTCAGGATGAACACCAGGGTGAACAGCACGCCGGCGATAATGAAGTTGCGCGCCTTGCCGTGCTTGAAGTCGCGCTCGCGGTTCCTGCCGCTCTGCACGCCGAAAGCGGCGGCGATGGCGCTGCCGATGGCCCTGGCCAGCCCCGGCTCCCGGGGGTCCTGCGACTCGCTCATGTCCACTCCTGCCGTTTCCTGAAGGGGGCCCCCACCGCTGCGCGCAGGCCGTGCTTGCGTGCGGCGCGCTGCAACTGGCGGAGGAAATGCGGGAAGTCCAGGCCGAGCCGCAGCGCCAGATCGCCGGCGTGCGGCGCCAGCGCATTCCAGTCGGCCGGCATCGCGCCATTCCAGGCGAAGACGATGCGATTGCGGCAGTCGCTGACCTCGATGGTCAGCGCGCGGCCGTCGAAGGCCTGCCCGATCAGGCCGAGGTGGCTCTTGACCCGCGACGGCGGCCCGGTGACGTTGAACACCGCCACGCCGTGCGGACGCAGCCGGGCGCGCACATTCCTGTAGAAGAGGCCGTTATTGAAGGCGGGCGCGGTGCCGCCGGCGTCGCAGCCGTCGACCAGGACCGCGTCGGCCGGAGCGCCGTCGCCGGCGAAGTAGTCCGCGGCGTCGGCATGGACCAGGCGCAGGCGCGCGTCCGGCTCCGGCAGGTCGAACAGCTCGGCCAGGGCCAGCACGTCCTCGTCGATCTCCACCGTGGTGATCCTCGCCTGCGGCAGCTCGCGCCGGCAGAACTTGGTCAGCGAGCCGCCGCCCAGGCCGACGATGACCAGCTGCCTGGGCCGGGGCAGGAACAACAGGAAGGCCATCATCGCCTGGGTGTAGCGCAGGCACAGCGCGTCCGGCTCGCCCAGGCTCATTTCGCTCTGCACGAAGTCCAGGCCGAAGTGCAGGCGCCGGGTCTGGCCATCATCGAGCACGAAAGGCTTGCGGTAGCCGCCCTGGCGCAGGCGCTCGACCAGCTCGTGCCGGTCCGACCAGGCCGGCTCGCGCAGGCGCAGCATGCCGCGCTCGCCGACCAGCGAGCCGGGGATCATGCACCAGTCCTCGCCGTCGGAGGGTCTGCGCCTGGAGGCCGTCATGCGCGCAGTATGCCCGCCCCGGCGCGGCGGGACTATGATGGACGCGCACCGCCCGGAGCGTTCGATGAACCTGCTGATCTTCTGCCTGGTCGCGGCCAATGCCGCCGCGCTGGCCTTCCTGGGCTGGCGGCACCAGGCGCTGCGCCGCGATCTCCACATCAGCCGCCGGCAGCTGGAGCAGTGGCACGCCGCCGGCGCCGGCACTCTGGCGGCCACCGCGCTCGCCGCGCCGGGCAGGCCGGCGCTGATCTCGGTGGAAATCCTCAATCCGCTGGAGCTGGCGGTGAAGGAATCCGCGCTGGCCCGGGCCTTCGGCAGCCTGACGCCGGAGCTGGTGCGGCGCGAGGTATACAAGGTGGTCCACCAGCGCCTCTGCCTGCAGCTGCAGGAACAGGGCGTGATCGCCGAAGTGCGGCTGCATGACCGCGGCTAGCCTGCTGCTCGCCCTGCTCGCCGGCGCAGCCGCGCTGGCGCTGGCGCAGCGCCAAGCCGCGCGCGGGCAGCAGGAGCTGCGCCGCGCCATGCAGCGTCTCGCCGCCGCGCTGCTGGAGCAGGCTCGCGCCGAAGCGCAGCTGCAAGCCCTGCGCGACCTGCAGCGGGCGGCGCAGACCGGGGTGGAGCTGGGAGCCGGCACAGTCCGCGCCGTGCACCTGGGCATCGCCGCGATCCCTTTCGGCATTCTCGAGGCGATTCCGGTGACCCGCCCCACCAGCCGCCTGGTGCGTACCGTCCACGACCAGATCAGCGGCGTGGTCTACGACAGCATCAGCGGCGGCAACCGGCTGATCGGCGCCGCACTGCGCCTGGGCCTGAACCGCCGCACCCCGCCGCAAGACCGACCGGACGACGAAACTTGACCATGGACCCGCGTCGAGGGTTTAGACTGCGGCCGTGAAAAAACTGCGCGCCCTGCTGGTCCTGCTGCTGTGCCTGGCCTTGCCCTGGGCGGCGCTGGCCGGCGGCATGCAGAACATGCAGTGCCGTCATCACGGCATGCAGCACGGCCACGGCGGGATGACTGCGGCCCTGCCGGCGCAGCATCGCCAGCAGGCCGATCCCGACTGCGGACACGCGCAGAAGTGCGAGTGCCAGCACCACTGCGCCGGCAGCGCCGTGGCGGCGTTCCTCGCGGCCGGCCCGCATCTGCCCGCCCCCGCCGGCGCAGGCTTCGAGCCCGGCCGCGACCTGGGCCTGGTCGCCGCCGCCTGGGCCAGCTTCCCCTTCCGACCTCCGATCGCCGCGCCGTCCGGCGCCGCCTGATCGCATCGGCTGCCCCCGGGCGGCCGGCCCTCGGGTGCTTCCTGTCCCCGCCTGGCGGGCGGCGGCGCGTGTCGCGGACAGCGCATGACGGAGCGGAAAACGTGACCAAACCCCTACGACTCCTCGCCGGGTCGATGCTGCTGCTGGCCGGCTGCGCCGGCATCCCCCAGGATCGCGGCCTGGGCCAGGTGCAGGACCAGCTGCGCCAGCGCGGCTACGGCGAACTGGCGCAACCCGGCGGCGACCAGGCGCGGCAACTCGCCGACCAGGTGCTGGCCGCCGGCCCCTTGCAGGCCGACGACGCCGTGCGCGTGGCCCTGCTGCGCAATCCGGAGCTGCGCGAGCTGTACGCGCGGCTCGGCTTCAGCGCGGCCGAGGTCTATGACGCCGGGCGGCCGGCCAACCCGCGTCTGAGCGGCTCGGTGCTGTTCACCGGCGCCGCCGGCACGCAGGACCGCTACGACTACGGCCTGACCCAGGATTTCCTCGGCCTGCTGCTGTGGCCGGCGCGCTCGCGCCTGGCCGAAGCCGACTTCGCGCGCACCCAGCAGGAAGCCGGCGCCGCGGTGACTGCGCTGGCCGCCGACACCCGCGCCGCCTGGTACCGCCTGGTCGCGGCGAACCAGGTGCGGCAGCTGCGCGAAACGGTGGCCGACGCGACCAGCGCTTCGGCCGAGCTGGCGCAGCGCTATCACGACGCCGGCAACCTCGCCGCCCTGGACCTGGAGCTGGACCAGGCCGAAGCGGCGCAAGCCGAGGCCGATGCGGCGGCCGCGCGCAACGAGGCGGTCGCCGCGCGCGCCGCGCTGGCGCGGCGGATGGGCGTGCCGGTCGAGCGCCGGGACTGGTCGGTGGCGCCGCAGCTGCCGCCGCCGCCGGCGGGCGACGAGGCCCTGCCCGCGCTGCTGGACCTGGCGCGGCGCAGCCGCCTCGACCTGGCGGCGAAGCGGCGCGAGGTGGCGCTGCAGGAGGATGCGCTGGGCCTGGCCCGCTCCACCCGCTGGATCGGCGGGATCGAGGCCGGCGTGCAGGGCGAGCGCGACGACGACGGCACGCACCTGCTCGGCCCCTCGCTGTCGCTGGAGCTGCCCCTGTTCAACCAGGGCCAGGGCCGGATGCTGCGGGCCCAGGCCCGGCTGGAGCGCAGCCGCGCCGAGCTGGAGCGGCTGGAGCTGGACGCGGGCAACGACATCGCGGCGGCGCAGCAGCGCGCCGCCTCGCTGCGCGCGCTGGCCTTGCGCTACACGCGCGAGTTCATTCCGCTGCGCGAACGCATCGTGCGTCACACCCAGGAGCGCGGCAACTTCATGCTGGCCGGGCCGTTCGAGCTGATCCGCGCCCGCCGCGACGAATACGACACCGACCAGAAATACCTCGAAACCCTGCGTGACTACTGGCTGGCGCGCGCCGAGCTGGAGCGCCTGGTCGGTGCCCGCCTGCCCAGCGACAACGCCGCCAGCGGAGGCCAGCCATGAACCGCCGTCACCTGATCCAGCTGCTCGGCGCCGGCGCGCTCGCCGGCACCGCCGCCCGCGCCGCGGCGCAGGACACCGATATCGATCCGGTGAGCGGCCCGCATCCGCAAGCCGCCGCCGAAGGCCGCAAGCGCGGCTATACCCCGGTGGTCACGCCCAACGGGCGCAGCCTGCCCTTCGTCATGAAAGGCGGCGTCAAGGAATTCCACCTCGTTGCCGAAGAAGTGGAGCACGAGTTCGCGCCGGGCTGCCGCGCCCGGTGCTGGGGCTACAACGGCACCACGCCGGGGCCGACCATCGAGGCGGTGGAAGGCGACCGCGTGCGCATCCTCGTCACCAACCAGCTGCCGGAACCGACCACCATCCACTGGCACGGCATCCTCCTGCCCAGCGGCATGGACGGGGTCGGCGGACTGACCCAGCCGGCCATCCAGCCGGGCGAGACCTGGGCCTACGAGTTCGTCCTGCGCCAGGCCGGCAGCCACATGTATCACCCGCACGCCGACGAGATGGTGCAGATGGCGCTGGGCATGATGGGCCTGTTCATCATCCACCCGCGCGACACCTCCGGCGACCACGGCCCGCCGGTCGACCGCGACTACGCCATCCTGCTGCACAACTGGGCGCTACATCCCGGTACCTACCGGCCCGACCCCAGCGTGATGCAGGAGTTCGACCTGTGGACGCTCAACAGCAAGGTCTTCCCCGCCACCGCGCCGCTGCTGGCGCAGACCGGCGAGCGGGTGCGCATCCGCCTCGGCAACCTGTCGATGTGGAACCACCCGATGCACCTGCACGGCCACCGCTTCTGGGTCACCGGCAGCGACGGCGACCGCTGGCCGCGCAGCAGCTGGCGGCCGGAGGTGACGCACATCGTCGGCGTCGGCCAGATGCGCGACCTCGAGTTCATCGCCGACAATCCCGGCGACTGGGCCTTCCACTGCCACATGTCGCATCACACCATGAACGCCATGGGCCACGGCATCCCCAACCCGCTCGGCGTCGACCAGTCCGGCGTGCAGGAGCGGATCCGCGCGATGCTGCCGGGCTACATGGCGATGGGCGGCTCCGGCATGGACGGGATGGGCGCGATGGCCGGCACCATGCCGGGCCCCGCCAACACCCTGCCGATGAGCGGCGGCGCGGGTCCTTTCGGCAACATCGACATGGGCGGGATGTTCACCGTGCTCAAGGTGCGCGAACGGATCGAGGGTCATGCCGACCCGGGCTGGTACCGCCATCCCAAGGGCACCGTGGCCTGGCGCGTCTCGGCGGCGGCCGCTGCCGCGCAGAGGCCCGGCATGGATCACGGCGCTCACACGACGGGAGACGATCACGATGGGAGACAATAAGGAATGAAGACCCTGCTTGCGCTGCTCCTGCTGCCGGTGCTGGCCGTGGCCGGCGCCGGGCTCTATCTCTGGTCCGGACGCTACGACATCGGCGCCGACGCTCCTCACGGCAGGGCCGTGGAAAGCCTGATCCACACCCTGCGCCTGCGCTCCATCGGCAGCCATGCCGCCGGCATCCAGGCGCCGCCGCTCGACGATCCGGAGCGGATCGCCGAGGGCGCGGAGCACTACGCGGCGATGTGCAGCGGCTGCCACCTCGCGCCGGGCCTGGGAGAGAACGAGATGCGGCTCGGCATGTACCCGCGGCCGCCGCTGATCTACAAGCATCCGCCGGCCAATCCGGCCAAGCAGTTCTGGGTGGTCAAGCACGGCATCAAGTTCACCGCCATGCCGGCCTGGGGCGCGAGCCACGACGATGCGGCCATCTGGGACATCGTCGCCTTCCTGCAGAAGCTGCCGTCGCTGAGCCCGGCGCAATACGCGCAGATGACGGCTCACGCCGGCGACGAGCACGAGCATCACCACGAAGCGGAGGCGCCGGGGAGCGGCGGCTAGGCTAGGCCGCCACGCCGGCCGCAGGAAGCGGCGCGCACGCCGGCGCGCCGCTTCCCCCTGGCCTTATCGGACGAACACCTCGAACGCCGCAGCCGCCCAGCCCGCGCCGGAATTGGCCGGCGCCGCCGGCAGCGGCCTGCCGCCGTAGATCACATGTCCGGCGCTGTCCTGGTAGGTCTGCCAGGGAATGGTCGGCTGCTGGTCGACGCCGGGCTTGGAGTAGTCGCACACCCCGCTCGGGAACAGCTGCTGCATCTGCGCCCACTGCGCGTCGGTGAAGGGAACCAGGCCGTAGTTGTCGTTGCGGTCAAGCGGCTTGAGCTGGCACTTGTTGGCGTCGGTGGTGATGTCGTCGCCGGCGATCATGCGCGGCGTGGCATACACCGGAACGACGACGCCGCCGCAGAGGTCGCTGGTCAGCTTGGTGCCGATGCCGTCATAGCATTCGTCGCTCAGGTCGGAGGGCTTGTCGGCGACGAGCTTCTGCGCCAGCGGCGTGTTGCTCGCGTCCTTTTCCACCGCCGCCAGCCAGCGGTCCATCGCCATCAGGCTGTTGAGGGCGCACTGGGCGTCGCCGACGATCGGGATCGGCCCCTCCCAGATCATCTGGTTGGCATGCGAGCCGTGCTCGCGGTCCAGGCGCGCGCGCATGGCAAAGGCGCGGTAGGAGTCGTGGAACAGGCCGGGGTCCGGCCCGCGGCAGTCGATGATCGCGGTGCGGTCGAGGTTATTGCCCTCGTTGATCATGCCGCTGCGGTAGGCGTTGGCCAGCGCCGGCTCGTTGGCCGGGGTGCGCGCCGCGGTGGGGTTGGTGTCGATGTCCAGGCCGCCGACCTTGGCGTTGAGATCGAGGAACTGATCGGGCGTGATGCCGCCGCGCTGCAGGGACTGCAAACCGTACTGCACGCCGACGTTGTCGACCGCGAAGCCGGCGAAACCGCGGCCCAGCTTCTTCTCGTTGGCCGACCAGATGTCCGGCTGGCGCGGCGCGAAGATGTTGATCGCGGCCTCGATGATGCTGCAGCGCACGCCGCCCGGATTGTTCACCGGGTCGTAGCGCTGCGCATCGCTGACGCCGGCGCAGTGATCGGTCGGCACCGCGACATGGAACTGGGCGTTGTCGCTGACCTCGGAGTTGAGGATGGTAATGTGCCCTTCGACATCGGCCATCTGTGTCGGCAGCCAGAGGACGCCGCTGCCCCATTTGGAGGGATCGGAGAAATAGGCCAGCATCAGGTGGTAGTCGGCGAACTGCGTGGCGACGCTCCACGCATCCGGAAACGAGCAGGTCGGCAGGATGCCCTGGTAGATGCCCGGATAGGCATTGGCCATCCACTGCTGCGCCAGCGAGCCGCCGGAGCAGCCCTCGCCGATGGTGTAGCGCAGCTCGCCGTACCGCTCGATCAGGTGCTCCTTGGCCATGATCAGGGACTCGGCCTGCAGCGCCACGTTGCAGTTGTGGCCGCTGTAGTCCAGCGCGGTGGACATCACCGCGAAGCCGGCGCCCAGCGCGTACTGCGTGGCGTCGCCGCCGATCGCCGGCAGGCCGGCGCCGGTGACGTCGACCGGGTTGTAGCTGGTGACACTCGGCGCGTTGCCGGTCTGGTAGTCGACGCCGCAGCTGACGCCGTGGTTGATCAACAGCTTGTGATTGAACTGCGGCTGCGGCGCGGCCGCACTCCACGGCTTGCCCGGCTGGTACAGCACGGCGATCCGGTACTGGTCGCGGTCCTGGTAGCCCAGCTCCTGGCGCACGATGAAGGGCACGGTGACGCCCTGGTCGGTGGTGGTGGTCGCGACGTCCGTCGCCGGCTTGGACGGGTCGTAGGGCTGCAGGCCGCTCTTGGTCGGATCGGTCGACTTGTACAGATAGGTGTACTGCACCGGCTGGTTGCAGTGCGCGTCGGTGGCGGCGGTATTGGTGCAGGTCCAGGGCTCCAGCTGCGGACCGGAGATGACCGGGCCGCTGTTGGAGTGGTTGACCACCGTCAGGTTCGAACTGGCGTTGCCCGACTTCGCCGTCAGCGTGTTGTTGCCGGCGGACAGGCCCGTGACCAGGCCGAGCAGGCGGCCGCTGGCCGAAGTGGCGAACGCCGGGGTCACGTCATGGCCGTTGAGGGATACGGTGATCCCGCTCGCCGCGGCGCCCGACGGCGGCACCACTTCGACCAGCACGTCGTCACCGCTGACCAGGTCGGCGCGGTTGGACAGCACCTTGAGCAGCGGTGCGTTGCCGCCGCCGGAACCCCCGCTGGAACCCGCTCCGCCGGCAACCGGGGAACTGCTGCCGCAAGCCGCGAGCAGCGCTCCGGCAACGACCAGAACCGCGAACTTCGAATAACGATGCACCTGAACCTCCTCGACGAACAACCGTGATGTCGACGCCGGAGCACCAGGAGATCAGGCCATATCGAAATCCGCCTCGCCGGCCGGGGACGCAACGCCGCACCGGCCGTCAATGCCACGGCCAGCCGCATGGTCCCCAGCGAGAAGCCCTCCGCCTGCCCGGCACGGTGCACCGGTGCGCCACTTTTTTGATTTGCCGCCATTTTAGCCCCCCGTCCGGCGCGGAGGGACTCATGTCAAATAGCCCAATCGCTCAGCCGGGCGGCTGGAACAGCTGCATGAAGCGGGCGAACTCGAGCTTGTTGCCCTGCTCGACGTGGAAATCGGTGGCGATGGACAACGCGGGGGTGCGCAAACCGGCCAACATCTCCTTGAAGGCCCGGCTGGTGACGCTGACCTTGAGATCGAGCTCGCCGGCGATGCCGGGCACCACCTCGGAAACACCGCGCCGCACGATGTAGGTGTAGGACTCGCCGCTGTCGCTGAACCGGAAGCCGGCGCGGATGGTGCGGTCGAGGCAGTCCTCGGCGTGCAGGTTCACCGCCATGCCGTCGAAGAACACCGACAGCGGCATCGCCGCCAGCATCTCCGGCGTGGGCTGGACGATGCGCTGCGGCAGCTTGAGGCCGCCTTCCAGCTCGCGCGCGGCGACGAAGTACCAGTCGCGCGCCGGCGGGTTGGTCTCGGCGCCGCCCAGCGCGCGCAAGGCGGCGATGCGGGCCTGCCGGGCGCGGGCATCGCCCGGGTCGGCGCGCAGCGCATAGCTGCTGAGCCGGAGCACCCATTGCGACTGGCCCTGAGCCGCCGCGGCCTCGATCTTGTCGTCCAGCGCCGCGGCGCCGCCGGCCAGCTCGACCATGCGCCGCGCCTCGTCGGCCGGCTCCAGCGGCTGCAGGTCGGCGGGGTCGCCGTCGTACCAGCCGAGGGAACCGGCGTAAATGGACTTCGCGCTCCAGCTCGCCTTGCCGTAGAAGGGCTGCAGGTACGGCGAGGCGGCCAGATGGGCCGGCAGCTGCACGCGGGCGGCGATCTGGTCCGGCAGCAGGCCCTGGTTCATCAGGCGGATGGTCTGGTCGTAGACGTAGCGGATGGCATCGCGGTAGTCGGTCAGCGCGGCATCGATGGCGGCAGCGCCGGACAACGGCCGGGTGTGGCTCGGCACCAGGTACTGCGCGTGCAAGGCGCGCATGCGGTCGAGCGAGGCGGCCCAGGCCTTGGGATCGCGGTAGCTGGTGCCGCGGATGGTGTAGAGATTGGGGAAGGCCTTGTAGAAATCGTCGCCGCACAGCAGCACGCCCTTCTCCGGCAGCCACAGGAAGAGGGTGTCGTCGGTTTCGCCGGGGGCGTGCACCAGCTGGAAGCGGATGCCGGCGACGGTGTCCTCCAGCGTGTCGCGGAAGGTGCGGGTCGGCCGCAGGATGCTGACGCTGGAGCCCTCGTGCAGGTCGAGAAAGCCGCCGATGCCGATGTTGACGCGCTCGTCCGGCGGCAGACCGGCGCCGTACATGCGCAGCGCGCGCCGGGTCAGCACCGGCTGCAGCTCGGTGGCGGTCTTGTCCATGTTGCGCGCCACGTCTTCCTGGGCGTAGATCGGCACGCCGGGCGCGGCGAACACCGCGGCGCCGCCGATGTGGTCCGGGTGGGAGTGGGTGTAGACGATGGCCTTGACCGGCTTGCCGCTGACCTTGCGGAACTCCGCCAGCACCTTGCGTGCCGACTCCACCGACTCGGTGGTGTCGACGACGATGTCGCCGTCGGCGCCTTCGAGCAGGATCGAGTTGGCGATGCCATAGCCGACCGCGACATAGACGCCGTCGGTCACCTTGACCAGCTCCGGCCGGAACTCCTCGCTGTGCGCGGCCAGCGCCTGCGGTGTGGGCGCCGCGCCGGCGGCGGGCGCGGCCGGATGCGAACGGCCGCAGGCGGCGAGCGCGACGAGCGGAAGGAGGATCAGGATCTTGCGCATGGTGTTCATGGCGTGCGGGAAGCGGTGGGCATGTGCCAATGGGTGCCGGTGGCGAAGCGGCGCAGCCGCTCCAGGCCGCCGACCCGGCGCGGCTTGCACAGCGGCGGCTCCGTGCCGGCATAGAGGCCGGAGGAAATACTGCCATCGGCCAGCAGCGGCTGCAGCGCGCCGGCGGCGTTGAGCAGCTCGTCGACCGGCGCCCTGGCCTCCTCCGGCAGCGCGGCGTAATGCTGCTGCAGGCGCTCGCGGCACCAGACCCGGTATTGCACCACCGGCAACCCGCGGTAGTGCGTGCCCTGCACCGGGCAGTCGAAGCGCGTCCGCCCCGCGCGCCAGGCCAGGGCGTTGGCATGCAGGTACGGCAGGTAGGCTTCGCCGATGTCCTGCAGGATCGGCATCCAGCCCGGCGGCAGGGTGCCCGGCGCGTACCATGCGCCGGGCACCGCGCCATGCCGGGCATTCCACAGCCGCGCCACCCACTCGAACACCGCCGGCGCCCGCTGCTGCATGATCAGGCTGGGCGTTGGGTCCAGGCTGAAATGGCGGAACATCGAGGCGAAGAAGCCGAAGTCAGCCAGGCAGGGCCGCCCGCCGAGCAGGAAGGGTTGGCGCTCGAAGATCGCCTGCAGGCGGTCAAGCGTATTCAGGTAGACCGATTCGACATGGGCGCGGGTCTCAGCGGTGACGCCGTCGCCGGCGACGTAGATGCGGCGCTGGCGCTGCCGGATCAGCGCGGCGGTGAGGAAGCGCGGAACCGGCTGGTCGGAGAGAAAGGTCTCGGCGAAGCGGCGCGACAGGGCGTGCGCATCGGTGCGGTAGCTCCAGCGGTAGTGCAGCGCGGGGCGCCACAGCCACTCGTCGGCGTAGTCCTCCAGCAGGCGGCAGAAAAAAGCCTGCACCGGGTCGGCCGGGATCACCGCGCCCTGCTGGTGGCGCGCCTCGAACCAGTCGATCATCGGCGTGCTGTCGGCCAGCCACTGCCCCTGCGGCGTTCGCACCACCGGCACCTTCATCAGGCCGGTGTTGTCGTAGATCTGGTGCAGCAATTCGCCGCGCCACTTCGGCTCCACCGTGCGGTGCGGGATTTCCTTGTAGCGCAGGTAGGCCTGCATCTTGCCGCTGAAGTAGGAAATCCAGAAGACGTAGAGCGTGTAGGGTTCGGCATTCATGGCGTCCGGGCCCTAGCCCTTCGGCGGATCGGCGACGAGGCGGTTGTTGACGCGGCGCAAGCGGCGGCGGATCCGCGTCTGCATCGCCTCGAAGCCGCCCACCTGGCGCAGCAGCGCATCGGCGGCCGCCTTGCCCGCGCCCTGCAGGGACTGGTAGTAGTCCAGTGGCCGCTGCAGCATCCACTGCGAATAGGGGAAGATCTTGCGCTGCGCCTTGACGCCGCCGAGGACGAACTCGTGGTCGCCGATGACCCGCGGAATATGCCGGTCCGGGTGCTGGTCCAGCCAGGTTTCGAGCCGGCGCACGGAATCCAGCAGCAGCGGAAAGTGCTCGGCGAACATGTGCCGCAGCACCGGCAGCAGGGTGTCCGGCACCGCGTCGCCGGCCAGGAACTCGCCGACCTGCGGCACGCGGTTCATGCGCTGCACCCACTCGTACAGATGCGGCGCCTGCGCCTGCATCAGGGCCTTGGGATGGAAGTCGCGGCCGAGGTGGGCGTAGAGCGGGCCCATCAGGCCGAAATCGCCGATGCTGGCGCGGCCGCCCAGCAGGTAGGGATGGCGGGCGAAGTGCGCGCTCATGTCGCGGATGAAGCCCTCGTACCAGGCCTCCAGCGCGGCGATGTTGTGCGGGTGGATGCCCAGGTAAGGCAGCGAGCCGCTGAACGGCCGGCAGAAGCGCTTGCCGGCGTAACGGCGCAGCAGGCGCGGCGCACGCGGCGACAGCAGCATGCCGAAGTGCTCCAGGACGTCGTAGATATGCGCCTTCTCGTGCCAGAAGCTCCAGCGGTAGTGCATCGCCGGGATCAGCAGCCACTCGTCGCCGTACAGCTCGAACAGCAGGCTCACCAGCTTCTGCCGCGGCGTCGGCGGATAGACCGGGTGCTGGGGGAACCTCGCCTCGAGGAAGTCGATGATCTCGGTGGTGTCCTGCACCACCACGTCGTCGGGGCTGTGCAGCACCGGGATGAACTTGACCCCGGTGCGCGGGATGATGGTCTTGTAGAACACGCGGAAGGTCGACACCGTCTCGCGGTAGGGGATGCCCTTGTAGCGCAGGTAACTGCGCGCCTTGCCGCTGTACAGCGAGTGCGGCAGGGCGTAAAGGGTATAGCTGCTTTCGGCGGTGTTCATTGTTCCACGGACCTCTGATGACCCCGATGCAGGCCGCCCTCCCGGACGCCTGCGCGATGCCGCCGGCGAGCCCCGGCGGGCAGGGAATGCCTAAGCCCTCAGCACCCGCTCCAGCAGGCCCGGCGCCCAGCGCTTCAGGGTGCGCGCCATCACCGCTTCGCGGCCGATCGAGGCCAGAGCCTCGTTGCGGCGGATGGCTCGCAGGGTGCGCCGCGCCACGGCCTCCGGCAGCAGCCCGCGCCCGAAGTCGCGGCTGACCCGCTCGCGCGAGCGCGGACTGTCGAGCTCGCCGACCAGTTTGACCTTGGACTGGATCGGCGTCTTGACGAAACCCGGGCAGACGGCGCTGACGCCGATGCGGTGGCGGTGCAGCTCGGCGCGCAGCGATTCGGTGAGGCCGACCACGGCGAACTTGCTGGCGCTGTAGGTGCTCATGCCGCGCGCGCCGGCGAAGCCGGAGACCGAGGCCATGTTGACCACGTGGCCGCCCTGCCCCCTGGCGATCATGCGCGGCACGAAGGCGCGGATGCCGTGCACCACGCCCATCACGTTGATCTCGTGCAGGCGGCGCCAGTCGGCCGGCTCCACCTCCCAGGCGAATCCGCCCATGACCACGCCGGCATTGTTGACCAGCACGTCGAGCGCGGCGTCGCGGGCGTGCACCGCTTCGGCCAGGGCCTGCACCTGGGCCTCGTCGGTCAGCTCGGCGGCGTGCGTGCGCACCTCGGCGCCGAGCGCGGCGCAACGCGCGCGCACCGCCTCCAGGCGCTGCATGTCGCGCGCGGTGAGCACCAGGCGGGCGCCCTCGGCGGCGAAGGCCAGGGCCAGGGCCTCGCCGATGCCGCTGCTGGCGCCGGTCACCAGGACCAGCTTGCCGCGGAAGTCGTTCATGACAGGGCGTAGACCCCGCGACGGGCCGGCAGCCACCAGGTGTAGCCGAACAGCAGCGTCATCAGCACCACGCGCGGCGGCGAAGCCCGGCGCCCGCGCAATACCAGGAAGGCCAGCGGCAGTTCCAGCACGTGCGCGGCGAGGATCACCGCCGCCGCCAGCACCAGCCAATGCTGCGACCGGCCGGCGGCGAGCAGGCCGATGGCGGCGAGCCAGAAGGCGATCAGCGCGAGATTCTGCGCCACCCATAAAGCCTTGTTGTCGAGCATTTACTTTCCCTTGCTGGCAGCGGTGACCGTGGTGGTGGCCCTGGGCGAATACCACACCGGCGAGGCCCAGGCGCGTTCGGTGATGGTGTTGAAGGCGTTGCTGCCCTTGAAGCTGCCGGGCGCGCCCTCGATCCTGCAGCAGCCCTCGAAGCCGCTCATGGCCGAGGCGGCCGGGAACATGCCGTTGGCGGCGTCGAGCCTGCCGCAGTCGACGTGGTTGGCGACGCACAGGCGCGTGCTCCAGCGGCAGCTCGGCACCTCGAAGGCGCGCGCATACCAGTACGCGCGCTCCTGCGGCTTGAAGTCCGGGTCGTGCCAGACCGCGCACAGCTTCTCCGGGTGTCCGGTGGTGACGGCGACGCAGTCCTGCGACGGCGGCTCCACCGCGGCGCCGGTCCTGGCCACGCCGTCGTAGACCTGCACGTGCGGACCGGTGGCGTCGCTCCAGCCCTTGACCACGTCGAGCCTCTGCAGCGGCAGGCCCGGCTCGGTACCACCGGGATCCTGCTGCGCCCAGATCACCAGGTACGGCGCGCCACCGCTGCTCGGCGGCAGGTCGCCGCCCATCACCGCGCCCCGCAGCTCGCCGCTGTCCACCGGGTTGCCGCCGGCGCTGAGGCGGTCGCAGACGTCGGCCGGCGGCGGGGTCCACGTCGCCAGGGTGCGGATGCGGATGCGCGGACCCGAGGTGGCAAAGGTCTCGCCGCGCTGGAACGCCGCCCATACCGAGGCGCGGGTATTCTCCGGCGCCCACACGCCGGCGAGGCCGCCGGGATTGAAGCCGCGCGCGCGGTCCTGGAACTGGCGGTTGGTGCAATGCGCCGGGTCGGAGGGATCCTCGTTGGCGTTGTCGCAGCTCCAGTAGCCGAGCTGGGTCGGCGGATCGTCGTCGAGCACGCCGCCATGTCCCGGGAAATGATCTTCGTCGACGTCGCCCGGATCGCCGTTGTGGGTGTCGGAGGAGCCGATGAAGCCCATCTTCATCGGATCGACGCCGAGCACGTCGCCGATGGCCAGGCCGTCGGCCAGGATGTTGCGCGCCATGTCCAGCGGCGCCACGCACTTCGGGTCCGGGCCGGAAGTGCCGTTGTGGCCCTCGTATTGGCATACGCCGGTGGCGTAGGTCGGCGCGGTGCGCAGGCGGCAGAAGTCCGGCTTGGTGGCGGGGTCGCCGTTGCAGACCTGCCGGCACTCGGGTGGATCGGCGGCCACGCCGCGGCAGACGTTCTTGGCCGGCTCCAGGGTGCAGGCAGGGTCGAAGCGGGTCTCGTAGACGCCGAGGCCGACACCGCACTCGGAATTGCCCTTGTGCTGGTGGATCTCGATGATGCGGTCGTACTTCGCCCGCAGCTGGGCGTCGGCCAGGGTCAGCGGCTGGCTGTTGCGGCCGATCGGCAGGCCGCTGGCCGGATCGCGCGGCAGGTACATGGCGCCGCCGCTCTGGTTGGGATTGTGCGGGATGCTCATCGTCTCGCAGCCCTTGGCCTGGTCGCAGTTCTGGTCGAGCCAGTCGTACAGGCGCCAGTCGTCGTTGCTGTTGTCCGAGGTCTGGGCCGTGATGTCCTGCAGGGTGGCGACGTGCGGCACGTCCGTCGGCCGGTTGCTGCCGGTGAAGTAGGCGTCGCGGTGGATCATCTGGTTATGGAACTGCGAGGTCCACTCGAAGCCCGGGAAGGTGCTGAAGGCGCAGGGCTGGTTTTCCTCGTCGGCGATGCTCAGCTCGTCGGCCCAGGGCAGCACCGTGGCCGGCAGCGGCGCGGCGCTGGTGGTGAGGATGTAGAACGCCGGCGGCGCGCCGCCGTTGACGATGTCGGTGACGTTCTGGCGCAGGTAGTCGCCGACGTAGTTGCACACCGGGTTGGTGCCGATCGGCAGGGTGCCGTCGACCTGGCACAGCAGGCGCCAGTCGCCGAGGAAATCGGAGTGGTCGGTGACGGCGGCGAAATCCAGCGGACGGTCGAGCTGGATGCGGCGCCCGGCGGTGTACGGGTCGGTCTCCCCCGCCGGCAGGCTCTCGGGCTGCCCCTGGGCGAAGCGGTAGGCCTCGCGCGGGCCATTGAGTCCGTTGAAGAAGTAGGCGTCGATCGAATACAGCGTGTGCACGTGCATGTCGCCGAAATAGGCGTTCTTGCGGGTGGCGTCGGCACCGGCGCAAGTCACGGCCGTGCCACCGCCGGAAGACGAGGAACTGCCGCCGCCGGAGCCCGAAGTGGCGGAGGCGGTGACGGAGCTGCTGCTTCCGCAGGCGCACAGCGCGAGCACCCCGGCCAGCGCCGCGAGGCGCAGGACTATGAGCCGCCGCTTCATGGGATCTCCTCGTCTGCGGTGCGCAGCACCGGCTGCACGGCGTTGGGATCGTCCACCACGCGGTAGCGCCGGCGCAGGCCATCCAGCGCCTGGCGCAGCGCCTGTTGCTGCAGCGCTTCGACATAGTCGGCGCGCACGTGCGCGCGTGCTTCGTCCAGGCTCAGGGGCCGGCCGGGCTCGACCCGGTCGACGCGCACCCAGTGCGCACCGAGCGGCGATTGCACCGGTCCCTGCCATTGCCCGCTCGGCAGCGAGGGCAGGCTCTGCGCGAACGCCAGGCCGAACTCGGCCACCACCTGGCTGGCGCTCACCGAGCGGCGCACCGGACCGTTGAGGAAGGGATCGCCCAGCCCGGCGTAGTGCTGCGGAGCGGCCGCCAGCTTTGCGCCGAGCGCCTGCGCGTCGGCCTCGAGCCGCGCGCCGTGTGCGCCGCGGCTGAGGAACACCTGCGTGAAGCTGTAGCGCGGCGGCGCCTGGTAGCTGCCGGCGTGCCGGTCGAGCCAGGCCTGCAGCGCCGCGTCGTCCGGCGCCGGCGGATCCCGCTCGGCCAGCAGCGCGGCGCGGGTGCGGCGCTGCACCTCGCGGCGCACGATCAGGTCGTCCAGCGCATAGCCGCGGCGCAGGCCCTCGCGGAACAGCAGTTCCTGGTCGAGCCAGCGGTCCAGCTCGTGGCGCGCTTCCAGCGCCTGGCGCTGCGACGGAGCCAGCGGAATGATCTCCGGCGCGACGTTCTCGCCCGCCGGGGCGAAAGCCGCGGCGAGCCGGAGCGTCAGCACGCCGCCGGCGAGGAAGGAGGCAAGGCACCAGGCGGCGATGCGCAGGTTCATGGCTGGTCCGTTCGCCTCAGAGGCGGTAAAGGAAATCCGGGCCGGGATGCTCGCGGCCGTCGTCGAAGCCGATCTCGTCCATGATCAGGGCATTGGTCTTCTGGTTCAGCGCCAGGATCAGCTCCTTGTGCGCCTCCGGCTGGGCCGCGAGGTTGACGATCTCGTCGGGATCGGCCTGGGTGTCGTACAGCTCCAGCTGATTGTGCTTGAGCAGGGTGTCCCAGTCCTTCGGGATGTGGTGCTCCTTGGGCTTGAAGTAGCGGGCGAACTTGTAGCGGCCGTCGTGCACGCCGCGGAACAGGCCCGGATGGTCGAGGCGCGGACCGAGGTGGCCCTGCTCCAGGTTGGCCTTGAACAGCGACCACCAGCCGGCGTCCTCGTGCGCCGCGATGACGCGGCGCGCCGCCTCCGGATCGATGTACAGCGTGGTGTTGTAGTGATAGAGATGCCCGCGCGCATCGCGCCCGGTGCGCGCCCTGGGGTCGGCGACCGCCGCCGACAGGTCGAAGCCCTTGAGCGCGGGATAGCGCTCCTTGCGCTGCTGCTCGTCCACGCCGGCGAAGGCCAGCAGGGTGGGCACCAGGTCGGTGGCGCTGGCCAGGGCATCGGTATTCGCCCCGCTCCTGGCGTCCGGGTGCCGCACGATCAGCGGCACCCGCACGTTTTCCTTGTACATGGTCGGGCCCTTCTGGCGCAGGCCGTGGGCGCCGAGCATTTCGCCGTGATCGGCGGTGTAGACCACGATGGTGTTGTCGGCCAGGCCCAGCTGCTCCAGCGTGCGCAGCACGGTCAGCGCGTGGCCGTCGACGTCGCGGATGCAGTTGTAGTAGTAGCTCTGGTAGTGGCGCCAGCGCGGCTCGTCCTTGGGATCGATGCGGCCGTACAGCATGTTGCAGAAGTCGACGTAGGAGCGGTGCGCCCAGGGCTTGTCGTGGAGGTCGTCGGCGTAGAAGCTCCGCGGCAGCGGCAGGTCCCACTGCTTCGTGTACACCCCCTCCGCCGGCGGCGGCGCCAGCGGCGCCAGATAGTCCGGATCCAGCCGCGTCTTCGTCTGCTGGTGGTCGACGTCGTCGAAGAACACGATGTCGTGCGGGTTGACGAAGTTCACCGCCAGCAGCCAGGGCTGGTCGAGGGAACGGCCCTTGTCGTGCAGCCACTGGCAGGCGGCGCTGGCCACCTCGCCGTCGAACTTGAAGCCCGACCAGGTGGCGCCGTCGGCGATGCCGTTGTCGCTGTAGTCGGAGAAGCCGTGGGGCTCCAGCGCCATGCGCGCGCCTTCGAACGGGCCGTAGCGCAGGTTGACGCCGGCGGGCACGTTGGACAGGTGCCACTTGCCCTTGTACGCGGTGTAGTAGCCCTGCTCGCGCAGCAGATGGCCGAGCGTCGGCACCTTGGCCAGGGTCGGGAACGGCGGTGCGCCGACGTTGGAGGTGACGCCGGTGAACGGCGTATGCAGGCCGGTGTAGAGGTTCGAGCGCGACGGCGAGCAGGGCGTGGTGTGCACATTGAAATTGCCGAAGCCGGTGCCGCGCTCCAGCAGCCATTCGTGCGCGTTCAGGCCGAGGCCGCCGGGGAGGTCGGACCAGCCGCGCTCCTGGTCGGACATGATGACCAGGATGTTGGGGCGCCGGCGCTTGACCGCCGCCGGTGCGGCAGGTGCCGGCGCGGCGGCGGTGCCGCCGTTCTGCGCCAGGCTGCCGCCGGCCAGCGCCGGGCCGCCGAGCGCCAGCAGGCGCGCGAAGTCGCGCCGCGTGTAACCCCTGCCCTTGCCGTTTTCCTGCGACATGCGACGCTCCTCTTCTCGATTCGATCAGGCAGCCGCGGAAGCGGCGTGCCCGAGGCCGGCGCGGCGCAGCGCGCGCTCCAGGTCCTCGATGCGGTCCTGCCCCCAGTAAGCCTCGTCCCCGAACACCAGGGTCGGCACGCCCCACTGGCCAAGCGCGGCAAGCCGGGCGGTGTTGAACTCGACCCGCTCGCGATAGCCGTCGCTGGCGATGGCGCGCCGGCAGGCGTCCCAATCCAGTCCGGCGCGCTGGCACAGCGCCCGCAGCGGCGCGTCGCGCAGCACTTCCACGCCCTCGCCCCAGATGGCGCGCGCGGCGATGGTGACGAAGGACTCCAGCCGCCCCTGTTCCAGCGCGTGCTCGGCGATGCACAGGCAGCGCCAGACGCCCTCGCCGAGCGGGTCGTGGATGCGGCCGAACGGCAGGCCGAGGCGGTCGGCTTCGCGCGCGGCGTCGCGCAGGATGTAGAACTGCTTGGCCCGCGGCAGCGGCTGGCCGCGCATCGCCATCGGCCGCACGCCGCGCCATACCAGCTCGACACGGTAGCTGCGCGGCAGCTCGAACACCCGCGGCGCCGACAGGTAGGAGTACGGGCTGCGGAAGGAGAAGTAGTACTCCAGGCGCGGCAGGCTCATGTCAGGCGCTCCGCGATCTGCGGCAAGCGCTCATGGGCGAAGAACCACTCGCCGCCGACCCGTGCCGCCGGCGACTCCCAGTGGCCGCGCGCATGCAGGCGCCGGGTGTTGCCGCGCAGGGCCTGCGCCAGCCGCGGGCTGTCCGCGGACGGCGGCCGGCGGAGGATGTCGCGATGCAGCGGCGCGAACGCCTCCGGCTCGACCGGCCCGTCGCCGTGCAGCCACAGCTGCTCCAGCGCCGCGGCGGCGAAGCCGGCGCCGGCCGGCTCGGCTGCGGCAGCCTGGGTCCAGGCGGCAAGGAAGGCGCAGTCTGCCGCGGCCAGCGGCCGGCGGCGGCCAAGGCGCAGGCCACGGCGTTGAAGCAGCCGGTCGGCGTCGACCAGCGCGTAATGGCGGCGCTGCTCCGCCGCGGGGTCGCCGGGGATGCCGCGTTCCAGCAGCGGGTACAGGTGCAGGGGCAGGCCGCGGGCACGGGTCAGCGCGAGCAGGCCGGGCAGCGCCAGCACGGCATAGGGGTCGTCGTAGGCGAAGTACAGCTCGACCCGCGGCGGCCAGGGACGCGGCAGGCGCAGCCGCGACAGGGCCACCACCGCGCGCGGTGCCAGGCTGCGCTGTACCCGGTCTCGCAGGCTGCCGGCCAAGTGCCCTCCTCCCTTGTTGGTATGCCGCCCACCTTAGGACGGAGCGGCAGGAGAGTCTTGGCCTTGCCGGTCAATGCTTGGGCGCGGCGGGACAGGTCCCGCGCCGGCGGCGGTCCGTCGGGATTCCCCGGCTCAGGCCCCGGCCGGCTGGCTGCGGAATTCGCCGGGCGTGCGCCCGGTCCAGCGGCGGAACGCCCGGGTGAAGCTGCTCTGGTCGGAGAAGCCGAGACGGAAGGTGACTTCGCAGACCGACATCGGGCCTTCCCGCAGGTACTGCTGCGCCAGCTCGCGCCGCACCTCGTCCAGCACCTGCTGGTAGCTGGTGTCCTCGTCCTTGAGGCGCCGCTGCAGGGTCTTTTCGCTCAGGTGCAGCGCGGCGGCGACCTCGCCGCGCGGCGGCTCGCCGGCCGGCAGGCGCGAGATCAGCTCGGCGCGCACCTTCTCGGCCAGGCGGGCGCCGTCGAAGCGGCTCAGGTATTCCATCACCACCAGGTCGTTCTGGCGGGCCAGCTGCGGGTTGGCCATCGGCAGCGGGCGGTCGATCCATTCCTGCGGCACCAGCAGCGAGTTCTCCGCCTCCCCGAACCAGACCGGGCAGCGGAAATAGGCCTCGAACTCGGCCCGCATGGCCGGCGTGGCGCCGCGTTGCAGGCGCAGCTCCAGCGGACGCGGGGCCTGCTCGTCCATGCCCAGCAGGAGCATGCCCATCTTCAGCGTCGAGGCCATGATCAGGTCGATCGCGCCCTCCACCAGCGGCACCTCCGCGCGCCAGCGCATCACCTGCTTGAGGCCCAGCGGATGCGGCTCGATGGTGACGTCGACGGCGTTGCTGACGATGCGCGAGAAGCGGGCCGAGCGCTGCAGCGCGTCGGCGAGGTTCTGGCTGGCCAGCAGGGCCATGCCGAGGCCATGAAAGGTGGCCGGCTGGACGAAGGCGGCGGCCTTGAGCCCCAGGCAGGGGTCGCCGGTCTCCTCCACCGCCAGCTGCCACATGCGCGCCATGCGGCTCACGGGAACGCGGCCGTTGGGGTCCCGCAGCATGGCCGGGTCGAGCCCGGCGCGGCGCAGCAGATCGTCGGCGGCGAAGCCGCGCGCCTGCAGGGTCCGCACCAGGGCGTTGGCCCAGGTGTTCAGGGTGGTGGCTTCCCGGCGCATTCTTCTCCAGATCCAGGGACTTGGCCGGCTATCGGCGCGGCTCTTCTGGGACTCTTGTCCCGCAATGACCAAAGTATGTCCCGCAGGGTCGAGATTGCCTAGTGCAGCCGCGATAAAACACACTCCGGCAACAACCACGACGCGGAACCACCGCGCGACCTGGGGAGGAGATGGGCCGCAAACGCATCCGCATGAGCCTGGGTGGGCTGGCCCTGGGCGCGTTGCTGCTGGCGGGCGCCGCCCGCGGCGCCGACCTGAAGCTCGAACTGGGCGGGGCCGAACTCGGCCTCACCGGCCTGTTCACCAGCGGCGCGGCAATCCGCATGCAGGACCGCAGCCTCGGCCTGCTCGGCAAGACCGACGTGCCCGGCCAGCAGAACCTGTGCGCGGCCGACGACTGCATGTCGCTCAGCGGCAATCCCGCGCCGAACCAGCGGCTGGTGAATGCCGGCGGCGCCTTCGCCGGCGTCAACAGCGACGACGGCGAGATGAACTACGACAAGTACTCGATCGTCGCCGCCACCACCAAGCTGACCCCCACCGCGACCTTCGCCTACGGCCCGGTGACGGCCAAGCTGCGCAGCATCCTGTTCTACGACCCGGCCAATGTCGGCTTCGACGAGACGCACAACAACACCCTGCACCAGCCGGCGCGCACCGGGCGCAGTGCCGACATCGAGCACCGCTTCGCCCGCGGCCTGCGCTGGCGCGAGGCCTACGTCAGCGTCGGCAACGAGGGCTACTCGGCCACCCTGGGCAACCAGATCCTGTCCTGGGGCGAGGCGACCCTGACCCAGTTCAACACCCTCAACACCATCAACCCTTTCGACGCCGACGTGGTGCGCATGCCCGGCGGACAGGTCAACGAATACCTGCAGGCGGTGCCGGCGTTCACCGCCGGCGGCGAGCTGGGCGGCGGCTTCTCCGGCGAGCTGTTCTACCAGCTCGGCTTCGTGCCGGTGATCGCGGACGCGGCGGGCAGCTTCTTTTCCAGCAGCAACGTGCTCGGCGGCGGCCGCTTCATCATGGTCGGCCTGGGCCAGTACGCGCAGGACCCGGACCGGCAGTACAAGCCGCCCTTCCCCAACTCGCTGATCACCAGCTCGACCCGCACCGCCTACCTGCTGGACGAGCACTACGGCTACGCCCGCGGCCAGGGCCAGTTCGGCCTCAAGCTGAAGTATTACTCGGAGGAGTTCAACGGCGGCACCGAGTTCGGCGCCTACTACCTGCACTACCACAGCCGCATGCCCTACCTCAGCGCCTACGCCGCCGACGCCTCCTGCACCCGCGACGCGGCGGTGCCCGGCTCCTTCGCCGCGGCCCTGGTCTCCTGCCTGGGCTTCCACGGCTCGATCAACCCGGTCGGCGGCCGCGAGCCGCTGCCGGTGGACACGCTGCGCCCCTTCCTCGACTATCCCGAGGGCATCGACATGCTGGGGCTGAGCTTCAACACCACGGTGGCGCACTGGTCGCTGGCCGGCGAGTACGCCTACCGGCCCAACATGCCGGTGCAGATCGCCTTCAGCGACCTCATTTTCGCCGCCGAGTCGCCGGCCTTTCCGACGCAGAACATCCCGATCCCGGTGAACGCGCTGGGCAATGCCGCGCCCTTCACCATTCCCGGCAACCGCACCGCGGTGCCGGACTATCTCAGCGTCTATCGCGGCGCCGCGGTGCGGCCCAACCAGCTGATCCGCGGCTACCAGCGGCTAGGCACCGGACAGTTCGCCCTGACCGGCATCCGCCAGTTCAGCGCGACCGAGAACCCGTTCGGCGCCGACTCGCTGCTGATCGTGGCCGAGCTCAGCGGCGAGAACGTGTTCGGCATGCCGGGGCTGGACCAGCTGCAGTTCGAAGGGGCCGGCGACCGTACCCACCACAGCCCCGGCGCCGACGGCAGCGGCGACCCCGCCGGCCAGGCCAACAGCCTGCGCATCAATCCGACGCAGCAGAACAAGGGCTTCGCCACCAGCTGGTCCTGGGGCTACCGCGTCTACAGCAAGCTGACCTACAGCGACGTATTCGCCGGGATCAACCTGATGCCGGCGCTGCTGCTGTTCCACGACCTCGGCGGCATCGCGCCGGCCACCACGCCGAACTACGTCTCGGGGCGCAAGAGCATCTGCGCCCTGCTCGATGCCGAACTCAGCCAGAGCCTGAAGCTCAATCTGCAGTACCAGGTGTTCACCGGCGGCGGCAAATACAACGTGCTCAGCGACCGCGACAACCTGGCCCTGAGCCTGGCCTACTCGTTCTGAAATTCGCCGTCACGTCCTGCCCGGCGTGGAGGCCCGCGGCGCGGCGCGCCTCAAAACTACACCTTGCCGGCCTCGCGTCGAGGTCGTCTGGCCCGGCATCGCGCTCAGGCCTTCGCGGCCGCCGGGACCGGCGCCGACGGGTTCATGCCGTCTCGTGGGGACCCTCCCCGGCGGGGCCATGCTGCCGCGGCGCGGCGGCCTGGTGCCGCAGGTAGTCGTCGAGCTCCGACTCGCCGCCGATCCTGCGGCCGTCGGCGAAGATCTGCGGCGCGGTGCTCGCGCCGGCGACGGCGCCAAGCACGCGCTGGCGCATCGAATCATCGAGCGGAACTTCGACGTAGGAAAGGCCCCGGCTTTCGAGCTTGCGCATCGCCCGGGCGCAGTAGGGGCAGCCGGGCTTGGACAGCACGGCGATGCGCGGCGGCGCCTTCGCGTGCGGCGCCAGGTGGCGCAGCATGGTGTCGGCGTCCGACACCGTGTAGGGATCGCCCGGCTCATCCGGCTCGACCAGCAGGTGCTCGATGCGGCCATCGCGCACCAGCATCGAGTAGCGGCGCGAGCGTCCGCCCAGGCCCTTGCCGCTCTGGTCCATCAGCAGGCCCATGGCGCGGGTGAAGTCGCCGTTGCCGTCGGCCACCATGCGCACCTCGCGGACACCCTGGTTGCGGGCCCAGGCATCCATGACGTAGGCATCGTTGACCGCGATGCAGATGATGTCGTCGACGCCGTGCCGGCGCAGCTGCGGCGCGAGCTCCTCGTAACGGGGCAGGTGCTGCGAGGAGCAGGTGGGCGTGAAGGCGCCGGGCAGGCCGAAGACGATCACCGTGCGGCCGCCGAACAGTTCGGCGGAATCGAGCATGCGGGGTTGACCGTCCTGCAGCACCTGCAAAGGGACCGTGGGGACCCTGCCGTTCTGAACCGCGGAAGACTGCCCGGCCATCGCATTGCCTCTAAGTGAATCGACCACCGACGACGCAGGCGCGCCGACGGCACCGGCCGCGGCGAGGATTACGCCTCGGCTCTCTAATGGGAGGCCTTGCGGCCGGTGAAGTTCCGGTGCGGCGCCTGCAGGAAACCGCGCCTCGAAGCGCGGTTGATCCCCGCCGGGCGGGCGCGCGGCGCGCCCGCCCGGCCCTGCTTCAGCCCTTGGCCCACTGCGCGGCCATTTCCCGGGCAAACTCGCGATAGCCGCGTGGGCGGCGGCCGAGCAGCGCTTCCAGGCGCTCCACCTCGGAGTCGAGAGCGACCGCGCCGTCGCGCTGATAGCGGCCGAACATCAGGCGCATGTCGTAGGCCAGCCAGGCGGGGCTGAAGGCGCGCATGCGCTGCTCCAGCGCGTCGAGGTCGTCGCCGACATAGCCGATGGGACGACCCAGGGCCTCGCTCCAGATGGCGACGGCGGACTCGGCATTGACCGGCTCGGGGCCGACCAGCTCATAGGTTTCGCGCGGCAGCGGTTTCGCCGCGCGCTCGCGGCGCAGCAGTTCCAGCGCGGCGGCCTCGCCGATGTCGCGCACGTCGGCCATGGAAATGCCGGGGCTGCCGATCGGCATGCCGTAGACGCCACCGCCGAGCAGCGCGTCCCTCAGGCGCTCGTCGTTCTGCATGAAGTAGGACGGACGCAGCACTGTCGCCGGCATGTCCAGCGCTTCGATCATGCGCTCGACGGTGTGCTTGGCGGTGAAGTGCGGCACCTCGGCGTACTGCCCGGCCATGAACACCGACAGGTAGACGATGCCCTTGACGCCGGCCTCGCGCGCCGCGTTGAGCGCCTGCAGGCTCTGCGACACCTCGTCGGCGGCGACCGGCACCAGCAGGAACAGCGTGCTGACCCCCTGCAAGGCCTGCCGGACCGAATCGATGTCGGACAGGTCGCCCTTCACCGCGGTGACGCCCGCGGGGAACCGCGCCTTCTCCGGCGAGCGCGTCAGCGCCCGCACCTCAACACTTTTGCCTTGCAGGTGCGCCAGCACCTGCGCACCAATGACACCCGTGCTGCCCGTGACCAGAATCGACATGGCACTTCTCCTTTCGGTTGAGGCGGTCGAACCGCCGGTGAGCGCCACGGTAGGTGTTCCGGGAATCCGCCATAAGTAGCAGGATTTGGACGTCTTGTTTCATAATTGGAACATCATGGATCTGAACGCCCTCGAAGACTTCAACCTGGTGGTGGCGCATGGCGGCTTCGGCCGGGCCAGCCGCGCCACCGGCCGGCCGAAGGCGACGCTGTCGCGACGCGTGTCCGAACTGGAGCAGAGCCTGGGCGTGCGGCTGATCGAACGCGGCGGGCACAGCCTGCGGCTCACCGGCGAGGGCCGCGGCCTGCACGAGCGCACCGGCGGCTTGCTGGCGGAGTTGAAGGAGGCCGGCGAGGCCGTGGCCTCGCAGGCGCAGGCGCCGCGCGGACCCCTGCGGGTCAGCGCGCCGGCGGTGCTGGCGCACGCCGCGCTGGCCGCCGTCGGCGCGCGCTTCGCCCTCGCCCACCCGCAGATCCAGCTGGAGATCGTGGCCGAGGACCGCAAGGTCGACCCGGTGGAGGAAGGCTACGACCTGGTGATCCGCGTCAACCCGCCGCCGGATGAGCGCCTGTCAGGCCGCATCGTGCTGTACGACCGCCTCTGGCTCGTCGCCGGTCCGCAGCTGCCGCGCCCGCGGCTGAGCAGGGATGAGGAGACGCCGGTATCGGCGATCATGTCGTGCGGCGCCCCGCCTGATGTGAAGTGGCGCATCCGCGGCAAGGACCGCGCGATCCGCACGCTGCTGCCGCAGCCGCTGCTGCGCCTGTCGACCCTGCTGATGGTGCACGAAGCGGCGCTGGCCGGAGCCGGCGCCGCGCTGCTGCCGCAGCTGCTGGTGGAAGAGGACGTGCGCGCCGGCCGCCTCGCCTGCTGGGGCAGCGACGACGGCCCGCCGGTGGAGATCTGGGCGCTTTACAGCTCGCGCCGGCTGCTCAGCCTCAAGGTCCGCGCCTTCATCGACGCGCTGGTCGAAGCGTTCCCGGACAAGCGCTTTGCCGGAGGTTGAACCGCGGCATGGCCGGGCGCTTTTCGTCCACGGGCAGCGGATCAGGCTGCGGCACGCTGAAGCACGGCATCGGCCAACCCCACTGCCGGAAGCTTGCCTCCGCATTGCCGGCGACCGTCTGATCGAGGCCTTTCTTGCGCTCGGCGGGGGCCGGGAGACCTGAGAGCTCACCTGCTCTTGCGCTTGTGGGCGGTGGCCGCCTTTGCGGGCGCATAGCGCGACATGAACATCGCCACGATCTCGGCCGCGATCTGGCGCTGTTCGTCGGGCGTGAGCTTTCCACGCCGCATCGACACCTGCGGCCACAGCCCCATGCCGGTGATGAGCGAATCCAGCAGCAGCGCGGCGAGCCCGGGACGGCAATCATGCAGGACGCCGTCGTTGTGGGCGGCGCAGACCCACTTGAGCGTTTCCACGTCCAGCTCGCCCATGCGCTGGTGCAGGTCGCGCGCCCGCTCGGACGACTGCAGCATCGACATCATCGCCACCCGGGCCAGCGCCAGCAGATTGTCGTCGCTCAGCTGCGCCAGTTTCTGCTCCACGAATTCGGTCAGCTGTTCCCGTAGCGGCCGGCCGGGCTGATAGGGCACCAGGGGTGACTCGCCGCCCGGCCAGGCCACCCGGCAGCAGTGCGCGAACAGCTCCTCCTTGCTGGGGAAGTGGTTGTAAAGCGTGCGCTTCGATACCTCGGCGGCCTCCGCCACCTTGTCCATGCTGATGCCGTCGAAGCCGTGCTGCTGAAACAGGGCGGTGGCGGCCTGGACGATCGCTTCGCGCTTGCGGTCGGTGAGTTTCTTGGGGGTTTCCATGTTGTTCATGTCTGATTTTTACACTGACCAGTTTACTTTCGTCAAAAGCAGATGTAAACTGCACCGTGTAGTTTATCTTTATCGCCGGAGGGCGCAGATGGAACACATTGATTTCCTTGAAGCACCGGGCGGCGCGGCAGGAACTGCCGTGCCGCGCACCGTGATTGGCCATGCGCTGAAGAATGCGCCCGGACAGGTCCGCAAGCTGGTGGTGACCTCGCTGTACCGTCACCACGGCGTGGCTCTGCTGGTGCTTTCGCTGTTGTCGGGCTGCGCGCACGTGCCGCACCTGTCGGAACGCGCCCAGATGAAGCAGGCCGACACCTACCGGAGCGCGGCCAGCTTCTCCGCCCCGGCCTCGGAGTGGCCGGCGAACGGCTGGTGGCAGCGCTATGGTGACGCCCAGCTCGACGGCCTGATCGACGAGGCCCTGCGCGACTCCCCTACCCTGGCCGTGGCCCAGGCGCGGCTGGCGCAGGCCGAGGGAATGCGCCAGATCGCCGGCGCCGCCCGCAAGCCGCAGATCACGGCTGGCGGTGGGGTGATGGAGGGCAAGCTCAGCAACGACTTCCTCACCCCCAAGGCGTTCCAGCCGCAGGGTGCGAACGACTACAGCGTGGCTTCGCTCGACCTGGCCTGGGAACTGGACTTCTGGGGCAAAAACCGCGCGGCCCTGGCCGCCGCGACCTCCGAGCAGAGGGCCACCGAAGTGGAAGTAGACCAGGCGCGCCTGATGCTGTCGACCTCCGTCGCCCTTTCCTATGCCGAGCTGGCGCACCTCTACGCGCGGCGCGATACGGCGCAGGGCGCGGTCCAGGTGCGCAGCCGGACCGCGGAGCTGATGCACCAGCGTAATAGCCAAGAGCTGGAAAACCTGGCCAGCGTGCGCGAGGCGGAGGCCAAGCAGGCCGCCGCGCAGGCGGAACTGCAATCCGTCGACGAGCGCATCGCGCTGCAGAAGAACGCCATTGCCGCGCTGCTCGGCGCCGGACCCGACCGCGGCCGCGCGGTCGCACGCCCCTCTGCGCACATGACCGGGGTGTTCGGCCTGCCGTCGAACCTGGCCATGGACCTGATTGGCCGGCGCCCGGACATCGTCGCCGCTCGCCTGCGCGCCGAAGCGGCAGCCCACCGCATCGATCAGCGCACCGCCGAGTTCTATCCGAGCATCAGCCTGATCGGTTCGGCCGGCTTCCTTTCCTACGGCCTCGACAACCTGCCCAAGGCGGCGTCCAGCTTCGGCGGCATCGGCCCGGCCATCTCGCTGCCGATCTTCAACACCGAGCGCCTGCAAGGTCAGCTGCGCGGCGCGCACGCCGAGTACAACGCCGCGGTGGCCAGCTACAACGGCACCCTCGTCAACGCCCTGCACGAGGTGGCGGACGTGGTGGCGAGCCGCCAGGCGCTGGACGGGCAGCTGGTCTCGCTGCAGAACTCGGTTGATTCGATGCAGCAAGCCTACCGGATGGTCGACAGCCGCTACCGCGGCGGCCTGTCCACTTATCTGGACGTGCTCACCGCCGAGGATGCCCTGCTCGGCGCGCGGCGCGAGCTCGCCGATGCGCAGTCCCGCAGCCTGAGCCTGGACGTCGCCCTGGTGCAGTCCCTCGGCGGCGGCTTCAGCGAAGCCCCCAGCCTGGCCCAGGCCCAGACGCAAACCCACACCCCCTGATCCGATTCCGCTTGAACTTGAAGGAGCAATTGCAATGAGCGCTACCACCATCGAACTGCCGGCCCCGTCCACCCATGCCCAGCCGGGCAAATCGCGGCGCCGCCTGATGCTGTTCACCGGCCTGGCCCTGGCCGTGGCCGCCGCCGGCGCGGGCTACCGCACCTACTGGGTCGAAGTCCTCTCCCGCTACGTCAGCACGGACAACGCCTATACCGAGGCCGAAACCGCGACCATCACCTCGCAGGTCGAAGGCCGCGTGGCGGAAGTCAGGGTGGTCGATTCGCAGAAGGTGTCCGCCGGCGACGTGCTGCTGGTGATCGACCCCACCGATGCCGCCCTTGCCGCGGCGCAGGCCGAAGCCGACCTGGCCCGCGCCCAGGCGCAGGAAAAAGCCGCCGAATCCGAGCTGCAGCGCGCCGCCATCGACCTCAAGCGGCGCGCCGCGCTGGCCGGTTCCGGCGCCGTCTCGGGCGACGAGCTGACCAAGGTGCGTGATGGTTCATCCGTGGCCAAGGCCAGCGTGGACGCGGCCCGCGCCGCCGTGAACCTGGCGCAGGCCCGCTACGACCGCGCGCGGGTCGACGTGGAGCGCACCGTGATTCGCGCGCCGCTGGATGGCGTCGTCGCGCGCCGCGAGGTGCAGCCGGGCCAGCGCATCCAGCCCGCCACGCCCCTGATGGCGGTGGTGCCGGTGCAGGACATCTACGTCAACGCCAACTTCAAGGAAGTGCAGCTGGAAAAAGTGCGTGAAGGCCAGCCGGTGAAGCTGGTTTCCGACCTGTACGGCAAGGACGTGGTGTTCCACGGCACGGTGGAAGGCTTCGACGGCGGCACCGGCGCCGCTTTCGCCCTGATCCCGGCGCAGAACGCCACCGGCAACTGGATCAAGGTGGTGCAGCGCCTGCCGGTGCGCATCCGCCTGCAGCCGGCGGAACTGGCGGCGCATCCGTTGCGGGTGGGGCTGTCGATGACGGCCACCGTCGATCTGGGCAAGCAAGCCAACTGATCCACTCTCGAAACCGGAGTCGCGCCATGTCCAACGAATCGCACGGAAGCCAGCCGCAGCTCAGCGGCGCCATGCTGTGGGTGGCGGCCATCGTCCTGGCCATGGCCAATTTCGTGGCCGTGCTCAACATGACCATCGCCAACGTCACCGTGCCCAATATGGCCGGTGCGCTCGGCGCCGCCAGCACCCAGGGCACCTGGGTCATCACCTCTTATGCGGTGGCCGAAGCCATCACAGTGCCGCTGACCGGCTGGCTGGCGTCGCGTTTCGGCGGCGTGCTGGTGTTCACCATCGCGGTGGAAATGTTCGGGCTGTCGTCGCTGCTGTGCGGCATGTCCGGCTCGCTGGGCATGCTGATCGGCATGCGCGTGCTGCAGGGCATTTCCGGCGGGCCGCTGATGGCGCTGTCGCAGACCCTGCTGCTGCGCATCTTCCCCAAGGAGAAATCGATGCAGGCCATGGGCCTGTGGGCGATGACCACGCTGCTGGCGCCGGTGGTGGGCCCCGTGCTGGGTGGCTGGCTATGCGACAACCACAGCTGGTCCTGGGTGTTTTTCATCAACGTGCCGATGGCGGTGGCCTTCGGTGTCATCGCCTGGGTGCTGCTGCGGCGCTCCGAGAATCCGCTGGTCAAAAGCCGCATCGACGCGGTGGGCATGGGGCTGCTGGTGGTCTGGGTGGGCGCGCTGCAGATCATGCTCGACCAGGGCAAGGACCTGGACTGGTTCTCGTCGAAGGAAATCTGCGTGCTGGCCGTGGTCGCGGTCATCGGCTTCTGCGCCTTCCTGATCTGGGAACTGACCGAGGCGCATCCGGCCGTCAACATCCGCGTATTCCGCCACCGCGGCTTCTCCTCCTGCATGGCGGTGCTGGCCCTGGCCTTCGGCGGCTTCTTCGGCGTCAACGTGCTGACGCCGCTGTGGCTGCAGTACAACATGGGCTACACCACCACCTGGGCCGGCATGGTGGTCGCCTGGGGCGGCGTGCTGTCGGTGATCTTCTCGCCGATCGCGGCCAACCTGGCGGCGCGGTTCGACGCGCGCTGGCTGATCTTCGCCGGCGTGATGTGGCTGGGCCTGGACCTGTTCTGGCGCTCGGCGGCCAACACCGACATGACCTACGCGCAGATCTGCGTGCCGCTGTTCTTCATGGGCATCGGCATGCCGATGTTCTACGTGCCGCTCACCGGCGTGGCCATGGCCTCGGTCGACGAGGAGGAGACCGCGGCGGCTTCCGGCCTGATGAACTTCGTGCGCACCATCTCCGGCGCGATCGCCACCTCGCTGGTCAACACGGTGTGGGAGGACAAGTCCAAGCACTTCCATGCCGAACTGGCCAACGTGCTCGACGGCACCCATGACCTCGCCGGCGTCATGTCCGGCCTCGGCCACTACCGCGAAACGGCGCGTGCCCTGGCCAACAGCCTGGTCGACGGCCAGAGCCTGATGCTGGCCACCAACAGCCTGATGACGGCGATCGGGGTGGTGTTCGTCGGCGCCTCTTTCCTGATCGTGCTGGCGCCCAAGCCGACGCGCACCGTCGATGCCACGTCGGTGGGCCATTGACGGCAAGGCGCACGACTCCTGACCTATGATCCAGGGACAACAGCGATGAATGCCATGGACCGCTTACCAGCGGAAGCGAACCGGAACATCATGGTCCGGCCCGGCGAACAGCTTATGGTGGTGAGCGGCGCAGGCCGCGATGTCCCAGCCATCGCCACGCCGGACGGTCGGGGACCGCCCCGCATCCGGCCTCTCCGGGCAAATCGGCTTCGCCGGGCCATTGCAATCGGATTGGCCGTTTGCCCGGCGCTCGTCAGCGCCGTCCTGGCGCAGAGCCTGGACCGCTGGGAACTGTTCGAGAGAGCCGGCTCCATCACCACCGCGATAGGGCTGCTGCTGGCCTCGCGGCGCCACATCCGATACGGCGTCCTCGAACTGGCGACCTTGCAGACCCGCAAGCCCCAATTGGATGTCGCGGAGATCACCGACGACATTCATTCCGCCAAGCTCGGGCTCGCGCTCTCGGCGTTCGGGACCATTGTCTGGGGATGGGGCGTGTATCTCGGCTGGTGGAGCTTCAGCTGCCTGTTGATCTGGGCCGTTCTCGCCGCCCGCGACAGGCATCGCGACGCTTACCGGGCGCGCATGGACCTGTTTTGCGCCCGGCTCACCGCGGCGACTTTTAGCCATGGCCGCTAGCGGGACTTCTGAAAGCGGGCCCGGCGACGCTGGCCAGCCGCTGCTGCGGCACGCCCGGCTACGCAGCGGCCGCTTGATTTCGAGCGCGCCAGATCCCACTGATACCAGGCGGTCCGGACGTCGGATCGCCCCTTCCGTCATGCCGAACCGCCATGCCAAGCAAAAGGACCTGTTCGGGCCTGCGGCCGTGCCGGGGCTGTCCTTTTTCGACGAATGCCTGAGCGCCGCGGAAGAACGGGCTTTGATCGCCCGCATCGACGGGCTGGCCCTGGCCCCGTTCCGCTTCCAGGGATGGCTGGGCAAACGGCTGACCCTGGCGTTCGGATGGAGTTATGACTTCGACCACGGCGCCTTGGCCCTGGCCGAGCCAATTCCGGACTGGCTGCTGCCCCTGCGAGACAGGGCCGCCGGGCTGACGGGCCAGGCTCCGGAGACGCTCGCCCAGGCGCTGCTGCTGCGCTATGACCCCGGCGCCGGCATCGGCTGGCATCGGGACCGCCCGGCATTCGGCACGGTGATCGGCGTTTCCCTCGGCGCGCCGGCGGTGTTGCGATTCCGGCGCCGCCGCGAGGAGGGTTTTCAGCGCGCCGCGCTCGACCTGCCGCCGCGTTCCCTGTACCACCTTGCCGGGGAAATCCGGCGCGACTGGGAACACAGCATTGCGCCGATGGCCCAGACCCGCTGGTCGATCACTTTCCGCACCCTCGCCGACCCGTCGAACGCCTCCGCCCGCCACGAAAAGGCCGGAAGCGGCGAAGGAAGCCGCGCTCGCCGTACCGGTGATTAGCGCGACGTCCGACACGCCTGGCCGGCAATGGAAGAGGACCAGACGAAGCCGGGGCGCTTGCGGCCGGCCTCGCCGCTTCAGGCGGCGCGCCGCTCCCGCTCCGGCAGCCGCTGCGGCGGCCGCGGCAGGTTGCCCACCGCCCAGGGCTCGGGACGATGCAGGTGGAAGCCCTGCACCAGGTCCACCCCCAGCTCGCGCAGACGCAGCAGCGTCTCCTCGTTCTCGACGCACTCGGCCACCGTGCGGCAGCCCTTGATCCGCGCCAGCTTGCTGACCGATTCGACGGTGGCGCTGTCGAACGGATTGTGCAGCAGCTCGCGCACGAACTGGCCGTCGATCTTGAGGTAGTCGATGTCGAGGCTGCGCAGGTAGGCGAACGAGGACATGCCGGTGCCGAAGTCGTCCAGCGCCACGGCGCAGCCGAGGTTGCGCATGTCCTGCACGAACTCGGCGGCGATGTCGAGGTTGCGGATCGCCGCGGTCTCGGTGATTTCGAAGCAGAGCATGCCCGGCATCACGTTGTACTGCAGGATCTTGTCGTAGATGAACGAGGCCAGGCTGTGCTGCCCCAGGCTCATGCCGGAGACGTTGATCGACAGCGACTCGGGCAACTCCGAGCCGAGCTCGCGGGCGCGGGCCAGCTCGGCCAGGGCCATGTCGATGACGTAGCGGTCGACCATCGGCATCATGCGCAGGCGCTCGGCCGCGGCGATCAGCATGCCGGGCGGCATCACCCCGCCGTCCTGGTCGAGCACGCGCAGCAGCACCTCGTAGCGCCGGCCCAGTTCCGGCGCCTCGACCGGGGCGATGCGCTGCAGGTACAGGATCAGGCGGTTCTGGGTGATGGAGTCGGCGATGCGCGTGCCCCAGGCCACCTCGTCGCGGTGCCGGCGCACGCCCTGGTCGTCGGGGCGGAAGATCTCGACGTGGCCACGGCCCTTCTCGGCCGCCATGTGGCAGGCCATCGCCGCGCCGCCGACCAGCTCGCCGATGCCCTCGCCGCCGCTGCGCGTGCGGTGCATCAGGCCGGCGTTGATCTGCAGCGGGCCAGGATGGCCGCCGAAGTCGAAGCGGTAGGCGTCGGCGTCGCGCATCAGGCGCTGCGCGAACTGCTCGGCCATCTCGGCGCCGATGTCGCACAGCAGGATCGCGAACTCGGTGGTGCCGATGCGCGCCAGCAGGCCGAGATTGCGGGTCTTCTGGCGCAGCAGCTCGGCGGTCTCGTGCAGCAGCTTGTCGCCGATGGCGCCGCCGTAGCTGTCGTTGATCAGCTTGAACTGGTCCAGCTCCAGGTGCAGCAGGGCGAAGCCGCGGTGGCCCGGGCCGGCCTCGGCCAGGCGCTCGGCGGCGAGCTTCTCGAACTCGGCCCGGTTGAGCAGGCCGGTGACGCGGTCGTGGCTGGCGCGGTAGCTCAGCTCCGACAGCAGGCGGCGGGTGCGGCTGCGGTCGTGGTAGATGGCATAGGTGCCGGCGACCTGGCCGTTGAGCAGCACCGGGTAGCTGAAGGCGGACACGTGGACCTCGCTGCCGTCCTTGCGGCGGCGCACGGTTTCCAGGCGTTCGGTGCCGCCGCTAACCGCCAGGGCCGACAGCGCCGCGGCTTCGGCCTCGCGTTCGGCCGGCACCACCAGGTCGTTGATCGGGCGGCGCAGCGCCTCCTCGCGGCTGAACAGGAACAGGCGCTCGAACGCCGGGTTGACATCGACGATCAGGTCGTTGCGGTCGAGCAGGGCGATGGCGTCGGGCGAGCCGAGGAACAGCTGGCGGAAATGCGCGCTCTGCTCGTCGGCCTTGTCCACCAGCTCGTGCAGGGTGCTGGTGTCGTAGGCCATCACCAGGGACAGCCGGCGTCCCTCGTGGCTGAAGTCCTGGTAATGCAGGTCGACCCGCAGCAGGCTGCCGTCGCGGCGCAGATGGCGCCATCCGCTGGAGCGGCGCAGGCCGGCCGACAGGAGCCCGGCCGCCGCCGTTTCGGCCGCGTGGCGCGGGGCGTCGTCCGGGTGGACCAGGGAAGCGGGGAGCTGGTCGAGGAATTCGTGGCGGCTGTAGCCGTAGGCCAGCAGCGCCGCCTGGTTCACGTCCAGGATGCGGCCGGTGGCCGGCTCGACCAGCCACATCGGCATCGGGTGCTGCTGGAACAGCAGCGGCAGGCCGCCGTCCGGCAAGGTGTAAATAGCCCTTTCAACCTCGCCCGCGCGAGGCGTCTGCGGCTCATGCATGAGTCGGAATCCGCCTTCCATCTTGGTCTTGCTTGAGTGCCAGGCCAGCATGCCGGTTGCGCCAGACGGCGCATGCCCTGGTTGCTCCGGAGCCTGGTTCGAATTTGCGACAAGGATCGCAGATTCGGTTTGACTGCGCGCGTCAATGGGCTGGATTTGCCACAGCTTTACGTTCGGCGGGATCGGCGGTGGTAATTAGGGTTGCCGGCGGCCGGCAGCGGGATCACTCTAAAATGACGCCTGATCCCTACCCCGCGGCCGGGCTCGTCCCGCCGACCTGCCACCCTTGGAACATTCCACCACAGCCGACCGCTGGCGCTTCTCCGTTGCGCCCATGATGGACTGGATTGGACTGTTTCTAAGCTGCTGATTTCCTTATTCACTTCGGTTACCCTTGAAGTCGCGTCGCACTTTTGTCGCCCCAAAATCTTAGGCGGCATTCATTTTCTGCCACTCCCGCACCGCGGCCTCCCGCTGCTCGTCGATGTGCTTTGCCAAGTCGGCGGCGCTGATTAGCCAGGGCGACTTCTGAGATCCGCCGCGAAACGCGGGTACCGGTAACCGCTGCAACGACGCCCTGCGGCACGCTTCCTTGAGCTCGAGGCCGAAGTACTTGCTGCAGACTTTCTCCAGCGGGATATCGGCCGTGTTGAACTCGGCCATGAGCGCAAAAAATGTAGTGACGGCACGCGATTCCATGGCCATTAGTCGAACCTCTGCCTGCCTGCCTTCAGCAAGCGCTTCGTCATGGAGACGACAAAGTAGGCGGTCTTGGCGCGTGCGCCGTCGTGCTGCATGTATTGGCCGGCGGCGAGCTCCGGGCCGGTCCAGGGATACATGCGCAGGGTGACCAGGTCGGTGCGGTTCATGTCCGGCACCCCCGCAGGAGTATGCTTGCGGCAGAACGAGGAGGAGACCTCACCGTGGATCGACCCAGGATTACTCACAATCAACTGTTCAAAGCTATTGCTCTGGTGATGAAGTATCACGACTGCGAGTCGTGCGGTTTTCAAATCGAAGCTGGACCACCGACGGGCCAAAGCACGCCCAACTGGCGGTTCGCGGCCACGAATCCGCTCAACTGCAGCGAGCAATGTCTCAACTTCCGGGAAGGGGCGCGACTTGAGATGACGAAATACGACGTAGCCTGGGACCAAGAGCCAAACTACGGCATCCCATCCGACCAGTTGAACGAGGCACGCGAGCGCCTTGCGGAAGACGGATACAAGTTCGATGAATTCATCCTCCATCGCACTGAGCGGGGAGTGATGGCTATCCGTGGGCCATACCGCGATCACTACGAGACCCATGAGAAGTTTTGGGTTCGCGAGTTCAGCTTGGCTCTTCGCCGGGGAATGTTCGGCAGCCCGTAGCATTACGCTGCCTCCTCGAGATCGAGCGGCGCATGCGTGTCGTTCGCCGGCGGCCAGCTGGATGCGCTGTGGCTTCACTGCCGCGGCTCCGGGAAGCCGTTGTGCTCGACGCCATCGAGTAGACGCCCGGCTGCCTTCTTACCCACGCGCCTTAACCATTGCCCCTCACGCCGATCCGACATGCCGGCGAACGCCGCGCGTTCATTGACGAGCTCGATTACGCCAGGCGTGCCATCGCGCGCGCCATCAGCAATCGGATAAATCTCGCCTGGCGCCCATTCCCCCCACTGCTTGAAAAGAAAGGGCACGCCGGCGCCGGCGCACTGATCGCGCAGGCTGCGGAACCAATCGGGATGCGACGGCCGAGCGCGTCGACCGCTCTCGCCGCCGGCGATGAGCCAGTCAATCCCCGCCAGATCGAGTTGGCCGAGTTCCTCCAGCAATGGCTCGGCGCTGATGAAGCGCACCGCCGCGGGCACCTGGCGGAGCAGCGGCACGAATTCGTCGTAGGACTTGCGCCGGCCGGCGCTCACGCCCAGCCACACGTTGGGCAGAGGCCAGTCGTTGACCGCGCGACGTTTCGGGTGGTGGTAGCCCAGCTGGCCCTTCGCCGCCTCGTGGATCCACTGGGCCCGTCGTGACCTCATGTATTCCAGCATCCGGGCGGGACGCTTGGTGAGCACCTGGAAGCAATGCTGGTGCGCCATCGCCATCATGCCGAAGACCTTGTCGACGTACTCGAAGGTGACCTGGTCGTGAAACAGGTCCGACATCGAGTCGACGAAAATGAGGCGCGGCGCGCTCCAGTTGATCACTTGCTCCAGCTTTTCCGGAACGGCGCGCACGATGCCATTCCATTCGCCGCGGCCGGCGAGCTCACGCGTCAGGCCTTCATAGGGCTGACCGGCACCGCTGAAGCGGTGCGCGATCTCCATGGCGTAGCAGTTCAGGCATTCGTCGTTGACCTTGCTGCAGCCACGTGTCGGGTTCCAGGTGGCGTCGGTCCATTCGATCGAGGACTTGTCACCCATGGCGCAGCGCCCGCTTGTGATCCCTGACGGCGCCACGGAAGATCTTCGCGATGCCGAGCATCCAGTCGTGGTCCTTCTTGTACGCCTGGCTTTCTGGGTCTGCCAGCCAGCGCCCGCGCACCTTGTAGCTATTCTCCAGCACCTCGGCGTACTCGACCAGGAACTTGCCGGCGCCGGCCATGGCGTCGACGAGGCCGCAGCTCGAGCAGACGCCGACCCCCGACTTGCGATCGACCCAGATCCAGCTGCAGCCATACAGGCAGGCATGGTTGTCGGTGCAGCCGCAGATCCGGCAGCGGGATTCTTTAGTCATGTCGATATACGGGCACCGTTACCGGTTGCCCCTCCAAGGTCCAATGAAACCGCCGCCGGCATGTCACCGCCGGCAGCCACGGAAAATCGTCCTGCAGCCGCCTGCGCGCGCGCCAGGCGCTGCAATGGTTCAGATGGCCCTCGTAGCTGCTCCAGCAGCTGCGGGCCGCCCGGAAGGCCTCAGGCGTAGCCAGGATCGTGTGGCCGCGCACGTGGCGCCGCTCCCAGGCCTGCAGGGCCTCGCGGGCGTGGTGGAGCACGCGGCGACGCACCAAGCGATGGGTGGCTTCGTCATCGTTGAGCCTCGATCAAGGCGGCGCGGGTACTCAGTGTCTCGGGACGCTCCGGCCGGCGTGACGCCGCCGGATTCTGCCCGTTAGGGTGCTGCTGGCGGATCTTCCGCTGCAGGCCGCCGCACTGGCGGCCCAGGTCATCGGCGATGCGGATGATCTCTTCGAACCGCGCGAAACTGACGAATACCTGCAGCTGCTGCCCGAGCTGCAGTCGCAGCTTAAGCCGGTCCACCGCTTCCACCAAGTCGCTGACCAGGGCTGCATGGCGCTGCGGATCGCGCACGGCGCGGAACGCCTCGTGCGACAGCAGCGCCGCCTCCAGGACGTTGCCGCGTAGGTCCTGGCCCAGGCTGTAGCGGTGCCGCCTGGGGAAACGCGGCACCTCACGCTCCAGCTCAAGCATGAGGCGCCGCGCCACGGCGACGATGGGTGGAAGATCGGAGCGCATCAGGACTGGCTAGCAGGCCAAAAGCCAATCACTGACCGGCGGGAACGCGGCGCACAGCCCGGACGAAGCCGCCGAAGACCTGGCTGCCGCAGCTCACGTCGCCGTAGTTGAAGCCGACGCCCCAGGCGAAGTCCGACGGGGACGACGCCAGCGGGGTGGCCGACCAGTACCAGTCATCGAAGCGCGTCTCCGGGAAGAACGCAGCGTCGATCGACGGGCGGCTGCGATCGCGGCGCACCAGCAGCGCCAGCTCCTCCGCCTCGGGCAGCACCCAGTCGGTCTGGCCGAGCAGCTGGACGCCGGCGGCCATCTCCTTGGCCTCGGCCCAGGTTTCGGCCTGGCCGATCGTGGCAGCCGTGAACATCAGGCCGAAGTCCGGCAGCAGCACGGCCACGTGGCCGATGGCGTCATCAGCCAGCGCATTGCCGTCGGCGCCGATCTTGACCAGGCGCGGGCGCAGCAGCTGCGCGAGCGGGATACGCGCCGGCAGAATCGCGGCGAGGGACATATCGTTCATCTTGTGAAGCTCCTTGCCGGCGCGCCGGCTGGTTGAGAGAAAAGCGGGCCAATACGGCCAATCACTGACCGGCGGGAACGCGGCGCACAGCCCGGACGAAGCCGCCGAGGACCTGGTTGTAGCAGTTCACGTAGCCGCCGTAGAAGTAGACGGTCCAGGCGCAGTCCGACGGGGACAACGCATCCTTCTTGCTCGTCCAGTACCAGCCCGACTTGGTGTCGGGGAAGTACTCCGTGTCGATCGCCGGGTTGTAGCGGTCGTAGTCGACGATCGAGGCGAGCTGGGCGGGCTCCGGCACCTGCCAACCGCCGCCGAGCAGCTCGCACTTTGCCGGCAGCTTCTGTGCGGCCTTGAATCCGACGGGCTTGTCCGGGTTGAGCGTGGGCGTCCACTCCAAGCCGGTGAGCGTGTCGCGGACACAGCCGTCCGTGAGCTTGATGAAGCGGGGTTCTTGCTGAGACATGGTTGACTCCCTTCTGCTGTGTTACTACTACTGCGCCAGGTCGGCGCGGATCTCGCTCAGCACCGAGGCGATCATCGGATCGAACAGGCGGCCCAGGCGGTCCAGCACCTCGAGCTTCACCTCCAGGCGCTCGATCACGCGGGGCCGCATGCGCTGTTCGAGCTCCTGCAGGGCCGCGGTGATGGTGATGGGCCCGGGCGCCTTCTTCTCGGCGGCCTTGCGCACCTGGTCGACGGCGGCGATCGCGCCGGGCTTGCCAGCGCCGGGGAGCGACCAGGTGGCTGCGCGCGCCGTGCCCTGCAGGCGCACCAGCTTCTCCTTGCGCATCTGCTTCAGCAGCGGATACAGCTTGGCGCGCGGCAGGCCGGTGGCCTTGATCAGGTCGGCGGTCTTCCAGGAGGACTGCCGCAGCAGTCCCAGAATGATGTCGCGCTGCGCGTCGGCGTCCTTCTTCGCGTCGGCGGTGGGCTTGGACTTGGGCATCGATGCTTCCTCCATGTGCGCCATCGGCGCGGGTTGCGTGGTTTCGGGTGGGACAGGTGCGGCAATCGGTGCGGGTGCCGCAGGCGGGACTTCCACGGCAGGAGCAGCAACGATTGCTTCTGCGGGTTCCTCGGGCGCGGCCTCGGTCGGCGCGACGCGGAGCACGTGCGCTGTCTCCGGTGATGGCAGCACGAATTGCGCGCGTTCTTCCGCGGGAGCGACTATTCCGCGTTCACGCCGCCCAGCTTGCGGGCGCGCCTGGATCCGCGCGGGCCCTTCCAGCAGCGGCGCCGGCGCCTGCAGGAGCGGCGGCATCGGGCCGGCGCCAGCAGGTTTGCGCGGCGTAGCCTTCGCATCCGGGCGTTCCATCAACGGCGCCGGCGTGCCAGGCAGGCCCACCTCGAGGCCGAACTGTCCGGTGCGGACCACTGCGCAGCCGGTGTTCTTCAGGCCGAGCAGCCATTCGTTGAACCTCTCCTTGTTCTCGAAGCTGCTTCGGCTATACAACGTGGATGTGGACGCCCAGGCCTCGCCCTGGAGCAGCTCGGCAAGCCGCTGGTCGACCGGTTTCCTGGAACCATCGCTCATGATCTTTCCCTTGGGTAATACGGCCGGCGCTCGCCGACCAGGTTGACCAGCAGGTCCCTGCCCTCGCCCACCTGGATCAGGCGCTGCCTGCGCAACTCGTCCAGCGCCGCCTTCATGCGCGACTCGCTGGCCACGCACAGCCGCTCGCGCAGGTCCTCGAGCGGCAGCACGCCGCGCACGGTGAGCTGCTCGAGGATGTTCTTCGCCAGCAGCATCACCGCGCCCAGGCTCTCGTCCTCAGGCGGTCGAGCGAGGCCCCGGCGGCGGAGCTTGCGGGCTGGCTTGGCGGCGGCCATGCGGATGCTGGGATCAGGCCCCGACCGCGGCGCGGCGCAGCCCCAGGTCGGCGATCGCCTCCTGGATCTTCTTCGCCGCGCCCTCGCGCACCCGGCCACTCTCGGCCGCGCCGGTGCGGCGCGCGCTCGGCGTCGTCGGCCTGACCTGCTTCGGCTTGAAGTCGCCAGCGACGAAGGCCTCGTAGAGCGGCGCGCCGCAGCGCGGGCAGACGCTGAGCGGGTCGTCGGTCTGCGAGTCCGAGAACGCCACCACCAGGCGGCCGAACGGCGTGCCGCCGGAAATCACCGCGTGGTCGACCTGGGCGCCGCATTTGTGGATCAGGGGGAGAGCAACCATTTCACTGCCTCTTGGTGTCGGGCCCGTCGCCGCCGGCGACGAACAGGGGAAGTTCCTGCGCGGCTTCCGCCTCCTGGCGGATCTCGGCCTCGGCGCGGCGGATGGCGTAACGCTCCGCGGCGCTGCACAGGGTGTGGTACAGCACGCTCCAGTGCTCGGCCCTGGGCTGGGCGAAGCACATCTGTAGCGCGGAAAGGAAATCGCGGTCATGCGGCAACCGGGCGGCGAAGCGCGCGAACTCGTCCGGCATCGAGCGCAGGTCCCGCACGGTCAGGAACTGGCGGTAGCCCTTGCTCGGCCGCTCCTGGTCCGCCCGCGCCGCGCTCATGGCCGGCGACCTCCGTAGGTCTGCGCGACGTACTCGAGCGACTCCGCCAGCGTCATTTCGAACGGCGTCTGCGCCCTGCCCTCGCGGTACTCCTCCAGGATCCCGTTCAGCGTCTGCTCGAGGCGCGCCTGCCACAGCATGTCGTCCAGGCAGGTGCCTGGGGCACCGGCGCCGGCGTAGAACATGGTGCGCAGCCAGGCCTGCAGCAGCTCGTGCTTGGCCAGCGGATGCGTCACTGGTCGCGGCGCTTCCGGCCAGACCAGGCGGCGGGCCCAGTCGCGTACGGCGCCGGCGAGGTTCGCCAGGCGCTGGCGGCCGCCGCTCGGGGCAGCTGCGGGGCTCACGGCCGCGGCTCCGGCGCCAGCCCGAAGCGTTCCGCGGGATAGCTGAGCTCCGCGCCACGCCGGTCCAGCAGCAGCACCTGCGCGCCATGCCTGCGCCAGCAGGAGGCCTCGGCCGGCGCCGCGCCGCCGGCAGTGACATACGCCCGCTGCAGCCCGGAGGGGCAGCCGCCCTGCTCGGCGGTGAGCGCAATGAAGCCGATCGCCGCATTGCGGACGCTGCCGATCACCGGCTGCCGGCGCTGCGCGGCAGGCGATGCGGTGGGCCCCGCGCTCACCACCTGGGCCGCAGCGGCGCCCAGGGCGATCGCAGCCGCGGCCAGCAGCATCGCCTGGCGCAGCCGGAACGGCCGCCGGCGGTCCTGCAGCAGGCGCGGCGCATCGTAGCCCTGCGCCTCGGGGGTGAAGCGCGTCACCCGCAGCAGCCTGGCGCGCTGGCGGAGGAACGGATGGACCGGGTCCATCACTCGCCCTCCACCAGCAGCTGCATGTCGAGGTAGCGGTAGCCCTCCGTGAAGCGTTTCTTCTTCACGCCGGCGGCGGCGATGGCGTCGCCATAGCGGTTGTCGTTGAGCGTCAGCGCCTGCAGCTTGTGGCGTTTGCAATAGGCCTCGTACGCGGCATACAGGTCGGCACCCTTGACCTGGCCGCCCTTCTTGGCCTGGGTGCAGGCCTTGAGGAAATCGCCGACCTCGCTCGCTGGCGATGCCTCCGTGGCAGGAGCCGAGCCCGCAGCCGCTTCCGCCGGCTCGATTTCATCAATGCCCAGGCCGGTGACGATGCCGTCGCGGCCAGGCTTGAACCGCACGGTGCAGCCGACCTTGCCGATGGTTTCCAGCGTGCCGACCTTGCCGGCACATTTACGGAAGTGGCCGCCACGGCCTCTTGCCTCGTCCTTGACGCGGACCTGCATGCCCTCGACCAGGGAGGGCTGCTGTTTCCCATGGGAAACGGCTGCGGACTTACCCTGCAACTTCTGCAACAGGTTGGACAGAGAAGCGCCGGTGCCTCCGACTTCGACCTCGAAGTTAATCTTGTCCCCGAACACCTTCTTTAGCGCTTCCATCTGCTCCAAGGTGACGTCGAAGTCGTAGAGGTCGCCGACGCGAATCTGCGGCTTCATGCTTTTCGGCAGCGCCGCGAAGACCTTCTGTATCAACTCCGGCGCGACGTCGTCAGGGTTGAGCTCGAGGCTGAACTCAGCCTCATTCACGTCTGCCGGAAGCCTGCGCGTCTCCCAGGACTGGAAGCTTTCCCCCTTCACCAGCACCGGCAGATCGTAGGGCCACCGGTTACCGGCTTTCTTCGGCTGCTTGAAGCCCAGGGCGGCATTGAAGGCTGGTACCAGTTGATCGCTATGCTGCTCGATCGCCTTATTGATGGCTGCAATGCGCTCCTTGCGCTTGCGCTCGGCGGCCGCGGCCTTCTTCTGCTTCTCCTGATCGGCGATGGCCTTGGGATCCTTGGCCGCGGCCTCGCGCGCCTTGCGCTCCTCTTCCTTGCGCTTCACTTCGTCCCTGGCCCAGCGCAGCTCGCGCTCCACGTCCGTGCGTGTCGGCGACCCTTGCCACTCGGTCGGTTTTTCGTATCGCTCCGCCAGGCGTTCGGCGGCCTCGGGCTTGAGCTGGTGCAGCTGCGCCAGCATCGTGATGGCGTGCACGTCGCGCACCTTCTCCTTCACGACCAGCTTCTTGATTGGATCGGGCGCGCTGAGGATGTTGGCGCGCTCGCTGACCCAGGACTTGGACCGCTTTTTCCCGAGCCTGGACCCCACCACCTCCAGGGCGGAGCGCCCCTCTGGGTCGGGATTCTTCTCCAGCTCCTTGGAGACAATCTCGATGAGGGTGGCCAGCGCCTCGCTGGTTTCCGCCAGGTTGAGATCCTCGCGCTGCAGATTCTCGATGAGCTGGGCATAGCGGATCTGCTCCATGCTGAGCCCGCGACGGATCCTCGCCGGAATGACCTTGAGCCCTGCCTGCTGGGCCGCGCGCCAGCGGCGCTCTCCCGCGATGATCAGCCAGGGCGGAAGCTTCAGCGTCGACGCCTTGGCCTCGTCCTGCATGACCGGGCGCACCAGGATCGGCTGCAGGACGCCGTGCTGGGCGATCGAATCGGCGAGCTCATTGATCGCCTCAGCGACAAAGGCCCTTCGCGGCTGGCGGGGATCGGGTGCGATATCGCCAAGCGGCAAATCGCGGTATTCCTCTGCGGAACCATCGGCGGACATAAGTGGTTTACTCCTGTGGAATGTGCCGCGCGTACTCGACCTGGACCTCGATCTCTTCGCGGCGTCGGGATCTGTGCTGCTGGCGGTTGATCTGCCAGCGCAGGCAGGAAAAGCCCTGGCGGCCGGCGGCGATGGGGAGCGCGTGGTCGGCGATCACGGCGATGTGTCCGATCGCCGCCGAGGGCTGGTACTGCTGCGGCGCGTCGGCGTCGAAGCTCACCGGGTCGGTCGATCGAGCGATCTTGTGCAGCGCGCGCAGGGCCTGCGCCAGGCGCTGGCGCAGCTCGTGCTCGCGCAGCTCGGCGGCGGCGTGGCGCTCAACGGGGAGGCAGGCGTCAGCCATGACAGGCCTCCTGTCCTTTCATGCGCTTCGCTTCCAGCGCCGCCAGCTCAGCAGCCTGCGAGAAGGCGGTATCGCAGATCACCGGCAGGTTGGCGCCAGCGTCGTAGTCCAGGCGCCGCATCCGCAGCTGCATTTCGACGGCAACGGCGTTTGAAATGATGCACTCGCGCAGGAAGTCGGCGCGGCTATAGGTGATGACAAAATCGCGTTTCCCATGGGAAACGGACTCGAGGTTCGGTGTGTTCATGGTCAGTGCCAAAAGCCAATCACTGACCGGCGGGAACGCGGCGCACAGCCCGGACGAAGCCGCTGCCGTCCTGGCCGCCGTAGCCCACGCTGCCGTCGCTGAAGTAGACGTTCCAGGCGTAGACCGACGGGGACGACGCATCGCGCGGCGCGAGAATCTCGCCGGTCCAGTACCAGTCAGATTGGGTCGCGGGGAAAAGCGCGGTATCGATCGCCGGCTCGCGGCGCGTGCGATCCACCAGGCTGTTGAGTTCGGCAACAGTGGGCAGCCGCCAGCCGCCGCCGGCGAGTTCCAGCTGGTCGCAATAGGCCTTCGCCTCGGCCCAGGTGCGGCGCACGCCGTCGTCCTGCGCCTGCCATTCCAGACCATTGACGTGGTCGATGACCACGCCGCCCTTCCGCTCGAACCGGCTGATCAGAGTCACTGCCGCTGAGCCAAGCAGCGGCGGCGCAGCGTGGTGGCCTTGCACCGCGGCCTGGGTGGCCTGCACCAGGTCAGCCGGTGCGATCAGGTCATCGGACCAGTCGTCGATGCCGAGCCAGCGGTTGAGGAGGTTGACGAGCTGGGTATTACGAGCCCGGAGGGGCTGATGCTTGACGGTGTTGGACATGGCGCACTCCCTGGTAGGTGCGCCATAACGTATAGCACCGCTTTACACTCGTCAAGCGTTGCTTGACAAGCTCACTGCCTCGACGGCGGGGCGTAAACGTCCATTGGAAGGCCTGCATTCCGCAGAATGACTGCGCATTGCTCCCGTGTGGGCGGGTGACCAGGCGGTGGCTGCCCCTCGTATAGATCCACGCCGATGCATTCCATGATGCGTCGTTTAGTCGGATCATGGAGCGCCGATGTGAAGGCCGCTAGGCTGTCGAGCGTCTTGGCTGCTGTCGATCCGCAAAGCTCGGCGCCGAATACCATAGCCACTACCGAGGAGTGTTCGTATCCGGCGGCTTCTTCCCACGTCGGAGTGTCGTAGCCGTGTTGCTGGGTGTAAGCGTCTATTTCGCTGGAGACGCGCGCTGCGTCGGCGCGGGTGAGATCCCGATGCTGACAAGGCTTTTGCGCTGCTGGCTCAGCGGCGCCGGCGTCTGCGACTTGCGCCTCCAGCTGGGCCTTCCGGTCCGCATACCATGCCTGTAAGCAAGCCTTGTCATGGCAGCTCGACTCGCGCAGCTTCCACTGCCGCAGGTTCTGGGCGTTAAACGCTTTGCGGTCTGCAGCGGCTGCTTTTGCTCGATGGTAGAGCTGCGACAACTCGTCATCGCGTGCTGAAAGCTCTGGGTCGCTGCAGATCAGTTTTTCGGCGTCGGACCGGGCTTTTTTGCAATCGAAGCTCGCCGCCCTGGAATGGAACGGGACGGCCATCAGCAATGCAGCGAAGGCGATGGCCAGGTTGCGCATTGCTCAGAGCCGTTTGGCGTTCCAGGCCAGGATCACCCTGCCGCGCACCTTGTATTCGCCCAGGCGGTCGCGCTCGATCGCAAAGGGCTGGTAGTTTTTGTTGTCCGAGATCATGAGCAGGCTGCCGTCGGGGCGTCGCTGCAGGCGCTTGATGAAGATCTCGTTTTCGCGCTCCAGCACATAAACGGCATCGATCCTGACCTCATAGATGCCTGCGTCCACCAGCAATACATCGCCGTCGCTGAACGTCGGCTCCATCGAATCGCCATAGCCAGTGATGAACTGGAGGCTCGCCTTCGAGGTGTAGCCGACCTTGCGGCTGAGATGCGCTGGATCCACCACGATGCGCCTCACGACCTCGACGTGATCGGGCACGAGCGCTCCAGGGCCCATGGAGCCGGCGACGTTAAGCTCGGGGATGGAGATCAAGGAACTTGGCTCATACGGCGCCGGACGCAGTTCGCCCAATGCTTTGATGTCGGGCTGATTGATTTGTTCGCCATCGATAGCCCGCAAGATTTCCTCGGCGGGCCGATCGATGTACTCAGCAATTCGGCGCAAAGTGCCTTTGCTGATCGAGCCAGTGCTGAACCAGCCGTTGACGGCCTGGCGGGTCACGCCGACTTCCAGGCCGAATGCTTCCTGGCTCATCCGCAGCCGGTCCATGAATGGCTGAAGGTATTGCCGGAACCGTTCCCCCCTCGCCTTCTTTTCTTTTTCATTGAATACAGGCATGCGGCCACGATAAAGCAACGCTTTACGGGCCGTGGCAAGCATTCCTTGACCTTTCGTAAAGCGGCGCTTTACCATGTTGGCGCCATGAACGACATCGAAATCGCTGAAACCAGCATCGCCAGGGCCGCCAGGCTCGCTGGCGGCCAGAACGCCCTGGCGCACCGGATCGGCGTCAGCAAGGCCTTTATCAATCAGCTGGTCCGGGGAGAGCGCCCGGTTCCCGCCGAGCGCTGCATCGCGATCGAGGAGGCCGTCGGCGGCCAGGTGACGCGCTATGACCTGAGGCCCGACGTGTTCGGCACTGCTGCTCCCACCCAGGCCGAGGCCAACGCCGCATGAGCCTGCGATCCCTCCAGCCGGTGCAAAGGATTGCGCCGCAACCGCCGAGGATGGCACGAGGGCCGGACTGATCGCATGAGCCATCGGGGGATCGGGGGACATTGTCGGCGCCAGGTGCGCGCCGCTTTCACTGCCGGGCGCGGCGCTGGCGCCCCATGCGAGGGCGGCTGAATGCCCCTGCTCGCCGCCTTTTACGTGCTCGTCGGCGCCACGGCGGTGCTGATCGCCGTCGCCTTCAGCGCGGCGATTTATTGGCGCCTGCTCTGCGGCCTCGGCGCCTATTGCCTGCACCTGCTCGTGGCCGCCGTCGGGGCCGCCATGGTTGGGGGTGGCCGGCGATGAGGCCTGTTCTTCTGCTGCGGAATTCGACTGGTCCATGGGGGCCAGTCTCTTTTTTTGCCCGGAGGGCGTCATTCCACGCCGTTCCATTTTTTATGGAGTCCCGTGTATGAGCCAGCACAGCCTGCCCTTTTTCGAGAGCGCCGAGGAAGCCACGCGGCACGCGATCGAAGCCTCGGGCCGCAAGTTCAAGGAAGTTGCGCCGGCCCTCTGGCCCGACAAGTCCGTCGAGGCCGCGACCACGCTGCTGCGCAACGCCCTCAACGAAGCGCGGGCCGAGCGCCTGACCTTCGACCAGCACCTGCTGATCGCGCGCCACGTCGGCCGATTCGACGTGTTGCTCTACGCAGCGATGAGCTGCAACCACAGCCTGCCCACGCCCGTTGCGCCGGCGGATCTCGAGGCCAAGCTGCAGCGCGACTTCATCGCCTCGGTGCAGCAGCTGGAGAGCATCCAGCGGCGCCTGAGCTCGATCCAGCAGCGGACGGGCTGAAGTTCCCATGCCCTTCAGCGACACCCCGGACCTGTTCGCGCCGCGCCCCGCGCCTGCCGTCGCGCCGGTGCAGGCCGGTTGCAGCCGCTGCGGCAGCGACGGCCGCGAGCTGCCGGCGGTGTGCTTCCTTTCCGAGCTCGCATTCCAGGCCTACCTGTTGGACAACGCCCGGGCCCGCGAGGCGGCGGAGATCGGCGTGCTGCTGAACGCCTCGGCCGGCGCCGCCGCGCGCTGGATCGAGCGGGTCAGGGCCAAGCGCGGCGCCGCCGCGGCGAATCGTCTCGAAACGGGACTGCAGCTCGCTCAACTCAAGAGGGGTGAACCATGAAGTACTGCCTGTTCAAGCTTGCGATGCGGGCCAACGAGGCGGAGATCGCGCAGGATCGCCTCAAGACCGAGATGCGGCGCGTCTACCGCGAGCATGTCTCCCTCGAGGAAATTGCCGAGGCCAGCGGCATGCCGGTACCGCGCGTCGCCAGCATCGTCGGCGCGCCGCAGCCCGGTTCCCAGCCCGGCACGCAGGCCGCGCCATGAGCCGCCGCTGGCACGACCACTTCCTGCGCGAGTGCCTGGTCAAGGCGCATATGAGCAAGGATCCGTCGACGCAGGTCGGCTGCGTCATCATCGGCCCCGACCGCGAGACCCTGTCCGACGGCTTCAACGGCTTCCCGCGCGGCATCGCCGACGCGCCGGAGCGCCTGGACCATCGCGAGACCAAGCTGCGCCTGATGGTCCATGCCGAGATCAACGCGGTTTGCAACGCGGCGCGCATCGGCACCTCGCTCAAGGGCAGCACCCTTTACCTGGCCTGCACTGACCACTCCGGCCAGGTCTGGGGCGGCGCGCCCTGCACGCGCTGCACCGTCGAGCTGATCCAGGCCGGCATCGCGCGCATCGTCACCGTGCCTTTCAAGCCGGGGCCGTCCAAGTGGGGCGCGGATATCGCCTTCGCGCGCCAGCTGCTGGCCGAGGCCGGCGTCGAATACGTCGAGCTGGAGCGGCCGCGATGAAAGCCCTCTCCATCCTGCAACCCTGGGCCTGGGCGATCGCGCAGGGCTACAAGGACGTCGAAAACCGACGCTGGCCGACAAAATATCGCGGCTGGTTCCTCATCCATGCCGGGAAGACTTGGAGCTATGAGCAGGACGATGACCTGGCGGCCTGCATGGAACAGTTCCCGCAGTTGCCCTGGGCGAGCACCACTTTCCAGCGCGGGGGCGCCATTGGCATCGCACAGATCGTTGCATGTGTCGAGCAGCACAACTCCCGCTGGTTCAACGGGCCATACGGCTTCGTCATCCGAAGCGCCCGACCGATAGAACCGTTCGCCTATCGCGGTCAGCTAGGATGGTTCGATGTGCCGGAGATATCCGGCCCGGACGATCCGCAGTTGCGGGCACCACGCCCTGAATCCGCACATGTCGTGCTGCCCCAGCAGCTGGAGCTAAGGTGATGGACACAGCAGACAGCCGCTTCAAGGCCGGTGTGGCGTTGGCGCGCAAGCTCTCCGTTGAGGTTGATGCCTTAGTCACGGCGGCCGGCAACGCCGAATACGCATTGCAAGTCTGGTCCGGAGTGATGGAGGAGATCCTCTCCGGCATCGTGATGAAGGAAGGCGCGGGCGCGGCGTTGATGCTGGCTCAGTTGCAGCTGCGTGCCTTGAGTGAACGCATTGCGGAAGTCTCGGCGGCGCCGTCGAGGGCCCGCCATTGAGCGTGACCCGCCCCATCCTCCGCTGGCACGGCGGCAAGTTCCGCCTGGCGCCCTGGATCCTGCGCTTCTTGCCGCCGCACCGGCGCTACGTCGAGCCCTACGCCGGCGCGGCCTCGGTGCTGCTACTCAAGGACCGCGCGCCGGAGGAATGCCTCAACGACGTCGACGGCGCGATCGTCAACGTCCTGCGCGTGCTGCGCGACCCGGACCGCGCCGCCGAGCTGCGCCGCCGCCTGGCGCTCACCGCGTTCGCCCGCGCCGAGCTGGAGTGGTCCTACGGCGAGCCGGCCGACGAACTCGACGCGGCCCACCGCACCCTGGTGCGGGGGTTCCTCGGCCACGGCAGCGACGCCGCCACCCGCGCCTGCCGCGCCGGCTTCCGCGGGCGATTCAGCGGCAACGGCGCCCAGGACTGGGCAGAATACCCCGACCAGGTGCCCGCCTTCGTCGAGCGCCTGCGCGGCGTGATGATCGAGCATGACCAGGCCCTGGACGTGATCAGCCGGCACGACGGGCCCGGCACCCTCTTCTACGTCGACCCGCCGGCCCTCGAGCCGGCCGACAGCCGCGGCCACGCGGTGCGCTACGGCATGACCGCCGCCGACCATCGCCGCCTGGCCGAGCAGCTCGCCGGCGTGCGCGGCATGGTCGCCCTCTCCGGCGAGCTGGGCCAGCGCGAAGGCGCCGGCCACCTGCTGGACTGGGACTGCATGGTCCTTTCGCGCCACCTCGAGGGCGGTGACCGCCGCATCGAGGCCCTGTGGCTCAACCCTGCGGCAGCACAAGCCATCATCGGCCCGCGTCCGGGCCGTCCCTTGTTCACGGAGGCAGCATGAGCAATGTCCGCACAGTGATTATTCATGGACCGCAAGGCTGCGGAAAAACTCGCAACGCAGAAGCCCTGCGCCGGCATTTCAAGCTGGAACGCGTCATCGAAGACTGGTGGGACGGCCGCAGAATACCGGCGTTCGGTGCGCTGGTCCTCACCAACAATTCGCCCGAGCCCAAGTGGGGGAAGTATCGAGTCATTGCTTTCAGCGAGGCGATGGGCGCGCTTCGGGGCGGGGTGCACTAGCCATGACCCAGGCCAAGATCCACGTGCTGCCCTTCAAGCAGCTCGCCCGCATCTTCCGCGGCGAAGCCGAGCTGGTGCTGCCCAAGGATGCCGACGTTGTCGGCGTCAGCGTGCTCGGCGCCGACCAGGTCGGCGTCCGCGTCCACAGCGTGCAGTACCCGCATGTTTGCGAAGGGCGCAATCCGCCCGTCGCCACGGCGACCATTCGCACCCGCGCGGGTACCTGATGCGCCCTGAGACGCCAGCGCCGGGTTCCACGCGGAACCGACAAACAGACGAGCGGCTACAGCGTCCGGGCCGGGGCCGCTGGGGCCGCCGTCCCATGGACCTGGCCGAAGGCCAGTACTTCGATCCGCAGTGGCCGCCCGAGATCCTGCAGGCCGCGCAGCAGCTGGACGCGCGCGGCGTCGGCATCAAGCGCATCGCCCGCTTCTTCGTCACGTCCCGGCATACCGTCTACGGCTGGCTGAGGCGCCAGGGATGACCAAGGCGCGTACCAGGAAGAAGCTTGCGGCCGCGCCGCCGCCCGACCGGCACCCGCCTCATTCGATCGAGGCGGAGCAGTCGGTGATCGGAGGCCTGCTGCTCAACAACAGGGCCTTCGCCGAGGTGGCCGACCGGATCACGGCCGACGATTTCTACGCGCAGGGTCACCGCGTGCTCTTCGAGCATATTGGCGAACTGATCCGCGGCGGCGTGTCCTGCGATTTCGTGACGCTGTCCGAGCACCTGCGCAGCAAAGACCTGCTCAACGCGGCGGGCGGCCTCGCCTACCTGGGCACCCTTGCCGCCGACACGCCCAGCGCCGCCAACGTGCTGGCCTATGCCGACATCGTGCGCGAGCGTTCCCTGCTGCGGCAGATGATCGCGGCCGGCGTGGAGATCTCCGACCTGGGCTACAAGCCCGGGGGCCAGGACTTCTCGGTGCTGCTCGATCGCGTGCGCCACCGCGTGGCGCAGCTGGCGGTCAAGGCCGAGCGCGCCGAGGATACCGCCTGGCAGGACCAGCTGATGCGCAACAAGGAGGACCGGGTGATGGCGACCCTGTCCAACCTGGTCATCATCCTGGACAAGCACCCGGCCTGGCGCGACCGCCTGCGCCTGGACGTGCGCTCGCACCGCATCATCTGCCGCGACCTGCCCACCGGCGAAGGCACGCGCGAGATCGACGAGGCCGACAAGGTCGAGATCGCCGCCTGGATGGGGCGCATCGACACCATGGCCGTCAACGTCGATACGCGCAAGGTCGGCGAGGCCACGCTGTGCGTCGCCTCCAGGCGCAAGTTCAATCCGCTGGTGGAATGGCTGGACTCGATCAAGTGGGACGAGAACGAGCGCATCCCGACCTTCTTCTCGAAGTACTGCAGCTCGGCGCAGAACGACTATACCGCCACGGTGGCGCAGAACTTCTTCATCGGCGCCGTCGCGCGGGCGCGGGATCCCGGCGCCAAGTTCGACCTGATGCTGATCCTGGAAGGCCCGCAGGGGGCGCGCAAGACCAGCCTGCTGATCGAGCTGGCGACGCCGGAGTGGTACGCGGAGGCGATGGAGTCGCCGGCGGTGAAGGACTTCTACCAATCCCTGCAGGGCAAGTGGATCATCGAGATCGCCGAGCTGGAGAGCTTCAGCAAGGCCGAGGTCAACAAGATCAAGCAGGCGATCACGTCGCGCTGGGACTACTACCGCCCCAGCTACGGCGAGTTCGCCAAGAACTTCCCGCGGTGCTGCGTGTTCGCCGGCACCACCAACGAAAGCACCTACCTGCGCGACCCCACGGGCGCCAGGCGCTTCATGCCGGTCAAGGTGGGGGAGATCGACCTCGAGGGCATACGCGCCATCCGCACGCAGCTCTGGGCCGAGGCGGACGCCCTGTATCGACGCGGAGTGGCGTTCTGGAAGCTGCCGCCGGCGGCGGAGGCGGAGCAGGAATCGCGGTACCAGGAAGACAGCTGGTCGGAAGTCGTCAAACGCTGGCTCGATGGCGAAGCCCCGAAGGGCACCTACCCCAACGAGATCCCGGTCAAGGTTACAGAGGTGACCATGACCGAGGTTCTCCGCAGGGCGTTGCTGCTCGACTTCGGCAAGCACGATCGGGCCACCCAGACGCGCGTCGGCATGATCATGAAGCGCATGGGCTGGGAGCGGAAGCAGCGCGGCGACGGAAGCTGGTACTACCGCCGGCCGGAGGAGGACGGGAGTGGAGCATAACCACCTCTTATCACCACCACCTCCGACCTCGATAACCACCTCGCGCAAGGTGGTTATTCCCCAGTCGCGCCGGGGGTTTCGGCCCCAAAAATGACTTTCAACCACCACCTGGGCCCTCGTACGCGCGCGCACGCGCGTGCGCGCGTCACGCGTAATTACCCTTGGTTAGGTGGTGACGGTGGTTATTACCAAGCAAACACAGTGGTTTCCGGCATAACCACCTCGCACCGAGGCGGCGGCCAGGTCCACCAACGGGAGAAAACATGAGCACCATCGAAGCCGCAGCCGTGTCGCCGCTGTTCCAGCGCATCGAGCGCCCGCGCAAGACCCCGCGGCTGAAGGTCACCGCGGAGGATCGCCTCGTCGACGAGGCCCTGGCCGTGTGGGCGCAGTGGTTCCGCGCCACCCTGGCGCCTCCGGCCGCCGTCCAGCGCGTCAACCTGGCCGCCGGCTCGCTCTACGAACCCGGCCTGGACAAGTGCTTCGGCCCGAAGCCGCGCAGCGGTGTCTCCAACCCGACGCTGGCGGCGATCCTGGCCGACGAGCGCAACCTCATCTCCTGGCCCAAGACCATCCACGCGCTGATCACCGACATGCCCCGCGCCCATCGCTGCGTCCTGCTCGGCGACGCCATGGGCTTCACCCAGGCCTCGGTGGGCGAATACATCGGCGTCACTCAGCCGCGGATCTGCGTGGTGCGCCGGCAGGCCCGCGCCGAGCTGGCGCGCATGCTCCTGGTGGTGGCTCACGTGAAGCGCGCGGACGCGGAAGCGGTGCGCTGGCTGGAGCGGCAAAACGGCGCCGCATAAGGGGCGCTTGCAAAGTGTTATTAAATCCCCCAACATTTTCCCAGATTCGAGTTTCGTGCCCGACCGGAAGCCCCGCCCAGCGCGGGGCTTCCGCGTTTCAGGAGGCCGCGCGCTTGCTCCACCTCGCCATCATCGCCGGCCTGATCGGGCTCGGCCTGGTGGTGCGCGTCTTGCGCCGGATGTTTCCCATGGGAAACCGCTGCTTTCGCCATCGCGTCTGGCTCGACGACATGGTGCACTGACCCTGAAGCCTTCGCCGCGCCCCAGACGCGGCGCTTCGTTTTCCCCGTCGGCTCGTAGAGGCGACCGGGGGCGCCG